>Ga0247610_10003310_pt1 | contig 17802 bp, 30 predicted proteins | sample 174DNAGHGhighgp2_FD_193483 | JGI IMG/M metagenome (GOLD analysis project Ga0247610, IMG submission 193483) | Sheep rumen microbial communities from Palmerston North, Manawatu-Wanganui, New Zealand - 1742 DNA GHGhigh gp2 | ecosystem: Host-associated > Mammals > Digestive system > Stomach > Rumen... | reverse complement strand
AATGGAAAAGGTTTATTCCTTTCCCATTGAGTTGTAAATTGCGGCAAGTTCACTTGCCGTAATTTCGCGAATAATACGAATATCACTTGCTGCTACTTTATCGGTCTTCCAATCCATATCACCACTGAGTTCAACCTCAGCAAAATGGAGTTCGTCCAAATTACCTTTATAGTAATTAAATACATCCAAAGGATTCGGACATGCGTGAAACCCATTTTCACAACATTTGATTTTTCCATCTTCATGATAAGATTTGCCAACTTTATATTGAAAACCATTTATACATGTCCAATCACTCTTAAACCCCTTGAATGCTCGTAATGTACCATTTGACTTGTATTGTGGTTTAATTTTTTTAATTTTATCAAACACATAACAACCAATATATGTCACGCTATTCGGAATATTGATGCTCGTCAAACCAGTGCATCCGTCGAAAGCAGAACCTCCAATACTCTTTACATTGTTTGGTATATTGATGCTTGTTAGGTTTGTGCAGTTAGAGAATGCGAATCCACCGATTCTCGTCACACTGTTAGATAGATTGATGCTTGTCAAACTTGTGCAGTTATAGAAAGCAGAATCACCAATATATGTCACACCATTTGGTATAGTGATATTTATAAGATTGACGCAGTCACTGAAAGCAGAATAACCAATGATTTTCACGCTGTTTGGAATCTTGATACTTCTCAATCCATTATTATATTTGAAAGCATTTTTGCCAATACTAATTACACCATTTGGAATAATGGCATGTTTTGCATTTCCTTTATATTCAATCAAAACACCATTTTCAATAATATAACTTTTCATATTTTAATTATTTTTAATTTGACGATGCAAAGATAATGATTATTTTGGATATATGCAATAGTTTCATTGAAAAAATGATTTTATTTTAGTTTATTTAACATTTGAAAATATGATATGTTAAATGTGTTAATTTATTTGGTAAAATGAAATAAAAGTATTATCTTTGCAGCGAGAAACTTATATGACAATGTATATAAAAAGCAGTCTGCAAGATTCTCACGAACCCTACAGACTTAATGTTCTTTCAAAAATAATTGACGCGCGTCTCTCCTCTTCCTCGTCTAAAAAAAAATTTCTGTATATATTGTACCCCCTCACAGATTCGAACTGCGACCTTCGGCTCCAAAAACCTTTGTGCTGCCGTTACACCAAGAGGATAAACCTTTGAGGTTACACGATTGTAACCTCAATGCTCTTATTGCCAATCACCTTTACACCAAGATGCTGATGAAAGCGATTGAAGAAAAAGTTGTCCAAAGCACCAACCTCATCGTCTTGCAGAACAATGTTTGCAAGGACTTTGGAAAATCCTGGTTTCGTCTCATGCTTGACGCAAGATATATCAACGATTGCACCTCGACTTTTGACGATACTTGCAAGAGTCTTCTTTGCGAAGAGCATCTGCATGTTGCTGAATGCTTTTACAAACTTTTTCATAGTTTTAATATTAAATATTGTTGTTCTTTTATTTTTAACACTGCAAAGATACGGATTTTTGCTGAATTATCCAAATTTTTTCAGTGTTTTAACAAATATTTAACACTTACATTCCAAATATATAAAAAACATAAGTGTTAAACAAATGTTTTTCTTACAAAGTTACTGATATATTATTTTCTCGCTGCAAAGATAAGAATAAAAATTGAAAGTGCCAAATATTTTAACACTTTTAACATAAAAAAAGTGCTGACCCATCATCACGATGTGTCAACACCAATATTTTTTATTATCTATGATTAAACAGAAATTCAACAAATATATTACTTAATTGGTTCGACTTCTAATGCGAACCAGACATTCCTTTGCCATAGTTCTTGATTTTTTTGTGAGGACTTGAACTTTATCCCCAATTGTTTTTACGTTCGTCTATATTAAAAATTTGATTACTACATTCACCCCAAATGGGGTGGCGGTTTATTACTTTTCATAGGTTAGACCATTAAGATGTTGTTACCGCTTGTTCGACTTGCGCTTGCCGTTAGGCTTCTTGCCCTTGCGCTGATTGTCCTCATCATCGCTCTTCTGCACCTTGCGGTTAGACAGACGATTGTAGCGAACAATCGTTGCACCAAAGTTGTCAGCCAAATAGCCGCGCTCGTCAGTGTTGTAACCATTCCACTTTGCAGTGAACTTAAAAGCCTCGTCACCACCCTTGCCATCGAATGCGATAAGACTGAGTCTTCGGGTGTTAATCGCATTCTTATAGGCTGCTTTACTCATGTTTTATAATATGTGTTCTTTTTTTTAACACTGCAAAGATACGAACTTTTTTCGACATTTCCAAATCTTTTGCAGTGTTTAACATTTTTTTAACACTTGGGATTGTTAGTCCTCTTCAGTTGCCATTGTTGGGCAGTCAAGCGTGCCATCATCCATCAAGTCCTCAATGATACTTGATAGAATTATTGGGTCACTATCATCCCAATCATCGATGTTATTGCTATCGATAGTGCCAAGATAGTTGCCATCCATATCAACAACACTATATAAGCCATCACCATCATGTTCGACCTCAACGTAGCCGTAGTTATCTACTAATACTTTCATATTACTTAGTTGTTTTAATTTTTTTTGACGCTGCAAAGATAAGGATATTTTTTGACATATCCAAATCTTTGCAAGACTTTAACATTTATTTAACAATTGCAGCAACATGAAGCAATAATGCCACTGACTACAACTGCTATGATAAGGAAAATTGCAACGACAATTACCAAATCAATTTCCTTTTTATTGTTCTTTTTAAGACACATATTTGTCGATTTTTGTGAAATCTTTAATGTAGTAACAATTGTCTGGGTCTTCATCATCTATATAGTCTGCGTATGAATACCACTCACACAACTCAACATAGTCTATTTCGCCATTGTTGAATTTGATTTCCAAAGAGTATGTTCTTTCCTCAACTGAGAAAAAGGTTTCACACCAATCATCCTCTATTTCTTCAAAGAAATACTTGTTGATTTCAATGTGCATGATTTTATCACCAAGTGTTATTTCTCCGATGATGCCACAAGGAGGTGTTTGTACACGTTCGTGTTTCTCAAACACGAACTCTTGTTCAACCACATTCTTACGGACATACGTTCCGTAGAAAGGATTGTTAGGAATCGTCTGTTGGGTCTCGACCCTTAATTTACCTATAACCATAGTTATTTGTTGTTTTTAAGTTTGACGATGCAAAGATACAAATAATTTTTGATATATGCAATAGTTTGCTTGAAAAAAATACATTTATTTCACTTTATTTAACAAATGCACTGGAATTGTTAAAATTGGAACTGACCTATATTTTTCTCGTTGCAAAGATAATAATAAAAATTGAATTGACCAAACATTTGTACAAAAAAATGGAGTGCTCCATAAAGAAACACCCCATTTTGCTATGTAGATATGGCAAAACCTTATTCCTTGATTGGGATATTAAGGTTCTTGCACAACTCTTCGTACTTGATTGTACGAGACCCACAATCCTTGCCATATACCTTGCTCTTGTTCAAGTCGGCAAGAAAGACATTGAAGTCAGTGCTGACTTTCTCATAGTAGCGCATGATGACGCGAATAGTTACATCGCTCATTTTCTTGCCATTGCAGCCATTGTAGTCGTTGTAGGCACGACCCATCTGTGCGACCATCCGCACCTTGTCAGCATTGAAAGCCTTGTAACCCTTTGCAAACTCACTGAGTTTATATGCTCCCTTGGCTACACCGACAGAAAGGATAAAGTAGAAAGGAATATCCTTATACTCATTTGCAAAGGCTACGATTTCCTCACACACTTTCTTGTGCAAGGTAGCCTTAACTTTCTCGTTGTGCTTTGCACCACCCTCTCGATATTGAGCGAGATTGTACTTGCCATCCAACTTTTTCTCAGCCACGTTACGTATGGCATTCTCAGTTGCATTTCTTGCCATAGTTTTCAGTTATTTATAGGTTAAACATTATTTTTATTTTGACGATGCAAAGATAGTTATTTTATTTCACATAAACAAATGTTTTTCCTAGTTTAACATTTATTTAACATTTGCAACTTAAAATTACAAGTGTATTTACTTGCTTTTGCCAATTACAAGCGCATACACTTGTTTTTAGAGTTGTTAGAGAACGTTTCTCAATCTTTTGTCGATTAAGAGTTTATTCTCATGGATAGCCGTTTTAGCATATCCAAGAGCATCATCCATATAGAACTCATTACCGAAAATCAAGTGAGGTTTTTCCTCTTCCAGAATACATCATAGTTGTTCAACTTTCAAAATACATGACAATGTCAAATGGTTCCTTGAAATTCTGTCTTTCAAGTTCAGCCCACACCTCTTCGGAATCTGGACGGCTCTCGATTGATTCAAGCACTCTGCCATAGAATCCTTGGCTCTGTGCCAATGTCAGCAAGACTTTCTTGATTGCATCCTTTTTCATAATGTTATGCTTTTAAGTTGTTATTATCTTTATTTTGACACTGCAAAGATAAGCATTATTTTTGATATATGCAAGAGTTTGCTAGAAAAAATACAAAAAAAAGTGTATTTCGTTATGAAATACACCATTTTGTAATGTTGACTTATCACTATTCGTCCTCTTCTTCATCTTGTTCGTAAAAATAATCTTCGATATAAGCCGCAATTTCTTCGGCTGCTTTGTTTGTCGTTTCTTCCGCGACACTTATACCACTACCTCCGTTGTCATCGCTAATGTAGGCACAAAAACGACCATTTTCACGTGATAACTCGACACTTAAAGTGATACGTTTGCCTTCTTTAATAAACTTGCTCATAGTTTTCAGTCATTTATAGGTTAAACATTATCTTTATTTTGACGATGCAAAGATAATAATAAAAATTGATATATGCAAATAAATTAACACTTTTAACATTTAACCATACCGAATGTTAAATATGTTAAAACATTTGGATAATTGGATTAAAGTTCGTATCTTTGCAGCGAGAAACTTATATGGATATAAAAAAAGAGTGCACCACCACCCAATACAACATGGGGCATGATGCACTCTCCCAACCATTCGACTACCTACTCTGCTACCGCAAACCCAAACATCTGTACACTATGTCTGTCTTGGTGTGCGCATCACCAAAATAGCGGTTCCTAAATCAATGGCTAATGGTTGTTCATAATCGCTGAAAAATTCTTTTGTAAGCCAACCTACTCAACCATACACCTCATCGCTCTCTCTCTGTGTTACAAAGCGGCAAGGTATCTCACAAATAACACTATTGGCTACCTTCGGTAGGCTTTATATAATATTAAGACTATTTAGGGCTTGTCTCGTATCATATTAAGTTCTTGCTTACTTTTTCTATAATATTAAAAACATTTATCGATTGAAATTAGAATTACCCTATAAAGGGCGGTGGCTTGTTACTTTTCATTGGTTCAACAATTTTTAACAGATGTCTTGCAATGTAGCACACTCATGTATGCCATCCAAATAGACATCGACATATACATTACAAGAGTTGACAAACTCGATTGCATCATCCACATCGTTGAAAATCTTTGAAAACGTTGCGTTTCCCTCAGTCGCATTGTGGTCTTCAATGCGCAAGTCAATGATACATCTTTCAAGCAAGTCATTTGCAATCTTATTGTGTTTGAGTGCACGCAAAGACACAATGTTATATTGGTTCTTTTCCTTGCTATAAGGGTCGATAGCATCTTTGATTTTCGTCCAATCAGTCCATACAATATCGTCCAACAAAGTTGAAAAAGCCCGATTGGTTTCAGTGATAAACCCTTCAACTACAATATCGCCACCACCATTCATGTCAATGCTTGTCAACTTAACAAGACATGGTGTACTATAAAATGCCATGACACTAATCGGTTCATCAAATTTATGGTAGAACCTTTGTTCTTTATTGACACCGCAATATCGCATCAATCTTTGGATTTCAGCCCTTGCGGTTTCTTTAGCGTCTTGAAAGATTTTATTTATATCAGTCATAACGTTATTGTTTTTAGGTTAAACGTTCTTTTTGTTTTTTGACGCTGCAAAGATAAGGACTTTTTTTGAATTATCCAAATCTTTTGACAACTTTAACATTTATTTAACACTTTCCTTATGTATAGGTACATAATTAAGTACCCACATTACATGTCACTTGGTATCTCATCGAATGGTGTCCACAGAAGTTTAGACAATACGGTGTCACCACACTTGTGCCATACCTCAATGTCACCCTCCAAAGGTGTGTTGAAATACTCTCTCAGTTCATGGAAATCCTTATCCATTTCCTCCTTGGAAATGTTAGGGTTGCACTCTGTGATTGCATCCAAAATGTCTTTGTTGGATACCTCTGCTGCAAACCCTTTCAACTTGCCATATACAAGCGGAAACGGAAAAGCATTCGGCTTTACTTGCCAACCATCAGCAGTCTTCTCCATGATTTTGAGAATTTGCCTTTTGGAAAGTTTGTTATTTTTGTCACCATCTTTCACCACCTTATATAACAATCGGTGATTGGTGTCCAAATTCCTACAGATAAAATATTTTGGCATCTTTATGTTATTTTATTTAATTAAACCTATATATTCAAATACTCTCGTTGTTTCTGTTTCCTCAATGAATTGGAAAGAAAAAGAACGCGTTGTCTTCTTGGACAAATCCCAACCAAAAGAGCCGTAGAAGTCACTTTGCTCTTCACCAAGCAGTTTATAGAACTCACTTGGATTGACGTCATAGGCTGCACAATCAGCCTTTAATTGCTTATAGTTGGTGATTACTATTCTCATTATCTAATAATTTTAATGCGTTCAATTTGGTTGACTTTAAGAAACTCTATTTCTGTTTCTTTTGTTCTCTTGAACAGAAACCAAACATCAGCACCATCAGCCACTCTCACTTGAAAGAGACCACCGATAGGGCAATCTTTGGCGATTTTTTCAAGAACCTCCCAAGGAACGATTTTTGAGCCGTATTTGGCTTCCATGTCTTCATAGACACCGCCAAAGTTGTTTGTGATAAAAATATCTTTCATATCTTATTACCTTTTTATTTTGACACTGCAAAGATAATGCTTTTTTTTGATATATGCAATAGTTGATGATAAAAAAAAATACATTGTTTAACATTATTTAAGGTTTATGTTAATTGAAAGTTAAAAACGTTAATTTGTTTGGAGAATTGGGAAATAATGTTTATCTTTGCAGCGAGAAACTTATATGGATATAAAAAAAAATAATCCACTACCATGTAATATGATAGTGGACTATTTCCAACGGATTAGGATAAACGTAGCAAATTAACAACCCAACACTTCAACAAAGGTTTTTGGCAAAGCCACATTGTCCATGTTCATGCACTCAGCGAATAATGGAGCAATTTCCTCTTCTGTAAACCCTGCTATGCCGCAGCCGATTGGGGTAACATAAAAGAACAACTCTTGATGCTCTTTGGCAAAGGAAACGAAATCATTGACATAACTTCCAATCGTATTGATTGGCAACTTATGCTCATCCAAACCTCCAGCGTGTGATAATGTTGGTATTGCGTATGATTGACCTTGCAAACCTACATTCTGTCCCATTTTTGCCCCAAAGTGCCTAACGGCAAACCATGCAGCACCTCCAGCGTGATTTCCATCCAAGTTTGAACCGAAGACAAAAATCTCATTGTCTTTCAATTCATTGATTTGTGTTGGTGTAATCTTCATTTTTTGATGTTTGTTAAGTTAAATAAATGTACGCCCGATGGGACTCGAACCCACGACTCTCGCATTAAAAGTGCGATACTCTACCAACTGAGTTACGAACGCAAATTGAAAAGGTTTACTCTTGAAACCATCAAAGTCAACTTATTTTAACCATCCACAAGTTTAGGGTTGGTACGACCCAACTACGTCCATGCTTTCTTACGGCATCTGCGTCTTACTTGAAAACTCATGTGAGAAAAACTCCTTCAGACTATTATTATTAGTTTTTTGACACTGCAAAGATACGTATTATTTGTCAATTATCCAAATGTTTGAACGACTTTAACATTTATTTAACACTTTAGTCAATAATCACACCTCTTTTTACTGCATTGGCAAGAAAATAATTACCATTGAATTTATTGATAAACATTGAAAACAATTGTTGTATCTGTTTATCACTCCACCGCCAATATGTACCATTTATATATTTCATTCGGTCATTGAAAGTAACATATTCATCAAATATATCTTTCAACGTACCTTTCAAGATGTTTGTAGAATTTTGTTTATAATTATCGAAAACGTCAATGTTTACATTATAAATCGTTGTATTATCATCGTCAAAACCACATTTTTTTAATTGGTTTTGATAAGAAAGTGCTTTATATGATTTTTCCCATTGATTTATAACTTGCTTAAATTCCTCATTTGAAGTATAATCAATGTTATAAATCTCATAATCATCAACACTCTTCAATGGCATAACCAATATTGCTCCAACCAATTTGTTGCCATTTTGTGCCTTGAACTCAACACGAAAATATTTAGTTGTTCCCGTCCATAAATCAATGACACATTGATTGGCAATTGCTACATTGTCCATTATATAACTTACATAACGCAATGCTTTGCTTCCAAACCGATTGATAAACAAATTTTTGCATTCAATCGCAGTTTGAAACCCATAATTGGGATTATGATGCTTTTTCCAAGATAATTTCATAACTCTATTGTTTTGAAGTTTGACGATGCAAAGATAAGCATTATTTTTGATATTTGCAAATAAATTAACATTTTTAACATTTAACCATGCCAAGTGTTAAATATGTTAAAACATTTGGAGAATACGATATTTTTTCGTATCTTTGCAGCGAGAAACTTGTATGAATATGAAAAAAGCACCATCCTATTCGGAGGTGCTTTATTTAACACTTATTTCATGCCACTCTAAAACATTTCTTCTGTTGTTTTTATAACTTCATCATAACCATTTTCCCAAGAAATAATTCTATCGCAAGTTATGATTTGGTAGTAGTAGGGGTGTTCGGCTCCAACCACTTTGCCTTCTCGTTGTTCGATGGCAAAATTATAAAATACATCACCCTTATGGGTAATCCTTTTGCCTTTGAAGAAAGCATTTAATTTCTCCATTGACTTAAATATGTTGCCATCTGTCCACTCCCACTTTCTTAAACGTGGGTTAGAATTGTTGCGAGCCATTCGCAAAACATGACTTTCAATTTTTTTGTAATTTATCATATTTTAATGTTGTTTCTAATTTAGAACTTACTTTTGATTGCATACCAAACACAACCAATACAACTTCCAATTATGGACAATGTCATAATGAATATAATATATAATGTCTTCATATCAAATATATTTATTAAAGTTTGACGATGCAAAGATAATGATTATTTTTGAATTATGCAATAGTTTGGTAGAAAAAATACAAAAAAAATCGGATATTTCCTAGGAAATACCCAATTCTGTCATATAGAGTTTACACAATTCCAATTACTCTGCCATTCTCTATGGTATAGTCGAAACAAACACGATAGGAACCTTGTTCAAAAATAATCCTTAGAGTACCACTTTTGGTTTCCTCCTTGTAATTGTAAAAAGGCTTGGTAGTTACCTCAATGTCCCAACCATTGAAAATGTTAAGTGCCAAAAGTTGGCTCTTAAACCTCTCCATTGAAGTGACTTGGGCATTTATGCCAAGACCCAAATTGGACAATATGTCCTTTACAAAAAAATCTAAACTATTCATAGTTGTCTATTATTTAGTGAATTTTCTTGGTTTCTTCCAATATGTGTTGATATATCCTCCATTTGGGTCATAACCATCATAGTCATTCTCGACATGGCATTTGCCATCCTCATTCGTGGCAGTAAACAAGATGTCCTTAAAGTTGACATCTATCATGTCATTGCCGTGTGCTGCACCATAGAAAAGTTCACCATTTGAGGTTTCAACCATCTGTCTTGCTTTCTCAAAATCAATACCATCAAACATCTTGAATGCTTGGTCATATTGTCTTTCAAAATAGGCATCGCACTTATTGATTACCTCTTGCTCAGTCGCTTTTTGATACTTGCGACCATTATTGGATATATAGAAAGGTAAATTATGCTCTTTCGCATAGTTTACACAATTCCGCAAATCTGTGATGCGGAACGTTTGACCTTCTTTATGTGGATTTTTACAAACCTTTACTTTAATCATAATTGTATGTTGTTTTCTATTTGACGATGCAAAGATAATAATTTTATTTGATATATGCAAGCATTTCTTCAAGAAAAACATTTATTTTAATATTTTTTAAGAAACGCAAGCAATACATGCTTGATAACCTTGCATTGTTTGCTCGCTGCAAAGATAACAATAAAAAATGAAAGAACCAAATATTCACCACAAAAAATACAAAAAATGATTGATTTCTTTATGAAACCAACCATTTTGTAATATAGGAATAGCAAACTTGCTTTACTTAAAAGAGATACGGACATAAAAATAGTTATTACTATCTCGTGTATTGTATATTTCGTCTATCTGTTTATCCTTGTTGCGTGCTAATTTAGACAAAATATTCTCACACTCAAAATCATCGTGCATAAGATAGTTGATAGCATGACCACCGCAGAAATCAATTTTGAATGTTGTCAAATCGTTTTTGCCGATAGACATTTTATCAACGATTTTTTGCAGATTGATAAAAGACTTGCAAGGCTTGGCAAGTAAGACAATACCTTTTGCAAACTTGTAGCCGCGAGGGATAAAATTCATTTCCCAATCTGCAAAACTATTGCTTTCAACTATCTCAAAACCTCCAATTTTTCTGCTTTTGATAGTTGCAAACATATCATTGATAGAGTTATACACTTTATCCAAGTCAGCATAGCCAAGACCATTATACTTTTTATCACCTACTTTGAGTGAAAAATCAATATAAGCATCAGCCGATGCAGCAGTGCCAAATGCAGCATGTCCATGACCTACCATAGATACAGAATATGGAACAACAACATTATTCTTGACTGAAAGGTCTTTTAAGGACTTTTTGATTTCCTTTTCAATATCCTTGACAATTTTGTCAGTGATATTCTTCTCTTGTGAAAAAGAAATTGTTTTTGCACTCATATCATTATTGCTTTTAAGTTGTTTAACGTGGTGCAAAGATAATAATTTTATTTGATATAACCAAATATTTTCATTAAAAAAATACAAAAAATGATGTATTCCATAGAGAAATACACCATTTTGTAAGGTAGAAATGTCAATCGAGTGGAACTTGTTCTAATTTATCGAAAGGTACTACACCATTATAGAACCATGTAAAATCATCTTCGACAGATGTTGATATAATGTTAAAATCGAAAGAAATTTTATTGAAATCCAAATCTTTGATTTTAACTCGGAAAACGATTATTTCTAATTCTTTTCCATAGCGTTCCTCATACTTTTCTTCCAATTCCTCAAATATTTCCGAACCCTCGATAAATGATGCGGCAGTACATTCATCTTTTGTGAGAAAAACACCTTGTTTAATATTTTTATAATTTGTCTTATTATAATCCCACAATCTACGAGAAGATGATATTTTGCCGCCTAAACCATATTTTTTGATAGAGTTTAAGTTGCACGAAAGTGTTGCATGATACAGATATTCTTTGCCATCTAAAGCCATATCTATATCTTCATAGTAGCGCATACCCATGTGCAGAGCACATTCTTCCATTTCATACCAAAAAGCATACTCTTGTCCGTCTTCGTCATTAACGTCATAAGTATATTTTGACATTTCATGACAGATTTTCTTTGCCAACTCTTCCATGTGTGCATCATCAAAATTAGTGGTGCACATCGGGTTTGGTTTCCCCTCTTCATAAAGTTTCCTTGATATGGTATAACCAAACATTCCAATAGGAAACTCTTTGTTCAGTTCTTCTTTAGTCCACATGATTAAAATATTTAGTTGTTTAACGTGGTGCAAAGATAAGGATTATTTTTGACATAAACAAATATTCCATTAAAAAAATAACTGACTTCATATAGAAATCAGTTATTTTGTAAACTATAACTTGCAATTTACTTATACAAGCCTTTTGGTGCTCTAATTGCTAACCCTTTTTCGATTAACCCATGAACATCAAATTTATGTTCATATAGCCAATCAACAAGTTTAACAGCATCACTGACATGAGGTAAATATATTTCAGCAACACATAATTCGGCTAATAAATTGTCATATTCTTGTACCTCTTCTTCGGTCATATCTTCAATAGAACGAAGAATAGGTTTTACCTCGTCTAAAGTATAACGTTCATTTATAGGGTATTTCAAGCATAATTTAACAGAGTTCAGTTGTTCAATTTTCATCCTTTCCATGCTCGTTGGAATAGTTTCGGTTTTGCTATCGCAAGTGCCTACTATATCCCTTGTCACTTCAATGAAAATATGTTGTGGAACTCTATTATTTAAGTCGTTCAAAAATAGTTCTTTATCAGTCATATTATTATACTATTAAAATATTTAACATGTTATTTTTTAACACTGCAAAGATAAATAAAAAAATTGATATAAGCAAATAAATTAACACTTTTAACATTTGTGTTAAAATAATGTTAAAGTTTTGAAAAGATTTGGAAATTACGTCAAAACTTCGTATCTTTGCAGCGAGAAACTTATATGGGCATAAAAAAAGAGTGACCTCTGTATTTGAAGCCACTCTTATAATTGTCTTGGCAGTTGTTAGAAGTTCTTACTGAACTCTGCAAAGAACCATTCAAAGAACAATCTCTCATCACTCTCTTCGTCTTGGATGGCGATATTGGTGGATGGGTCAATGTTGATTTCCTTGTTCTCTTCCACATGCACAATCAATTCTCCGTTGCCATTGGAATACAAATAGGGATTGTCATTGATTTTTCCATCCAACCAAAAGGAGAAATCAATGACACTCAAATCTTGATTTGACTTTCGCGTTGCAAACCATCTGCGCATTTCAGCATACGCAAGATTTAACAAATTTGTTGTTAATTTTTCTTTCATATTATAGTTATTTTACATTTGATACTAAATACCACTCACTACCTTTTGGGGTATCTCTGTATTCTATATTGCAATTCTTCACCCATTGTGGTACAATCGTTGGAAATATCTCCGCAAGTTCATGCACTTGTCTAATATCCCAATGTTCCACGACCTCTGTGCATCTTGCAAGCAATTCTTCTCCACTTGCATTTTGAATTTTCGTTGGACTTATTGGCTCTCTACCACTCAACATCAATGTCAAGTTTGCTCTTAGCAAATCAACGTTGTCACATCCAAGAACCGCACCTCTCATACCTTTTTTAATGCGGTTTAACAAAGTGGTATATTTTATTTCTTTTGCCATAGTGTTATTATTTTATTTTAACACTGCAAAGATACTCATTATTTTCCAATTATCCAAACTTTTATCCAAAATAATACAAAAAAAGCACTCTTCCATGATAGAAAAGTGCTTTTTGTAATGTGGACTTATCAATCCAATACCTCAACCTTGACGAAGGTAAAAGAAAAACCTTCGGGAAGAGTGGTTGCACCCTCTGGCAAGCGACCGCCTACCAACTGAGCGACATACAGAACATCACCCTTCTGCAACTTGATGTTTGCGCGGTTGAATGTTACGCCCAATACGGCTGCGGTGTCTGGATGACCAACAACCGAGATACAATCCTTACTCTCCTTTGGGAGTGACGAAATAGGCTCGATAGACAACTTGTGACCCTCATTCAAAGCCACCATTTGAAGACTAAACGCATTTCCAATGTACTGCATATTGTATAAGTAAATTAAAAGTTAAACATTCAAAAGAAAAACCAAATACTCGGTTGTATCATTATCGCCAAATAACAATATCTTGGAGTATTTGGGTGCAACAAAGAAAAATGGCGTTGGTCACTATTTGGTAATGCTCGACAAATCTCTGCACCCCGAAAAGGGTGCTGTCCTAACTTCTAGACGAAGCAACCTTTTTCTTAATTGCGATGCAAAGATACGAACTTTTTTTGACATATCCAAATGTTTTTTGATATTTAACATTTATTTAACATTTGAACCATATTATCTTATATAGGTACATATTTTAGTACCCTATATTTTTCTCGCTGCAAAGATAATGAAAAAATTTGAAATGACCAAATAAAAACAACAAAAAAACACTCTCCATAGTAGGAAAGTGCTTTTTTTGTAATGTATTGTTGTCAAAAATTGTTATCGGAGATATGATGGAATTTTCTCAACATATTCATCAATAACCTCTTGCAACTGAAAACAATCCACGTCTTCAACGCGCTTTTTCAAATTGCCCATGCTTGAAATAAATTCTACGTCATAGTAATCAAGAGAATTGTGCATGACCAAAACAAATCCCTTGTGCTTCATGCCATTCACCCAAAAACGCAGAGCGATATTTTTTTCATCCTCTTTGGCTTTGTTGCATACAACACCATACAAGAATTTTGTCGCACCCCACGACAAAAACTTGAAAAGTTGAGGTGCTTTCATCTGTTTCAAAATTGTTGCAGCCACTTGCTGCGCCTCTTCTGTGGTGTAGCCCTTTGGCATAGTTGGAAGGAATTGACTACCTTTTTCCATAACTTTATTTGTTTTTAGGTTAATACTTCTTTTATTTTGACACTGCAAAGATAACAATAAAAATTGACATATCCAATTTTTTTAACACTTTTAACATTCACCAATTTTCAATTCTTCGCACTGAGAAATCACATTACCAATATTTTTCTCGTTGCAAAGATAACGATAAAATTTGAATTGACCAAATAAAAACAACAAAAAATGCACATTCCCATAACAGAAACGTGCATTTTATATCAAATTGCAATCCATAACTATCAAAATTGTAATACAATAGACATATCAATATCCTCACCAATATACGATACAATAATCATCTGTGCGTTCATCGGCTCTCGCTTTAATGCGTCTTGACATTCATGTATCAATGTCCTCGCCATTTCCTTGCTTATCATTTTGTTGTTGCTTACAACTTCCAATAAATTCATCATAGCATAAAATCATTTAGAAGTGAAACAATAAAAGAAAGAAAGCACAACACAATTCAATCAAATAAATCACATTGCACTTCCTTTCTCTTCTCTTTGCAAAGGGTAGGTACTTATTTTAGTACCTTTGCCCCTTGTCTAATCTCCAAGATGTTGTGCAAGTCATAACAAGTTATGCTCTCGCATTGCTCTTTCTTTAAGCCATGAGCCATCTGTTTCTTAGATGCACTTGACTTGACCAACCACTCTTTAATGGCTGCGATTTCCTCTGGAGTTGCCAATCTGCCATCCAAAAACCATTGCTCTTCTTTGTTGCTATTTGAGTTATACATAACTCTCAAATAACAGATGTTTGGGTTTTTGTCATTAACCTCAAACAAAAGGTCTGTACCTAATGGTGAACGACCGCTGGGCTTCTGCGCTTTGAAATTGCTCTCTAAGCCATTTGCAGCCAAGTCCTTATTGACCTTTGCAGCATAGTCGCGACCAAGTGCAACTTGCTTAGATGTCGTAATTTTATAGACACGACCGAAATAAGGGTTATTGGTCTTGTTCATCTTAGGTTCAGTTTTGGTGGTGATGGTCACACCGAACTGATTTCTACCTATATTGCTACGCACCCAACTGATGATAATATTGTTATCCATAAGTTTGTTGTTTTTAGGGGGTTAAACTTCTTTTTTTTTTGACACTGCAAAGATACGCATTATTTTTGATATTTCCAAATAAATCAATAAAAAAATAACAAAAAAAGGTCATTCCATATAGAAACAACCTTTTTTGCTATCTTCACTTGACAATTATTTGTATCTGCTTGTCAGCCAAATCCGAATGTTCAACTTCGTACTTTACTTCTTTGCATGGAAAGAACTTGCGCTCACTCTTCGTTATCACGCTCTTGAACGCACGCTCTACCGTACTATCATTGAGAGCACCGCCCAATGTATGTCTGTTGCCAATGGTCAACTTGAATTGACCATCGACCGACTTGCGGTCAGCAATACCAACAACACCAAAGTATTCACTATACATGATGTATTGTAAACCACTATACAATACATGCAAAATACAACCATTTACCTTTGTTGAAAAAACGTTCATAAACTTTATTGTTTTAGATTAAACATTATCTTTATTTTCACGATGCAAAGATACGCATTATTTTCCATATATCCAAATATTTTATCTTATTTAACATAATTTTAACATTTGAATATATACAATCATAAAACTCGGTGCCTTTGCCATTACCATGTCAACCTTTTTTCTCTCGCTGCAAAGATAACAATAAAAATCAAAATAACCAAATTTTTATCAAACAAAATGCAAAAAAATAAGTCATCCCTTTCGGAATGACCTATTTTGTAATCTAAGTGTGACAATAATCAACCCTTCTTGACAAAACGTCCGTGAGCATCGCGCTTGGGCTTTTCCTCGCTCGGAGCATCATCGCCATCACTTGACTCGTTACTTGGCTCATTGTCCTCCTTGCTTGGCTCGTTGCTCTCTGCCGTGGTGTTCTCTGCAACCTTGGGCAAGTGTGCCGCAAAGTCCTTGAAATGCTCACGGATAGCAGCCATGTCGCTTGCAGCAGCCAACTCAACCGCCTTGACCATGTTGTTATAAAGGAAACGCTTGCGCGTCATGGTAGGTTCTTGGTACTTGAGGTATCCATCCGTAAATACGGAGTTGTCAAGCGTATATGATGGCAAGAAAGAACCATCAGCGAAGAACTTCTCAATATCAGCCTTGATGGTGTTCACTTCCTTGTTGTCGGTGTCCTTGCAGATGAACTCAACCAACTTGCCGAAGAACTCAGCCTTGTGACCACTCTTAGGAATAAACTTCTCAAACAAACTTGTTTCCATAATCTTCATTGTTTTAGGTTAAACATTATTTTTATTTTGACACTGCAAAGATACGAACTTTTTTTCAATTATGCAAGAGTTTACCCTATTTTTTTATACTTTCAATATACTTTTTTATATCATTTGCTATCTCTACATTGCAAAATACATACATCCCACATGCTTGGGACATAGGTGGACACTACCCTCCCCCCTCTACGCATCCCCATCCCCCTCCCAGGAAAAGGGGTGGCCAAAACAAGGCAACAGTTCTTTATGTAAAATTTTCCAGAAATTTTTTTATTTCAAATCCAAAAGGTCTTTTTTATTTATTATGATTTTTTTATAAAAAGAAAGGGGTACCCCAATTTTAATACATGGTTCATTTTAAAAAAAAAATTCCAGAAAATTTTTTCTGGAAAAAATATTAAGACCAATAAAAAAGCCCATATAGATTTTTGTTCTACATGGGCGAAAATGAAAATTAAATAAAATGAATATTAACTATTAGAAGCCTTATTATTTTCGTGAAGTGGATTTGGCACTTTCACGTATTTTGTTTTTTCCTCTATCTGTTTAAGGCTTGAGAGGCAGTTTTCCACATCCTTGAGGATTTTTGTAAAATCTGGGTTTTTACCGCAGTTAAGCAGACCGTTTAGGTACTGTTGAGTCAGACCGAACATGAAGTTACGGTATTGGCTTTCCTTTTCGATTTCTTGTTTTTTCTCAAGGAGTTTGATTTGTTCATTAAGATAGATTGATTCTGTCATAAATGTTTATTTTAATTTACTTTAATTTACTTTAATGGTGTATTCATACCTATGTCAAGTGGGTTGACTGTAGGTGCATCTTTGATTTTTATTTTTTTGATTTCTTCGCACACTTTTACAAAATCAGTCATTTGTTCTATTTTATTG
>Ga0247610_10003307_pt1 | contig 17811 bp, 16 predicted proteins | sample 174DNAGHGhighgp2_FD_193483 | JGI IMG/M metagenome (GOLD analysis project Ga0247610, IMG submission 193483) | Sheep rumen microbial communities from Palmerston North, Manawatu-Wanganui, New Zealand - 1742 DNA GHGhigh gp2 | ecosystem: Host-associated > Mammals > Digestive system > Stomach > Rumen... | reverse complement strand
TAGACCGCTGTAACCCGCTTTACGGACAGGACAATAACTTTAAAGATGTTTATTTGATTACCTCGGCTTATGACAGTTCCGAAAAAGCGGCTGACCGTGCTATCAGCGGGCTTAAGGGGTGGATTGAATGTTTTGAACAATCTCGTTTTGCCGGCGCACTTGTCGGTGGCGGAATTGACGAGCCGAAAGCGGCTTTAGAGCGTGATGATTTGCTCAAAAAAGCCTATGAATTGGGAAAGAATATTTAATAGCCACCTTCATAATTGGCAATTTTCTTAAAGAGCGCTTGTTATTGCGACCAGAGGTATAAATGCACGATATTTGGACCCCATGGCACGGATGCGTTAAAAAGAGCGAGGGCTGTCAGCGAGGTTTTTTAATTTTTGCCGGCGTTTTTCAAACATAAAAAAATCCCTGTGGTGTTTCGCAACAGCAACAGGGAAACAATAGCAGAATTTATTTATCTGTTTTAAGTCTGTCATAACGCTTTATAACAGACTGCCGGTTAACAGCCACGGGTGGAGTTGTACGGATCACGGTTGTGCTTGCGGTGCTTCTGGGCCTTCATGGCATCGCGCTCCTTCTGATAGGCGGTCTTCTCGGTCTTCTTCTTTGTTGTTTGCTTTTCGCTACGAGCTCTCTTGGAGTTGGCTCGCTTAGCATCTTGATTTTTGTTTGCCATAATAAATACGTTTTTTAGTTAATAAAAATAGAATACATATATCACAATAAAAAATTATTGCCCCCGTTATAAGTAGTATTTTCTATTTTGTCAATATTTTTTTGGGAGGGCTCGGCTAGCACGCATCATAAGAGCGTCGGCACTCGCTTATTTACTACCTATGTAAACCGCGCTCGTGGCGTCACTCTTAGCATACGCACTCTCCGAGCCCGTGGCGAAAAGCGTTTTGTTCAAACGCTTTTCCGGTTTTAAATATTGGGGGCTCGGATAGAACGCATCATAAGAGCGTCGGTTTACACTTCTCCGGTTTTAAATGGGGGGCTTGTATAATACCTGTCATGATTGCAAAATTACTTTTTTTAGCGTACTTGACAAAACAAAAATATGCGGTAGAGTGTTTTCATATTTTTAACTTTATGTTTTAAGCTTATGGAACAGGTATTATCCGTTTTTTTCCCGCTGAAAAATCAAAATCAGGGGATGTGCCGTGAAGAAAAAGTAACGGCGCTTAATGTGTTTATCATAGCTCCGGGGGGAAGTGTTATCGGCAAAATTTACTGCGAAGATGACAGCCCGGGGGACAGTATTCACCGAAACGAGCCTGATTGGGACGAGATGACTGATTTCGGGTTTTGGAATTATCGACAGAGACACCCTAGTCGCACGTGGTCACCTCCCGGTTATGGTGATGATGATTAACAAAAAAAGGTACTTCATTGCGAAGTACCTTTTTTTGTTTGTAGAGCTTTGTTTTAAGTGAAAGCTACGGCCATTTCTTCGGCGGCGCGGTTGAATGCCTGTGTCTCACGGGCTTTCTGTGCCAGCCAGCGATAGATGGCAAAGTGCTTCTTGTCACCCTTCATGACATAATCTTCGGGGTGCCACTGCACGCCTAAGATGTTTGCACCTTCTTCCGCTACTTCTATGGCTTCGGGGCAACCGTCCGGCGCCAGAGCGTTAATCACGACGAGGTTGTTTGTTTCAACAATGCCCTCGGTGTGACGCGAGTTGACGGTAAGCTTTTTTGCTTTTACCAACTCGTAGAGTAGGGTTCCGGGGATGATGTCAATCTCGTGGGCTTCGTGCGCGGTGGTCTTGTGGGCAACCTCATCGCCTAAGAAGTCTTTGAGGTTGCTTGACATTCGGCACCCGAGCTCGGCTGCAATTATCTGCATACCGGCGCATATTCCTAAGACCGGAATATTCATGGCGGTTGCCATGTGGAAGCAACGTCTGTAGGCTTCAGCACGAAAACTGGTCTTTGGTTCGCCTTCGGCGGCAGGGTCGCCCTCAACGTAGTACTGGCTCGGAGAGGTAAACGAGCCACCGGGGAGGAGCAAGGCATGACAGCCTTTCATTTGCTCTTCACAGTTGGCATAGCCTACACAAACAATGTTCAGCCCGGCCAGCGTTAAAGCGTAGGCATAAGGCTTACCAATGGTGTGGTAAATGCCGTCCTGTCCCATGAGAAAAGCTACCTTTGGGGCATCCTTCGGCGGGCGTTTCAAACCAAGCTCTTTGAAGCATTCATCACTTAATTCAATCATTCGACCTCCTGTTGCAAGGTCAATCTTCTCAATGCCGAAATTGTTGTATTCCGGCAAGAAACGAAGTTCCTTTTTCATAATTTTTTAATTTTAAAATTGTAAGACATAATGTGTAATTTGATAAAAGACAAATTAGCACATTTTTTTGTCTAATGCAAGAGAAAAATTCGTTTTTAAAAAAGAATTTGACTTTTTTAAGGAATCTCTGGTAAACTGGCGGGCGTTATGAATTTTAATAATGAGGCAAATAATGAACACGACAGAACTTGATAAATATTTCAATCCTGAAGAGGCCGAGAAGAAGTGGTATGAAATATGGGAAAACGGTGGTTATTTTACACCGCACGTTGATGACGGAAAAGACCCTTATACCATTATGATTCCGCCACCAAACATCACCGGTAAGCTCCATTTAGGGCATGCCCTCGTGAATACGCTTCAAGATGTCGTGATAAGAATGAAAAGAATGCAAGGCTACAACGCGCTTTGGTTGCCGGGTACCGACCATGCCAGTATCGCCACCGAAGCTAAAGTTGTGGAGATGATTAAAAAAGAAGGTTTAAGCAAAGATATTTTAGGGCGTGAAGGCTTCTTAAAGCGCGCATGGGAATGGAAGGAAGAATACGGCGGGACAATTATCCGTCAATTAAAGAAATTAGGCTGTTCCTGTGACTGGACACGCGAACGCTTTACCCTTGACGAGGGCTTGAGCAAGGTCGTTCAAAAGGTGTTTATTGACCTTTATAACGAAGGCTTGATTTATAAAGGCGAAAGGCTTGTTAACTGGTGTCCGTGCTGCCACTCAACGCTTTCTGATATTGAAGTTGAATATGAAGAAGAGCCGTCTTCTTTGTGGTATATTCGCTATTATGCCAAAGATAAGTCCTTTTATCTTGATGTGGCAACAACCAGGCCGGAAACCATGCTCGGTGATACCGGTGTGGCGGTTAACCCCTCTGATGAACGTTTTGCACAATATATCGGTAAGAAAGTTGTGTTGCCGATTGTTAACCGTGAAATTGAAGTTATTGCCGACCCGTTTGTTGAGACCGAATTCGGTACCGGTTGCGTTAAAATTACACCGGCACATGACTTTAATGACTTTAATGCCGGTAAAAAACACGGGCTTGATATCATCAAAGTTATTGATGAAGACGGCAAGATGACGGATATTGTTGAAAAATACAAAGGTATGGATATCTTGGAAGCCCGTAAGCTTATTGTTGAAGAACTGAAAGAGCTCGGTAACTTGGTTAAAATTGAGCCTTATACCCACAATGTCGGCAAGTGCTATCGTTGCCATCATACGGTTGAACCGATGGTTTCCAAACAATGGTTTGTTAAGATGGAAAGCATGGCTAAGCCGGCGATTGAGGTGGTTAAAAATAAAGAGATTACCCTTTATCCGGAACGCTATGAAAAGACTTATTTTCATTGGATGGAAAATATCCAAGATTGGTGTATCTCACGTCAACTGTGGTGGGGACACAGAATTCCTGCCTATTACTGCGCTAAATGCGGTAAGATAGAAGTTGCCGCCGAAAAGCCGACAAAGGCTTGTGCTTGCGGTTGTACCGAGTGGATACAAGATGAAGACACACTTGATACTTGGTTTTCTTCAGCGTTGTGGCCGTTTTCTACTTTAGGCTGGCCGGAGAATACACCGGATTATAAATATTTCTACCCGACATCAACGCTGATTACCGGTAATGATATTTTGTTCTTCTGGGTTGCCAGAATGATTTTCTCTGCGTTGCATCAAACCGGTAAAATTCCGTTTAAGAAAGTGGTTTTACACGGGCTTATTCGTGATGCGCAAGGCAGAAAAATGTCAAAAAGCTTAAATAACGGTATTGACCCGTTAGATGTTATTCGTGATTACGGCGCAGATGCGTTGCGTTTCTCTTTGGTTCAGGGGCTTTCTTTGGAAACGGATATTCGTTATTCCATGGACAGGCTTGATACCGCTAAGGCCTTTATCAATAAGGTTTGGAACTCGGCAAAGTTTGTGTTAAACGGTATCAAAGGGATTGATTATAAATCTTGGAATAAGGCTGACCTTAAGGCCGAAGATAAATGGCTGTTGGTTAAGCTTAATCGGACGATTGAAGAAGTAACCAAAGAATTGGATACCTTTGAATTCGGTTCGGCTATGCAGAAGCTTTATGATTTCTTCTGGAATGATTATTGCAGTTGGTATATTGAAATGGTTAAACCGCGCCTTTATGATGAAAAGGCTTCGGGACGTAACGAAGCCGGTTATGTCTTACATTACGGTTTAACGGTTATCTTGAAATTATTGCATCCGTTCCTGCCGTTTGTGACCGAGGAAATTTATTCAAGACTTGCCGAAGATGATAAGCCGTTGATGGTTGCCGAGTGGCCGAAGGCAGAAAATGAAGATTATGTTTCAGACTATGAAGATATTGAGTTGATGCAGTATTTCATTACATCTATCCGTAATGTTCGCGCTAATATGAATATTCAGCCGAGCCGGAAGACCGCGTTGATTTTTGTATCTAAAGAAAAAGGCGATTTCTTAAAGTCTGTGGAGCCGATTTTCCAGAAGTTGGCTTTCGCCAAGGCGGTGGAAATCAGAGCCGATAAGACCGGTATTGATGTTAATGCCATCAGTATTGAACACCTCAAAGCCGCAGTTTATATCCCGTTTGAGGATTTGGTTGATGTTGAGGCCGAAATTAAGCGTTTGACGGCGGAAAAAGAAAAATACGAGAGCTTAATCGCTCGTGTTGATGCGCAGCTTTCTAACGAAAATTTCTTAGCTAAGGCACCGGCGGATAAAGTCCAGGGTGAGCGCGAGAAAAAGGCAAATTATGAAACGTTGCTTAACTCGGTTAACGAGCGCTTAGCATCCCTTAATCCGCAAAGCAAAGCTGTCTGATATTTTTTATACGCGTTAAAAAAAGGAGGTACTTTCTTGTTATGGCAGTATCTCCTTTTTTGTTGCTTTTTAAAAGCGGAGGTGGTAATTTCTGTTTTATCAAACAGTTATTAGGTCATTAAATTTTAAGCTTATGGAAATTAAGAAAAGTTATGAATTGCGGCAGGTCGGTCCGAAAATCGTTCTGCTGATGATGAATGCGCCGGATTATCAGCTGAAAGCCAGGCTTTGTGCAGATGAAACGGTCAGCAGATATCATGGTGTTGTGGTGCCGGAAAAAGTCGGTTCCGATCAGTTCTTTGTTTTGCGTAACGGTGAGACATTCTCTCTTTGCTGGGAAAAGCACAATACTCTGGAATTTATTGAGGGTTGTACTGATTTCAGGGTTTTGGAAGATACGCTTCTCTTTGAAAAGGATAATCTTTGGTATTGGTGGATTTCAGCCGCCTCGGCCGAGCAGAAACACCCGCTGGGCATAGACCTTAATCTCTTAGGGAATGCGTTTATTCTTTCAGATAAAAATGCGTATCTCTTCATCTATTTTGAAGACGGGGCACACATGAAATGCAAGCGGTGTTTGAGTTACGAGGTGCTTTCTCCTGAGCTTTTAAGCAACAGTTTTCTTCATGAGGAATTGTTTCCGGATGTCTTGAAAATCATTACCGCAGATGAGGGGGCGCTTTATGTCAGCATCAAAAAGAAAAAGGGACCGGTCTACCACCACATGTATGGTGCGGATGCAGGGAAGGTTTCGTTCTTCTTTGAGTTTGCCGAGGCACCGGCAACGGCGCTGATTAACTTTACCAAATTTGCCAATGATACATGTCAGGCATTTTTGGATAAGGGATTCTCGGTGGCAATGTTATCGCCGACACAACAGTTTTTTGACTACCACACCATGGCCGGCAAAATGAGCGAAGATGTTAAAGCATTCATTGGCGCAGCTTTGTCGCAGCCCTTTGGTACGGATGTCAATATTGAAGTGAATCTGAGCAAACTCTATCGCAAAGAAAAGGGTGTGTATCTTGTTAAGTGCGAAACGCTCGGCTATTACAAAACGGCTGATGAAGTACGCTTAGATAATGCCAAAAATGCGCTGTTTGTGATGGCTGACGGGGTAACTGACAAGATTTATGCGAAAGGAAATCATCCGCTGAGCGCTCATCCGCTCGGTTTGATGACAAAGGTGTAAAAGAAAAGACAGGCATAATGCCTGTCTTTTTTAATTGGTGGAGGTAAGCGGGATCGAACCGCCGACCTACAGATTGCGAACCTGTCGCTCTCCCAACTGAGCTATACCCCCATATTGCAAGAAGATATCTACACTCTAAAAAAAATAAATACAAGTGTTTTTTTAATTTTATTGTTTGTTTATTGTCACTCCCTTCGTTTCTTTCAGCAACACTTCCCCCTTCTTTATAAAGGGGGGCAGAGAGAAAAAGCCCCGTCAAAGGGGAAATGACGATATAGCAAAATAAAAACCGCCCGAGGGGCGGTTCGTTGCTAGTGTAATGCAAAGTAGAGCAGGGGACGGGCATCAGCCTTTTCGTTATCCGGCGCAGTGTGACAGTAGTTATTGGGGAATGACCTTTCCATATCCACAATGTAGTGCCACTTTTTTTCTTTTTTATACCAGTCATTCTCGTATTTGTTGATTGAGTCTGTCCAGTAAAAAAAGCGCCATCTCGGTTTTTCTATTGTCCTTAGGGCGGCATTGATGACCTCTTTGTTTTGTAAAACGCTTTCCAAATCTTTTAAGGTTGCCTTGTGGGCTTGTCCTCTTTTGATGTACGAGCTCTCAAAGGAACTTATCTCACACATGGCGAAATTGTAGTTCGTGATGCGGTTGGTTTCATGAAAAGTATCGCCGATAATGTGGTCATTATAAACCGCTAATACCATAGATTTCAACCTGCGATCGGGATAGTAGGTGAAAGATACGGTGTCATCATCATACCAGTACATGCCGGGCTTGATTTGCGCTAAAGTTTCCTTTTTCAGGGGAATCATCTGCTCTTTGTTCTTGCGGGCGACAAGATAGTTAAACAAGTCGTCTAATTTCAAATTATGCTGCTGCATAAATTGATTAACTAAATAATCCATTCGTTCCATATGCTTAAAAGTTTATAATAATATTTGCTTGCGGGTGATTATGATATATTTTTCTTTTAAATGCAAGGGTTTATTTAGGCTAAAGGCGGTCTTCATCCTCGTCTTCATTACTGAAAATTTCAATGAGTTTTTTTTTATACATCCAGAGGTTGATGATACCCAAAATAATGCTGATAGAACCGAAAACGTATAAGATGTAATACCAGTTTAATTCGCCGACTTTCATTAAGGTTTCGCCGGCGTATATCTTGATAAAGAAAATGGATATTGCGGTGATGATAAACGATATGATATAGCTTGCCGTCCATATTCGGCGTTGGATGTATGTCGGCAGAAAAAATGCGGTGATGAGGTAAATGAATATAAGGGCGATGAATAAATAGGTTTCCATGGCTTTCTCCTTGTTTAGGAGATATAGTCATTTATGGTTTGTTTTCAATATGACAAGATAAGCAGAATTATTGTCCTTTCGTTGTAAAGGGGGCAGAGGGGAAACGGCAAGTTCAAAGGGGAAATGACGATATAGCAAAATAAAAACCGCCCGAGGGGCGGTTCGTTTGTTTTTTGCAGATAATGATTATTTATGATGTTTATCATTAAATGCCTGTTGCAATTTCATGGCAAGAATGTCATTACCATTGCCGGTATTTTCTGGTTGGCGTTCCTGCGCTCTTTCTTTGTGTTTCGGCTTGATGAACAACTTTTTATTTTCCAGAATTTGATTATCTATTTCATTTTGCTCGTCTTCTAAATCCAACACTTTGCCGTAGAGCATGTCATAATTGCCGCCGTGAGCACCGTGGGTACGTTTTTCGGCTGTTTTGATTTCGCCGTCTAATTTATAGTATTCAATAAAGCCTTCTACCGTGTTGTAAAATTCTTCCGTGGTTGCTGGGCGCATATATGAATACTGGCGAGCTTGCTCTAACGGGGTTCCCGGTTTGCCGCGATAAAGAGCATAGGTTGCTTTTTTTCCCTGTTTGGCAATAATCGGTTCCATAATCTCGTAAAATTCTTTGGGGTAGATTTCTTTGCCAAGAGCATTACGATATATTTCTTCATAAAAGTATCCACCGCCGGAAATGGCTCTTTTACCCCATTCAAAAGAAGCTAAAGGTTCTTCATGGCGATATATGGTGTATTTTTTACCGTTACGCCCCATCCAAACATCCGGTCCTAAAAAGAGTTGCCATTCGGTTTTAGGAAGTTTATGAGCATTACCGTCACCATCAACAGAGAATACTTCGCCTAATTGGTAGTAGCCTCGTGGGGCTTTGGTCTTGCTTGGTGCTTTGGCTTCTGCTTCTGTTTTACCGCCGAACAGACGTAACTCATCTCGGGCATATTTAAGGGCGGCAATACGTTTGGCTTCTTGTGCGGTATCGGCTGAAGCATATTTCGTTTCACCGTTTGGTAAAATAAGAGCCACGGTTATGGTTTGCGTACCTCTGCCTTGTGTAACATCTACGGTTTGATATTTCGGCAAAATCGGCTGTTTATCAGCGCCTAATATACGATGTTCCGCACTTTGATAATATTCCTGCAATGCGGCAATCGGGTTTTCATCCCATAGTTTAAGAGCAATTTGGGCATTATGTTGCTGTTTCATTGCCTGTTTTGCCTCAAATCTTTCCGGATGCTTTAATCTTTCTTTTGCTGCCTTAACCACAAAACCGATTTGTTTTTCTTTGTAGGTGGCAATTTTGCCCTCTTTGCCGGTTTCGTTTAAGAGCCAGTTGCTCAATACTTCGTTGTCACTTGAAGGAACATATTGTCCTTTGTCATTTAAGGTAAAAACTAAGGAAATACCTTTTTTTTCATCAATCCATTCCGTAATCATTTCTCTTGCCATTTTTTTCTCCTCTCATTGGCTTACGAAATGTATTTTAGCAGATTCCGGATATTTTGTCTATAAAAATCGGACAATAAAAATGCATTTAAATGTCGTTTTCGTTGTCTTCGTTATCTGCGTTTTGGCTGAAAATACGGATTAAACCTTTTTTATACATCCATAGGTTGATGATACCTAAGATGATACTGATAGAACCGAAAACGTATAAGATGTAATACCAGTTTAATTCGCCGACTTTCATCAACGTGTCGCTGGCGTATATCTTGATAAAGAAAATGGATATTGCGGTGATGATAAACGATATGATATAGCTTGCCGTCAATATTCGGCGTTGGATGTATGTCGGTAAGAAAAATGCGGTGATGAGGTAAATGAATATTAAGGCAATAAATAAATAGGTTTCCATGGCTTTCTCCTTTTTTAGGAGATATAGTCATTTATGGTTTGTTTTCAATATGACAAGATAAGCAGAATTATTGTCCTTTCGTTGTAAAGGGGGCAGAGGGGTGGATTTTTTGGTAACAGAAAAAAAGGCAAAAAAATACCCTGCCGTTTGCACGACAGGGTATTTTTTAGAAGATAATGCTGTAGCCAAGCGAGGTAGAGAGGTCAAAACCGCTGAGGTTTCTTACTCTAACGTCCTCGTTGAAGCCCTCAAACTTCATTTCTTTGCCGAAATGAGCTCCGGCGCGAATATTGAGGGTTAGGGCAGTCAGCTTTTTCTTGCCGAACTTGAAGCCGGTTCCAAGCTCCAGAGCACATTTGGCACACAACTTTTTGGAGTAGTCCTCAAAATTGTAGTTGCCGCTGGAGGCCTTGTAGATAATCGGATATTCTCCGACACCGGCAAAGACCTTTGTACCCCAGAACCATGCATTGAGCGGCTGGCAAACGTTGAAACCGAAAGAACCTAAGAGGGCTGAACAGTTACCGCCATCCTCTTTTTTCTCAAATATGTTTTCAACCGATAAGCCATAGCTCAACGTGGTGCTTTTGCTCACTTGGGTTAAGCGGTTGAGCTCAATGGAAGCTCGTGTTCCGTTGTTTCCTGCCAAGTGGTAGCCGAGCTTTAATCCGACCTGCAAGCGCTTGTCTTGCCTAACTGTCTCCGGGGCGCCGAATTTGTACCCTACACCTAGGCTGATGTTCCAGCACGAGGGGTCAAAGTCGTCGGCGACAACCTCCCAACCGGGGGATAGGTTGTATTCGCCTGTGTTTGGCTTGATGGAAGTTATGTACTGCGCAGAGATGATAGTATAAGTATCTCGCGAAGCATTTAAGCTTCCCCATGCCTGAACACCGACTTTGCCGCACCACACAGACTTATTGACGATATGATGGTTCATGTCGTTGCTTAAGAATGTGTTATACGGTGTGACACCGGCTCCAAACAGAGCGTCAACGCCTAAGCAGATGTCTTGCCCTATCTGGACACCGACTTTGCCCATCAGGTTGAGGTAGGAGCCTATCTCGTTTTCGTACTGGTACGAAATCAGACCACCCCATGACCATGCAAAGTACAGTGGGTTTGGCTTCCACTCGCCGTTGGCATCAGTTTTACCAAACAAATAGGTGCGCGAAATATCTAAGCTGCCACCATATTTGTTGCTGTTTTCGGTGTCATCACCGTAGTCAGACTCGGTGATTTTTTCCGCCACAGCAGGGTTTATGGACGCTATATCTTTACCAATACTACCGGATACTTTGATAGTATTGTAGGCGCGCCACTTCAGCCTCGGCTTGCGCTGAGCATAGGTGGGAACGAAAGTTGTGTCCTTGGTTAATCTCAAACCGCTTAATAGGGTGCCGAAGAAGTCAAGCCCCTCAACGACATCCTCGTCAACAAACTGTTTGGCAACAGCCTTGTAAACGTCCTTTTCGGATGCCATCTTAGTGTTGCCGTACTGGTCCTGAAATTCAGCGTATTCGGGGCTTAATTCACGGACCAACGAATTGGCGATGATGCCGGCCGTTGTGTTGCCGGAAGCGGCAATACTTTTGGCTAAAGCGATTGAGTCGTTTTCAGCTTCATTGTCTTCGGCTTCAGCAAGCTCGGAATTGGCTTCTGATTGCGGCATCTCGGTTATGATGCTATCCGATTCAGCCTTGAGAGAGTCAGCCGTTGCAAATTGCATTGGCTCGGGTTCAACATTAGGGCTGTCAACAACAACGTTATCAGCCTTAATCTCATTGGTGGCGCTTTTATTATCACCGTTGATTTTGAAGGTCACGGTGCCATCAGGGGCAATCGCTACTTCTTTTGGGGTGAGACCATTTTCACAAGATATCTCTACCTTTTGACCGTTAGCGGTTGTGATGGTCATTTTCTGCGCCAGAGCTGGCGTCGCTATCGCGATCATCAGCATCAGTGTTGCAATTTTTTTCATAAGGCTTCAATTTTTTTGTTCGTTGTTTTCCTTGTTCTCGTCTTTTATTTCGTCTTCTATGTATTTTTCGTACCCCTCTTCGGTGGATACTGTATAGTTGACGTCATTCTCGGCAAGAACAATGCCGTTCAGAGTTTCCAGAGAATAGTGAATTGTTCCTTCCTCAAAGAAAGGGTCTTGCATTTGCTGTTTGATGTTCACTTTTGTGGTTAACATCAACGGATCAGCACAATTCAGACTTATCTCTTTGCCCAGATAGGTGTAAGGCTCAAGGAAGCCTTTCAGAACCACGGTCAGCACGTTAGACTGACCATCAATGTTGTATTCATCCGTTAGACGTTCTGCCGTGTTGGTCAAGATGTCTAGTTCACAGCTGTTTTTTTCCATCATCTCTGCTGTGAGTGGAATTCTACCCTCACCTTCTAACTGAAGACTCTCACTCCCGAAGAAGACGCGTTCTCCTTGAACGATTACTTCCCAGTCGTTCTTCTCTTTCTCCGCAACAACGAGCCCTTTGGGACCCATTATCTGGATGGTTGTGGCAGACTTGACTGTGTAAAAGTAAGGAGCGAACTCCTCCGTTTCATTGAATGTGGAGTAGTCGTCACATGATGAAAACAAAAACAAACCGAGCAAGCTCATGAGCCCCCCGATTACGTAAAAAATTTTTTTCATATTTTATTATATTTTGAGTTAATAAATGCTGTTAAATGGACAAAATACGATATGAAGAAGATTCTTTACGCAAAAGCTTTATCTTCCTTTCAATAATAGATATCATAATTTTGTTACAGTGCCCATTATACACTTTTTTTAGTGAAAAGCAAGACATTTTTGTCATCTTTTTTGTAGAAATTTTGAAAATGGCTTGATTTTCTTCTTACTTTTCCGCCCCCTAAGCGGAGCGTGACGGGGGATAGAGGGGAAAGGCAAGTTCAAAGGGGTGGGGGGAAAACGTCATGCCTTTTTTGCGCAAGCAAAAATCAAGGCATCTCCATGACAATAATAAGGCAATAATATTCTCATGGAGACCCCTTGACCTCGCTTTGCTCGGAGGGGTGACAATAAGGAAGATACCTTAACCAAAAGACTGGCGCTTTTGGTGGTATGACGGTTTAAAGAGTATGTTTGCGCAGTGCGTCACCCTGAACTTGGTTCAGGGTCTCATGAGATGCTGAATACGAAGAGAGATGCTGAAACAAGTTCAGCATGACGCGGGGTAGGTTGTCAGTATGACGAGTTTAAATGATTTCGCCGAATGAGGTATGACAATAAAAACCGTCATGCCCTGAGTGAGTGGTGGTGGTGCCGGCAACGATTTGTAGTTGACTTTATCTTATCTTAACGCTAACTTCTCCCTTATACTTATCTTTGAGGTTAAAATGAAACATGAACTTTTATCTCCCGCCGGTAATATAGAAGCCGGATATGCCGCCCTTTATTACGGGGCTGATGCCGTCTATTTGGGATTAACCAAATTTTCTGCCCGCGCCGGTGCCGAAAACTTTACCGCCGAGGAATTAGATACCTTTACCGCTTATGCCCATCACCTGAACAAAAAGGTTTATGTCGCTCTTAATACAATCTTGTCCGAAGATGAAATCAATGACCTGCCGGAGATGATTCAAACCTTGAAGAAAACAAAAGTTGACGGGCTGATTATCCAAGATTTGGGCGTTTATTACCTCGTTAAAAAATATGCTCCGGAAATTGAACTCCATGCCAGTACACAAATGGCCGTGCACAATCTTGAAGGGGCAAAGTTCTTAAAATCTTTGGGTTTTAAACGTGTGGTCTTGGCGCGGGAATTAACCTTAAACGAAATAAAGAAAATTGCTTCCGCTTTGCCTGATTTGGATTTAGAGGTCTTTATCCACGGGGCGCTTTGCTACTCTTACAGCGGTCAATGCCTGTTTTCCGCGCTTGAATACGGTAAAAGTGCTAATCGGGGCAGATGTGTTTACCCGTGTCGCGCCCTCTATAAAGAAGACGGAGAAAATGTGACCGATAATTTATGCGGACACCTCTTTTCTATGAAAGATTTGGCATTGGAAGAAAAAGTTTTGGATATACCGGCTTTATCCTTAAAAATTGAGGGACGTAAAAAATCGCCGCTCTATGTTGCTGCGGTTACTAACTATTATCGCCATATCTTAGACGGGAATAAGAAAAATCTGAACGAGGCCGAAGATATTAAACAAATATTCTCGCGCCCGTGGTGCCAATTCCATTTTAACGGCAAAAATAAAGATATTACCGATGAACAGTTTGTCGGACATCGGGGACTAATCATCGGTAAAGTTGAAAAAATTATCAAAAATAAGCTCTGCTTTACCCCTTCACGCGAAATTGCCCGCTATGACGGTCTGCAGATAGATTCCGGTAAAGATGAAAAACCTTACGGGTTCGGTATTAAAAATATGTATGTTAATCAAAAATCCGTGTTTAAAGCCGATGCCGGTACCTTTGTTGAGATAGAATTGCCGGACGACCATCCGCATTTGGCATACGACGCACCGGTTTATCTGGCTTCATCTACCGCGGTTAAGGGTAAATATGATTATAAGAAGCCGAAACCGAACGAATATCGTAACTATACCGCCTTTGAGGTGACCGTTGAAATCAGCGCCGATACGATTTGGCATTAAGCGAAGATAAGGCGGTTGCGGTTAAGGGCGATTTTCAGCCGGCAAAAAATCCGCTTAAAACACGCGAGGCGGTGGAAACCGCTTTTATGAAAACCAATGATACCGAAATTAAATTTAATGATATTGAACTGAAAAATCCGGATGGACGCTTTGCGCCGGCTTCTTTATTAAACGAATTACGCCGAAAATTGGTGGAGGAGCTATCCGTAAACCTCGGGTGTAATGAAGAAAAATTAACCTTGCCGGAACTTAAAGCGGTTCAGCTTAAAAAAACAGACGAGATTCAAATCAACATCTTAGACGTTTCTCTTCACACTTTAGTTGAAGATTTTAATGAAGATGAGATATCTCATGCGTGGTTTCGGCTGCCGCAAATCTGTCGCAATGTAGCAAAACTTCATGAGGTTGTCAAGGCTCTTTATGATGCCGGCGCACGGCATTTTGTGGCAGAAAATTATTACGCCTTTGAGCTGTTAAGAGGCTTTAATGATATAAAAATCGGTGCCGGCAGTTTTCTTTATGTGATGAATCGCTATGCGGCCGAGACCTTAAAAGAAATCGGTGCAAGCTGGGCAACGATAGCGCTGGAAAGCGCGCCGGAAAATATGGAACAACTGGTTAAAACAACACCGTTACCTTTGGCACAAATAACCGACGATTATCCACCGCTGTTTACTTCTGCGGTTTGTATCAGAAGAAATGACTGCAAGCATTGTGACCAAAAGGCTAAGCGGTGGGAATTAAAAGCAGACGGCAGAAAATATACCGCTGTGCTTAAAGATTGCCAATTACAGCTGTTTTCAGAAAAACCGTATCACCGCGAGAAAATTGCCGGTACGTTAGCCGTTAAAAACGTTTCCTTATCTTTACATAAATAGTGTGGTATAAAATTGCCACAATAACGGTTACGCTCAAGAAAATCAGATAACTTAGCGGATTATCCGGTGTTGTCGGCAGTTTATACAAAATAAACGAGTGAAACATAAAAAGCTCTAAGGTCATTTGGGCGAAATATTGTATCGGCTTTAAGGCGGATATTTTTTGTAATAACCCGCGGTTAAACCCTAAGACATAAATAAGGGGCAGGGCGCTTAAGATAAAATAAAAGCGCAGGCTTCCGGCAAAGCAATAGCATATTGCCAGATATAAGCCGATTATTGCTGATTGTAACAAGGTTAAAGCATTGTCGGAGAGTGTCTTTCCTAGGGTTTGATTTAAAACGTTTTTTCTTAAAAACAAAACGCCTGCTATGTAGCCTAAGCTGTAATTTAACATCTGCACAAACGGGTTACAATGTAAATCCATCGGCACAAGGCGGTGGGCATTTTCTACCAAATACTCCAGGTAAAAACGCACGATTACCACGCTTAAAAAGATTTTTAATAAGCCGTAGGTGTGTGTTTCGCTTGTTTTGATGATTTTCTTTATCACCGGGGTTGCGGCGTAGGCAAAGACCAATGCCGATAGATACCACGAAACGTTGTTATAGCTGAACTCGGTGCCGATAAACCATGCGTGTTGCAGGGATAAATTTAACAGACCGACCGAGAAGAAATAGCTTAAAGGTTTTGTTGCCCAGGTGGCGACAAATAAGAATTGCAACATAAAGCAAATGAGATGGATGGGGTAGAAACGGGGGAGTTTGCTTTTGATAATCTGCCAACCGCCGGTGATTTCCTTTTCTTCATAATGATTATAGGCCATTAAAAAGCCGGATAAGATGAATAAAACTTCCACCATGCGGGCGCATAGTTGCCAGCTTTCCAATAACCCCATGTGGCAGACAATAATGCCGATAACAGCGATTAGTTTTAGGAACGAGAGATTGTCTATGTATGCTTTTTTCATCGGTTTTCCTCTAAGTATGGCGAGTTTATCTTTTTTAGGTGTTTGATTAAATCTTTATAGGCAAGCGGGGCGTTCTTTTTTAGCCATTGAAAGACTAAACGGCGCGGTTCCTGTACATCTAAACGGTTGGTAAAAGTACGCATTTTTAAGAATGGGGCATGGTATTTGGAGAGCATGGTTAAGGGATAGCAATTTTTATCATTAAGCGGTAAGGCGCTTAATTCTTCATAAGGGATATACGTTCCGGACTTAAAGCCTAATCCCTCTAAATATGCGGTAAGCGGTACTTCATAGCTGTAAGCAACGGTTAAGCCGTCTTTTTGGGGTTTAACATTGTTGAGATAGTCGGCAAATTCTGCTGTGTTATAAACCTTGGGATTAAACACCAAAAAATAGCTTTGCAAATGATAGATGCCGTCTTGATTGGCGGTTATGCCGTAAAAGTCCGCATCTTCGGGCATGGCGCTCATAATCGGTTTTAAGCTTTCGGCAACGAGTAGCGACGAGTCATTGGCAAAAATCAGCTTGCTGTTTGGCTTAAGGCAATTATTTTCTTTAAGCCAGTTATAGCCTCTTTTATAACTTCCCCAGTCATACTCGCCGTGTCTTTGAGCTTCTAACCGCACAATATAAGGCGATATTTTATCTATATCGGCACGTCTTATCGGGTTATCGGTGATAAAGACGATATTCGGTGCAACCTCTTTTAAGGCTTTTAAGTAGGTTATCACATAGTCCGAAACCGTGCCGTCCGCACTGTAAGCGGCAAATACGGCGGAATTTTCATCAGGCAGGCATTGTTTGAAATCTTCTTTAACGGTAATTTCGGCGCGATAAGACATAACCATGTGCAAAATAAAAGATATGAGCAGCAGGCTGTATAAGATATGGCGGAGATTATGGGACATCGGTACACGCATGGTCTAATCCTTCGGTAAAAATTGGGGATTTATTTCTTGTTTAATTTCTTCATAGCGCGCCGGATAATTATCTCTGATATAGCGCAAGAGCTCGGTGCGGTCTTCAAAAATTTTTAACAACGAAGTAAATGTCCGGCGTTTTAAGAACGGGTGATGATATTTACTGATTAAGGTTAGGGGATAGGAGTTTTTATCCGTTTCTTCTTTAAGGTAATCCATTTCATGATAGGGCATATAGCTATCCCACTTATAGCCGAGGGCGGCAAGCATCGGGGTAAGCCTGATTTCATATTGGGTAATGTATAATGAAAAATGGTCAAAATGATGAACTTTGTTTAAGAAAATGGCAAAACTCTTTGAATTGATGACCTTTTTTCTAAAAACCATAAAATAAGATTGGATGTGCGTTCCCATAAAGGTATTTTGCAAATCGCCCCAAAAATCAAGCTCTTTTCGTTTGGCCATTTCATCAAACATCGGCTTTAAGTCGGTTAAAAGATAAGTTGAATCATTGGCAAAAATAAGCTCGTCGGCTTTTTTTAAGTAGCCGTTTTCTTTAAGCCAATTATAGCCACGCTTATAACTGCCGAAATCATGTTCTTCATGGCGTTTGTTTTCATAGTGTATGGTTAACGGTTTTAATTTTTCTTCTTCTTCGGGCTTTAATTTAGAATCGGCAATATATACCACGCCGTCGGTGACCTCGTTTAAGGCTTTAAGGTAGCTAATGACGTAAGGGTGCAGGGTTTCATCCGCATTATAGCCGGCAAAAACGGCATAGCGCACAGTGTGATTTATTTTAAGCCACAGCGCAAAGCATATCGCTATCACAATGGCCGGTAGGGCAATAATTTTATATTTTCCCTTGATTTTTTGCATAAAAAACCCTTGTCTTTTGATTTCATGACAAGGG
>Ga0247610_10003304_pt1 | contig 17823 bp, 15 predicted proteins | sample 174DNAGHGhighgp2_FD_193483 | JGI IMG/M metagenome (GOLD analysis project Ga0247610, IMG submission 193483) | Sheep rumen microbial communities from Palmerston North, Manawatu-Wanganui, New Zealand - 1742 DNA GHGhigh gp2 | ecosystem: Host-associated > Mammals > Digestive system > Stomach > Rumen... | reverse complement strand
CCAGGGTTCAATAGCGGTTATAAACGTCTAACCGCTGAGGAACAGCATAAAATCTGCTTTGTGAGTTCAGTCGATGAAATTCCTGACCACAATGATGGAAGAATCATGGCCATTACCGCCGACCAACTGTCAGTTTTGTTGAAGAAGCATGAAAACACGTTACTTTACCTGTGGTCGCCACATTGTTCGAGCAGCGTTTGCATTCCTTTAAGTACCATCCAGGATGATTGTGACAAAGCAAATCTTCAGCTTTACGTTTTAACCGAGTATTACACTGACGCATTCCTGCAGAATGAACACTTGTCCAATCCCATGTTGAGTATCAACGAGTTCTATTATAAGACAAGTTACTGCAATTCCTATATGAAGCGGTTTCTGTCGGAACTTATCCCGGACAACCAAAAAGAAAGTGTTTCCCACCATCGTTTCCTCTTATTCTCAAAAGGAAGATTTGTGAAATCGTATGAAAAAATGGAAAAAGCCTCTTCGTCCCTATAACAGCTGTATTGATGCTTTAGCCATCGGCGAAAAATTCCTTTCTCCACAAATTTTGGACATTGAAATGCCCAACTACAGGTGCATCGTCATGCATGTGGGAATGAGGAGAGTCTGCTCGTCGCGACGGAGATCTTTCGTATAGACAAGATAGCGGTCGCCGATACGGTCGGAGAACTTCTTGCAGAACAGGTCAAGCGATTTATGACTTTTGTAACCGGAAGATTTGACCTCTATGGGCCATATCTTGGCCCCGCGTGAAAGGATAAAATCGACCTCGTAGTTATGGTTGGATGTTTCCGACGGCCATGTGTGATAGAATAGTCTGTTGCCAGTGGCTGTGAGCACCTGGGCCACAATGTTCTCATACACGTAGCCAAGGTTGGCAGACAGTTTGTCGGAAAGGAGTTTCTGGTAGATGATGTTCTCGGTGACACTCTTGTCCCAAAAGGCGAGGGTGACAAAAAGGCCAGTGTCGGCAACAAACATTTTGTACTGGTTGTAGTCGGTGTTTAACGGAAGACCCACATTGGGGTCATCTACATGATGAGCGAAATTGACGGTTAGGCTATCTTCAAGACCGCGAAGAAGCTCGTCAAGGGTTTCTTTGTCTTCGCTACGTCCTAACACACTGGTGACCTGATATCGTGAGGCGTTCTTAGTAAGTTCTGACGGGATGGCAGAAAAGAGCCGAGAAGCCTTACCTGATGGGTCAATCTTGATAAAATCATCAAGATAGAGCTCAATAATTTCACGTTTTTCCTTATCAACATCAGAAAGATTGTTAGTGTCAAGATAGGTGTTCACAGCCTGTGGCATGCCTCCTACAAGCATATAGAGACGGAAGTCACGCATGAGTTGGCGGCAGACAGCATCGCCAAGGGGATTGCGGTTACGTAGGGCCTCTTCCAAGAGAGACACGGTAGCCGTGTCTCCCATAGCCCAACGGAATTCCTCGTAATCCATAGGGTACATAGTGATGCGTGTCTCTTCGCTGGGAATGACGATGTTCTTAGTGTTTTTCTTGATGGAAAGTAGAGAACCAGTCTCAATATAGTCATAGCGATGGTCTTTCACCAAATACTTGATGGCCTGTCGGGTTTCGGGGCTTTTCTGAATCTCATCGAAAATAATAACTGATTCTCTTTCATACAGTTTCACACCGTAAATGAACTGGAGCTGGGTGAAGAAGTAGTTGCGGTCGGATATGTTTGCCACAGCTTCCCAAAGGGCAGAAGGAGCATCGGCGAAATCGACAATAATATAGCTTTTGTATTCGTGGCGGGCGAACTCTTCAGCAATGGTTGACTTACCCACACGACGGGCGCCTTTGATGAGAAGCGCTGTCTTGCCTTGACGTTCCTGTTTCCACTGGAGCATCTGGCTGTAAATCTTACGTTTAAATATACGATAGTCTGCCATAACATCTCTTTGTTTCGGGTGCAAAAATACATATTTTATGGAATCCCCGAATTCTTTTTCTGAATTATGTATGGAATCCCTAAATTTTTTTCCTGGATTATGTACGGAATCCCTAATTTTCTTATTGTCAGTTTTTGTACCTTTGTATCCCAAGTTTTTAGATTGTAACATTATGGATTGCAAAGAGATACGTCACCAATTGCATCGCATGGCCGAACCTTCCAACGAGGAATTGAAGACTTCCGCTTTCATCAGACACGAGCTGGAACGCCTTGTGCCGACAAAGATTCTCACTTTCCCGAAAGGAAACCACCTGCTGGCGGAGTTCGACTTCGGGGGTAGCGGGAAGACCGTGCTGCTCCGTGCCGACATGGACGCGGTGCGGGTCAACGAGACGATGGACCTGCCGTATAAGTCTGAAACCGAGGGTGTTTCCCACAAATGCGGACACGACGGGCATAGCACAATCATGTTGCGCGTAGCGGAGATGCTGCATCAACAACCGCTATCATCGGGTAGGGTACTGTTGTTGTTCCAAGGGGCGGAGGAGACCGGTGAAGGGGCGCGGCAGATTCTCGACAGCGGAATCCTGCAATCCTACAACATCGATTGCGCCTACGCCCTGCACAACATCCCTGCCGAACCTGCTGGCACAATCATCTGCCGTCCAGGCAGTTTCACCTGCTCCGTCATCAGTTGCGACATCGTGCTGACGGGCAAGACCGCCCACGCCGCCGAACCGTGGAACGCGGTGTCCCCGTATGCGGCAGCGCAGCGCATCACCGATTTCGTGATGGCACTGAACCGGCGCGATGCCCTTCAGGACGATTTCTGCGTGGCCACGCTCATCGAATTCCGGGTGGGCAGCCAAGCCTACGGGGTGGCCGCCGGCGACGGCGTGTTGCGCTTCACCATTCGCACCCGTGAAGACGACCGTCTTCAGCAGATCATCTCCGAAATCGAAAGTAAAGCAAAAGCGGAAGCCAAAGCAGACAACCTGCAATGCGAGATTCGCTGGATAGAGTATTTCGCCGCCGCGCACAATGCAGAAAAAGCCGTGCAGTCTATCAGAGAATGCGCTGAGCGTCTGCACTTTTCCTATCAGGAAAAGCCGATTCCTTTCTTCTGGGGCGAAGACTTCGGGCTCTTCACCCAGCACTATCCGGGCGCACTGTTCGGATTAGGCTCCGGTACGTCGCAACCGCCTCTGCACCATCCTGACTTCGACTTTCCGGATGAAATTGTGGAAACGGGTGCGGAAATGTTTTACGGCCTTTTGTCGAAAGCTAAGGGAGATATGGCAACAACAACTCTACTGCGATAGCCACTAATACGGCTACGATGGCTACAGCTACGAGACCGCGTTTACGCCAAGCCATGATGATGGCGACGGCGGTGGCGACGGCGGCAGAGATGGAAATGTGCGGTTCGCTTCCTGTCGCGCTGGTTGAATAGAGAACGTCGGGGAAAGTCATGGCCGACAATACGCAGAACGGAATATAATAGAGGAAGTCTTTTATCCATTCGTTTTCTAATTTCCGCCTGACAAAGCTGATTGGAATTACTCGTATCAGGTAAGTGGTGAGGAACATCAGGAACATACAGACGGCAACGTAGCTCATGCGTCCCTCCTTTCCGAAGCGGCCATAGCGGCCCTGTGGTGGCGCTTCACTTCCTTAATACTGGCGCAGATGGCTGCGCCGAGGATGGCTGCAGTGATGATTGACCAACCGCCGCCACCCACTTTAGAGAGTGCGTTGATGCCAGGCACGTATTTGAAGATGCAGGAAAGTCCGGCGGCCACTACGACAGCAAGGGCTACTTTACGGCTTTTCCGCGCAGGAGGAATGATAATGGCGATGAACATGCAGTAGAGTGCGATCCCCATGCATCCCTGGACCATCGGGGAGAGTAATCCGGAAGCGACAGCGCCAAGTAAAGTTCCTGATGTCCAGCCTAATATGGGTGTAAGCATCAATCCGCCGAAGAACGGGAACGATACCTCATCGGGCTCCATGGCTGACAGGGCAAAAACCTCGTCTGTGATGCAGTAGGCCATGACGGCACGTTTGTAGAACGGCATGTCGGGGGCCACCTTTTGGGACAGGGAGAGCGACATTAGAAAGTAGCGTAGGTTAATAACGAAAGTAGTGATTATCAATTCGATATATGGGGCGCCGCCTTCAATCAGGCGAATACCCGCAAACTGACCGGCAGAGGCCATGTTTGTCAGGGAAATAATAGTGGCCTGCGCCGGAGTAAATCCCATCTTCACAGCTATCAAACCAAAGGTAAAGGAGACGGGAATGTAGCCCAGGCAAATGGGAAATCCGCGCTTTATACCTCTAATAAATTCATTCATAAGTAGTTAACTCTTATAATTTACCGCTGCAAAGATATACAATATTCGATAAATCACACATAGGAAGTTGATGTTTTTCTGACAAGGACATTGGAGTTTGCATTATATTTTAATCCCGCATCGCATTGTACCTTCCCGTCATCATGTATGTCTGTATTCCGCCGATCAAATTATACCCCTCCCCGAAGCCGTTTGCATGAGAGTGCGTAAGGCGATGTGGCTGTCGAGGAGTAGGTATTTCATTGATGGGTTGATGCTGATTGTATTCACGAGCGCAGAAAAAAACGGGCTATATGCAAGGACGCGTTTCCGTGACCCTCTTTAGGAGGTTATCTGAGTCCGTCGCGTTCTAACAATGAGTCAATCTTCGGTTCGCGCCCACGGAAATTGACAAACATTTCCATCGCATCCACGGAGCCGCCTTTGGAAAGAATCGTTTCCAGATAGCGTTTTGCCGTCTCCTTATTCATGACACCCGTCTCCTTGAATAACGCAAAAGCATCAGCCTCAAGCATTTCCGCCCATTTATATCCGTAATATCCTGCTGCATAACCGCCAGAAAACAGATGTCCGAAAGTTGTGCTCATACAGGTTTCGGGTACCACGGGCAATACCTCCAAAGTGTCGAAAACGGAACGTTCCAAACCCCGGACATCATCCACGTCTTTCGCTGGCATTGTGTGCCACATCATGTCCAAATAGCCGAAAGAGAGCTGTCGTACACAAAGGTATCCTGCCATGAAGCGGTTGAGGTTTTTCAGTTGCTTGACATATTGCGCCGGAATCGGTTCGCCGGTTTTATAGTGGCGGGCGAAAGTGTTAAGGAACTCGGGCTCGGTGAGCCAGTTCTCGTTCAGTTGTGATGGCAGTTCCACAAAATCGCGTGGGGAATGTGTGCCTGATAAAGTGGAATACTTCACTTCCGAAAGCATTCCGTTCAGGGCGTGTCCGAATTCATGCAGGAATGTATTGACTTCATCTACAGTGAGTAACGACGGTTGTTCAGTGGTTGGAGGAGTGAAGTTCATCACCAAACTCACCCAAGGCCGTATGTCATGACCTTCGGCATCGTAATGTTGGTCGCGGAATTCTGTCATCCAGGCTCCGCTTCGCTTGGTGCTGCGCGGGTGGAAATCCAAATAGAGGACCGCCATGAATCTTTCGCCGCGAAAAACCTCATAAACTTTCACCTCAGGATGGTATTTTTGGATGCTCTCAGAGGGTAAAAAGCGCAGGTCGTACAGAGTCGATGCCAAGCCAAATACACCGTCAATTACTTGGTTCAACGGGAAATAAACTTTCATTTTTTCCATGTCGATGCTGAATTTCTTTTGGCGAAGCTTCTCCATGTAATAATTTAGGTCCCAACGTTGAAACTCGCCTTCAAAGCCTTGGTCCTTAGCGAATTGTTTAAGCTCTTCTATTTCCCGTTTAGCGACAGGCAGAGCGGCGGCTTTCAGTTCATCCAACAGTTGGTAGACATGCGGGAGGTCTTTAGCCATGCGGTTGCGTAGTGCATAGTCGGCGTAGTGCGCATAGCCTAACAGGTGCGCAATCTGCTCTCTGCATTTCAGTATCTCTTTGATATTTTCGCAGTTGTCAAATTCATCATGGTACGCTTTTTTGCCGGAGTGCATGAAAACTTCCTCTCGAAGGGAGCGGTCGTCAGCGTAGGTCAGTATCGCATTCACATCCGGAGCCGAGAGTCCGAAGACGTAACCGTTTAATCCCTTTTCGGCCGCCTTTTGTGCGGCGATGGATAGGGCGCTGTCGGGGATGCCAGCTATGCGCGGAGAGTCCTTTTCGAGATGCACGAACCATGCATTGGTGGCTTTCAACGCCCGCTGGCCGAAGTCGAGCTGACAGTTGGCCAATTTCATCGTCAACTCGCGATAGTGCTGTTTGTCGGTTGCCGAAAGATTGGATCCGCCCGATACAAAAGCGTCGTAAGTCTTCTCCAACAGGATTTTGTCAGCCCCTTGAAGTGCGTGGTCGTTCTGTTGCTGCTCGTATACAGCTTTTACGCGGGCGAAGAGTCCAGGATGCTGATATACTTCGTTTTCGTATTCCACCAGAATGGGTTGAACCTTTTCCGCCGTGGCATGCATATCGTCGTCGCCGTCACACTCGAGGATATTGAAGAAAATATCGGCGACGGTGCTGAGCTGCTCGCCTGCGCGGTCAAGAGCAACTATGGTGTTTTGGAAATCAGGGGTTTCCGTGTTGTTGACAATATGTTCAATGTCTTGTTTAGCTTTTGTAATGGCCTGCTCGAATGCCGGGAGGTAATGTTCGGTTTTGATTTCGTTGAATGGCGGGGTTTGCCGGGGAGTAGACCATTTTTCAGTAAAAGGGTTCATAATGATTGTTGGTTTTGTTTGTTTAAAAAAAGAGACGTGCGGTAGCGCGTCTCTATAGGTTATGCAAAATGTGAATATATTGTCATTCGTTTATTTGATACCGAGTTCTGTACGCACTGCGGTTGTGAGGTCGTCAGCGTCATTATGGAAAGCGCAAAGGGTAATGTCGAAGATGTAGGTGTATTTGTTTTCCTCGGCCACTTTTTTGATGGCAGCCAGCAGTTTTTGCTGAAATGGTTGCAACAATTCGACCTGTTTTCTTTGCAGGTCCACCTCGCTGGAGGAGACAAAATCCTGTAAGCGCTGGTAGAGTTTCGACAGTTCGTCCTCTTTCACCTTGAGGATGGCAGAAGAGGTGGAAGTGTTGGCCAAGTTCGCATATTCAGCCTGTTTGGTCTTGAATTCGTCTGCCATTTGTTTTCCTACCGCTTCCAGCTCTTGCTGATAGGCTTGCAGAGCCTGTTGTGCGGTGTCAATGCCCGGCATGTCTTTCATGACAGCGCCATAGTCCACATGCCCGAATTTTGCCTTTTGAGCATAACTTGCTGTGGTACAAAGAAGTGCAACAAAACAGATAATGAAGATTCTTTTCATGGCGCTGATTATTTAATACCCAGTTCTTTTTTCACTAACGGCGTGATGTCATCGGAAGATCCGTAATACAGCAACGTTTTGGTGTCGAAGATGTAGGCATAGCCGTTTGCTTTCGCCACTTTGTTGATGGCGTCCTGGATGGCATCCTGGAACGGTTTCGCCAATTCGTATTGCTTCTCTTCCAAGTCCTCTTGCGCACCGGATTGGAATTCTTGGATACGGTTGCCAAGGTCCACCAATTCCTTTTCGCGTACTTGTCTGACAGCGGGGGACATGGTGCCGACCTCGCGGTCAAATTTGTCCTTTTTGGTTTGATATTCGGACATCATATTCTCATATTGGGCCTGTAGTTCCTTTTGGAAGGCTTGCAGTTTGATTTGCAGGGAATCGATACCGGGCATCACCTCCAATATAGCACTTGAGTTAACATGTCCGTATTTTTGCGCATAAGCAGCCTGTACGGAGAATAGTCCGGCAATAGCCAGAATCATTAAAAACTTTTTCATTGATATTCAATTCTTTATGTTTGTATTAAATTAATCTTCCAAATCTCTGTTGACGGAGATGCCCATTTTCTGAAGAACCTGCTCGTTGATGTCCCATTTTGGGTCGGCGTAGATGATAGTGAGGTCGCCGGCGGTGTCAAAGACAAAGGCATATCCTCTTTCCTTGGCATAGTCGTTCACGGCATTGATGACGCGGTCCTGGATAGGCTTTACCAGTTCCTCACGTTTCTTGAACAAGTCACCATTTTGGCCAAAACGTTTCTTTTGAAGTTCTTTGGCGGCTCTTTCCTGAGCGATGATTGCCTCTTCTCGGCTTTGCTTGATTTGTTCGGGAAGTGTGACGGATTCCACCTGATAACGTTTGTACATGGAGTCGATGGTGGAGAATTTAGCTTCGATTTCCTTCTGCCACTGCACGGCAATGCGGTCCAATTCAGCCTGAGCTTCCTTATATTCAGGAATTTGTGAGAGCAGGTATTCGGAATTGATGTACGCATATTTCTGCGCAAATCCGAAAAACATGATCAACGTGAATAAACCTGTGAATAAGAGTTGTTTTTTCATCTTGTTTATTTTTAATGATGTTGGTTTGACTGAAATTATGAAATAAGTTTAATCGATGGACTGGTTGATGGAGATGTGGAAGTGGCTGCCCCAGCTGCTGGACGGCAGGCCGGGGATTGGGTCGAAACCATAACCCCAGTCGAATCCGAGAAGTCCGAACATAGGCAGATAGACCCGGACACCCAATCCCATGGACTTGTACATGTCGAACGGGTTGTACTTGCGATTGTCGATCCAGCCTTTGCCCGCTTCGGCGAAGGCAAGCACATAGACGGTCGCTGAGGGGTTCAGGGTGATGGGGTAGCGCAGTTCTGCCGTGAACTTTTGGAAGAACGAGGCTCCTACGATGCTGCCGTTGACGTTCGGGGACAGGACTTCGTCGTCATAGCCGCGCATGCCGATGATTTCGCGGCCGTCGTACGACCAGTTGGACATGCCGTCGCCACCCAGGTAGAACCGGCCGAATGGGGCGATGCCGATGGTCTTGTTATAGCAACCCATGAAACCGAACTTCATGCGCACATTCAGCACCAAATTGTCCACGATTCGTGTGAACCAGGAAACATTGATTTTCCATTTGTGGAATTCCAGGAACTTGTATTTCTCTTGGTCGGTGGCATTGGTGTAATCTTTATGTCCTATGACCGAGTATGGCGGGGTCAACTGCATGGTGAAGGAAATGTTGGAACCTTCGCGAGGGTATATGGGTGCGTTGACCGAGTTTCGTGACAACGTGAAAATGTAGCTGATACTGTGGGCGTAGCCATTGGAGAAGATGAATCCGCCCCAGTTTTTCACATTGTAGTATTCATATGACAAGGTATGCGACATATGGAAGTAGTCGTCAGGCCATCTGAGTTTGTTGGCTAACGAAAGGGATGCGCCGATAATGCTGGTGTAGGCGTAGAGGCTGTCCCTTCTGGAGTAGGTGTTGTTCTGTCGTTGGTAGTAGACACCGAAAGTCAAGGCGTTAGGTTTCTTGCCGCCGAGCCAAGGTTCTGTGAATGAGAAGCTGTAGTATTGGTAATAGCGGGTACTGACAGAGGCTTGCAGCGAGATGCGCTGGCCGTCGCCGCCAGGAATGGGCGACCACGAATTTTTCTTGAAAAGCTTCTTGGTAGAGAAATTGTTGAAGGTGATGCCGGCGGTGAGCATGAACCCGGCCGCACCGTAACCTGCCGAAAGCGACAGTTGGTCGGAGCTGGTCTCTTCGACAACATAGGTGATATCCACCGTCCCGTCCGTTTCATTCGGATGGGGTTGCACGTCCATCTTTTCTTGGTTAAAATAGCCCATGCCCATCAGCACCTGTTGCGAGCGGATGATGTCAGCCCGGTTGAATAGCTGTCCGGGGATGGTCGTCAGTTCGCGCAGGATCACATTGTCGTTCGTTTTCGTGTTTCCAACGATGTTGATGGTTTTGTATCTGGCCACTTTCCCTTCACGAATGCGGATTTCAATGTCTATGGAATCGCCGTCAATGGCCACTTCTACGGGGTTGGCGCTGAAAAACAGGTAGCCGTTGTTCATATAGAGGGATGCGAGGTCATCGCCTTCCTCTTTCATTGTCAGATTTTTGGTCAGCAACGATTGGTTATAGACATCGCCTTTGTTGATGCCTAAGAGTTGTTTGAGCAAGGAGGTCGGGTAAACGGTGTTGCCCACGAAGGAAATGTTGCGGAAATAGTATTGTCGCCCTTCGTTCACGTCGATGTCGATATACATCTTGTTGTGTTCAACGTAGAAAGTGTCATGAGTGATGACTGCGTCGCGGTATCCCAGTTCATTGTAGCGGTTGATGAGGTTCACTTTGTCCTTTTCATAATTGGCCTTGATGAACTTGGAGGGTTTGAAGATGCGTAGTTTCACGCGGTCGGCGAAATAGTTGTCGAGATGGTCTTTGATATCCTTCGATTGGTAGTATCCTTTGTGTTTGAAGAGGTAGGCTATGGCGGTGTCGGCCTTGTAGAAGGGCATGAACCGGAGTTTTTCTTTGGTCTCTTTCATAGCGCGGAGCAAGACTGCATCCGAGACGCCGTGGTTGCCGTTGATGGTGATTTTGTCGATCTTGACTTTTTTGTATTTGTGGATGTCGAACAAGAGGTTGACAGCGTTTTTCACCTTTTCGTCGGGAATTTCCTGCACGTCAATTTCACAGCTGTAGAAGCCTTTTTCGACATAATATTTGCGGATGATGTTCTGGCAGGTGATTTTCAGGTTGTCGTTGACGATGTTGCCTTGTGAAATGCCGAGTTTCTCGCGCAGGTCATTCTCTTCGCTTTTCGTGGTCCCTTTGAAGCCAAAGGCGACGAGACGGGCGCGGTCTTCGAGTCGGACGTCTAAAAAGATAAGGTCGCCTTGCACGCGGGTGGCTGTGATTTCCACATCCTCATAGAGTCCGGAGTTCCAAAGGTTTCTGATTGCCTTGGAAATTTTCTCTCCAGGGATTTCGACCAAGTCTCCTACGTGGAAAGGCAGCAGGCGTTGGTCAAGAGGTGCTGTACCAGAGGAGGTTATGCCACCGATTTCGTAAGTTTTGGGAGAACTGTAGTCTATTTTAACCGGTTCGCTTGGGGTGTCGCCGCCCACGACAATCTGTGCGCAGGCCATCGAGGTGCCAAGGCAAAGCAGCAATACCAATCCAAAAATTTTAATCAATCGCATTCTCTCAAAAAAAGTCGGCAAAAATAGTGAAAATATCAATGTGCGCGGACTTGTTCTCCTGTTTTTCCGAAGCGTCGTTCCCGGGAGGTGAATTGTTCCAGGATTTCGCGGAGATGTTCCTTGCGGAAATCGGGCCACAAGATAGGGGAGAAGAAAAGTTCGGCATATGCGATTTCCCAAAGTAGGAAGTTGCTGACTCTCAAGTCGCCGCCTGTGCGGATCATGAGGTCGACATCGGGTATTTCAGGGTGGTAGAGGTTGTTTTGGATGGTTGATTCGGATATGTCGTCGGGGTTCAGAAGCCCATCGGCGGCTTGTTTGGCGATTTTTTTGGCTGTGTCTACCAGTTCGGAGCGTCCGCTGTAGCTCAGGGCGATGACGAGGGTGAGCCCGGTGTTGTTCCGGGTAGTCTCGATGACCCGTTCCAGATCTTCCCGGCTTTCACGAGGCAGTTCCTCGATCCGTCCGGTGGTCAGCACGCGGACATTATTGGCCATGAGGTTATCTAATTCATCAGCTATAGCCTTGGAAATGAGTCGCATAAGTACATCAATTTCCTCTTTTGGACGATTCCAGTTTTCGGTGGAGAAAGCGTAGAGTGTAAGGTAGGGGATATACATCTCCCCGGCACCTTCCACCACGCTGTGTACGGCTTCCACACCGTGTTCGTGGCCGAAAGTACGCTTGTGCCCGCGTTGTTGCGCCCAGCGCCCGTTGCCGTCCATGATGATGGCGACATGATTGATATTGTATTTATTTTTCATATTGTTAGTGTCTTTTACGTGGTTGTTTCAACTCGCAGGTTCTGTCGTTGTTGCCGAACTTGATGGTGAGGAAAGCGCCGGCAAAGGAGTATATGTCATGTGTGGTGGAGTTTCCTCTCTGTTCGCCGGCCTGGTGGAGAGGAAGTGCATTTCCTTCTTTATCAAAAAGTTCAGGAGTCCTGTCGGCCATGTCGGCGATGATGTCGCCTCTCTGTTCGCGTAGCAGGTCGTTGTCGTAGTACCGGCCGCCCACATCGTCGATATAGTCGGTGAAAGTGTATCGTATTCCCCATTCTGCACCGAGGCTGACGTATCTTCCGATGTTGAACCGGAATCCAATCCCGAAAGGAATGGCGAAATGCGTCAAGGAGTATTTCTTCGGCATCCCCTCCAGTCCTTGCCCTTCAGTGCCCAGACTTTGCAGTTCATAAAGGGTACCGTCTTTGTATTGGGCCATAGGGTTGAACGAAAAAATAGACACGCCAGCAAAAATATAGGGGGCGAAATGATTGTATCCCACCATATTGTAAAGCTTTAGGAAGTTCAATTCCGCCACGGTTGAGAATTCGGTGATGGGCGAGACGAAGCTGAGGTTTCGTTCGTAGCCGCCGTTGCTCGTGGCGTCACTGCCGGAAACTTTTCCAAACAGGAAGTTTGCCTTGATGGCCCAGCGAGGGGAAAGATTGTAACGGTAAACGATACCTCCTGCGAGGTGGGGTTGCGCGAAAAGTCTGGTTGGATTCAGCTCTCCCAGGTAAAAAGTGGTGCCCACGCAAGCACCGATTTCGGAATTTTGCGCACGTGTCTCCCGCACCGGCAGACAAAACGTTACGAAGCAGAACATCCATATAATGAGAATCGTTTTCTTCATTTCCTTGCCAATAATTAAAGGCTGCAAAAATAAAAAAAATGCCAAAACGATTCATACAATAAAAAATTGTGTATTTTTGCCGCCCAAAAATTTATAAGTAAAGTTTTTACACTAAAAAAGAAAGGATTTGATCATCGCTCAAAACAACCGGCCCAACAGAGCTTTCGGACCGAGAAACAAGAAGGAAGCCCAACACAGAATAAACGAGTACATCACGGCTCAGGTCGTGCGTGTGGTGGGTGATAACATTGAACCTCAAATCGTGTCACTGCGCGAAGCGTTGTCTATCGCTGACGAGAAAGGTTTGGATTTGGTGGAGATTTCCCCTCAGGCCAACCCGCCAGTCTGTAAGGTGATGGACTACCAGAAGTACTTGTATGAGCAAAAGAAGAAGCTGAAGGAAATTAAGGCGAACAGTGCCAAAACCGAAATCAAGGAAATTCGGCTGAGTCCCCAGATCAGCGAACATGACATCGAGTTCAAACGCAACCATGCCATCCGATTTCTGCAAGATGGCTGCAAGGTGAAGATTATCATGACATTCCGCGGTAGAAGCATTATCTACAAGGATAATGGGGAATTGGAACTCCTCAAGTTCGCAGAGGGCCTTCAAGACTATGGCAAGGTGGATCAGATGCCTGTCCTGGCAGGTCGCAACATGACTCTCCTCATGGTCCCTAAACCCAAAAAGTGATATATGACAAATACATATATATAAACCTTAAAAAATAACAGCAATGCCGAAAATCAAAACGAAATCCGCTGCCAAGAAAAGATTCACTCTGACCGGCACCGGTAAAATCAAGAGACATCACGCTTACCACAGCCACATTCTCACCAAAAAAAGCAAAAAGAGAAAACGTAATCTGGCTTACAGCGCCATTGTCGAACAAAACTTGGACCGCACCGTCAAGCAAATGCTCGGACAGTGCTAAATTAATTTATTCATTAAAAAAAGCGTTCACGCGCAGTTCCCTAAGCGCTTCATGCCACTGACGTGAACAGAAAGGAAAAAAGTTATGTCAAGATCAGTAAATCATGTTGCTTCAAGAGCAAGAAGAAAAAAGATTTTAAAACGTACCCGCGGTTATTTCGGAAAACGTAAAAATGTCTGGACCGTAGCGGTCAACTCGTGGGAGAAAGGCCAGCAATACGCCTATCGCGACAGAAAAGCGAAAAAGAGAAATTTCAGAAGCTTGTGGATTACCCGTATCAACGCCGGTGCCCGCGAATATGGAATGTCTTACTCTGTCTTGATGGGTAGTTTGGCAAAGAAGAACGTTGCGCTCAACCGCAAAGCTCTCGCCGACCTCGCGATGAACAATCCTGAGGCATTCAAGGCAATCGTTGATTTAGTGAAATAAACCAACGCCAACCGTTTTTTAGTTAATAGTATTTGTTGTATATGAAAGGGAGGGCGCATAAGCCCTCCTTTTTATTGTTCCCTTTTGTAGTATAGCGTGTTCCCATACGCCTTTCGGAACATTGTGTCCGTAATCCGTCGGATGTCGTTTTCCGTGACGGCGAAATATCCAGTGCGTTCATCGGCGAAATCTTCTGCGCAACTGTAAAATTCGCCCGTAGCCAAGGTGTTGGCACGGTCTTCCACTTTCAAGTTCCGTTCCAAGATAATGGATTCGGCGTTGTTCTTCACTTTTTGTAAGTCGTAAGATAACTTGTTGCCAAACTGAAAGCCAAGAAGGTATTCAGACAGCGACTCGTCGGCTTGCGGCAGCGAGACCCCCTCGGCCGGGCGGCCCCCAATGAAGAAGAGCCCTTGGTCGGCAGTTCCTGAGACAGAGGCGGAAATGTCGGTGAACAGATGCTCCTCCACCACGAATTTGCGGTATAGGCTGGAACTTTGCCCGGTGCCGAGAATGTCGGAAAGCAGGTCGAAGGCGCAATAATCAGGGGCTGTTCGCGGGGGCATCAGCCAGCTTTTGAAAAGCATGTCGTCGGGCACAGGTTTTGACACCTCCTTTTGACGGTTCGCAGCGGCAGGCGGCTCTTGCTGGTATCGGTGTGGATTCCGTGTTCCTGCCGGAATGTCTCCGAACCATTTGTCGGCCAACGTGAAAATATCTTCCGCATGGACGTTGCCTGCCACCACCAAGATGGCATTCGCTGGACAGTAGTATGCGTCGTGGAATTTGCGGATAACGGACATGTCAACTTGCTCAATATGAGATAGCTCCTTCCCTATGGGAAGCCATTGGTATGGGTGTGACCGGTAGCTCAGTCCATAAAGATGCATCATCAGGTCTCCATAAGGTACGTTGAGGCAGGTCTCTTTAAATTCCTCCACTACCACTTGCTTCTGCACATCTAATCCCTGTTGGCTGAAGGATAGCGCAGCCAATCGATCGGATTCAAGCCAAAGAGCAGTTTCTATGTTGTTGGCAGGCAATACAATATAATAATTGGTGAGATCTTGGGAAGTATAGGCATTGTTGATGGCCCCCACTTGTTGCAGGGCAAGGTCGAAGTCGGGCGCGTGGTCGGATCCGCTGAACATGAAATGCTCCATCAGATGGGCGAGACCTGTGCAGCCCGGGTTCTCGTCGCGGGAACCGACACGATATACGACCGAACAGGCTGCCAACGGCGTGGTGTGGTCTTCATGCACGAGTACGTGAAGACCATTGGTCAGGATTTGTCTTGAAAAAGGTATAGCCATAGCGCAAATTAATTCTGCGGCAAAAGTAGTTTTTTTACCCGAATGGCAAGAAGTGAAAGTTAACGGATTTGGCATTCAAAGACTGTTTTTCTTCGATTTTGATGCCCAAACAGAAGAACAGACACCTTCTTCATCCTTGTCCGGATATAAAAAACATATATTTAAACGACAAGAAATCAGTATATTATGATAAAAATCAAAAAAAAATGCAAGGGAGGTGTAGAATATCAAAAAAAGTGTATTTTTGCACCATCAAAAACGGAACGCTTCCTTAGCTCAGTTGGTTAGAGCATCTGACTGTTAATCAGAGGGTCCAAGGTTCAAGTCCTTGAGGGAGCGCAAGAAAATGAGGCACTTACAGTCGTAAGTGCTTTTTTTGTTCCACATTGTCAACAAAACAAAAAATGACCTATCTTTGCCGTCTGAATGTTGAATCAAATCAATGATACAATGAAAAAAAGTTTCCTCCTTTGTTGTGTGATGCTGGCGTTTGTGCTGACATCTCTTGCCCAAAACTATCCAAAGGCCCCAGCCATGCCGGCTGATGCATTGGTCCTGCAAAGTCCTGATTGCCAGTTGGAACTGCGTTTTGCAGTGGTCGGTGGGCAGCCTCAGTATGCCCTGAACCGCAACGGTAAGCCTGTTGTTTTGCCCTCCCGAATGGGTTTCACTCTTGAGTGGCGCGAAGACCTCGCCCACGCATTTGTGCTGAAAGACAAGGCCTACAGTAGTCTCGACGAGACTTGGGAGCCTGTCTGGGGAGAAGAGGCGCGCATCCGTAACCATTATAACGAATTGCTCGTGACCCTCGAGCAACCCGCCGGTAGCGTGGAGAGTATGGATCATTCCACGGAGAAGAAAGCCACCGTGATGTGCATCCGTTTCCGCCTCTATGACGACGGACTCGGTTTCCGCTACGAGTTCCCGATGGAAAACGCGCTGGTCTGCTTCTGGTTCAAGGAGGAGCTGACGGAGTTCGCCATGGCCGGTGACCATACCGCCTGGTGGATTCCCGGCGATTACGACACGCAGGAGTACAACTATACGGAATCGAAACTGTCCGAAATCCGAAATCGTTGGGAGGAAAGCCATAAGGATGGCGGATGGCCTTGGACCTCCTTTTCCAATATGGGGGTGCAGACGGCCATACAGATGAAGACTTCTGACGGACTCTACATTAACATCCATGAAGCTGCCACGTTGGATTATCCGACCATGCACCTTGATTTGGATGACCAGAGCATGGTGTTCCGCGCTTGGCTTTGTCCCGACGCCGCAGGCTACAAAGGTCGCATGCAGGCACCTTGCCATACACCTTGGCGCACGGTGATGGTCTGCGAGAAGGCTACCGATGTGCTCGCTTCGCGCCTCATTCTCAACCTCAACGAACCGTGTGCTCTGGAAGATGTCAGCTGGATTCACCCAGTCAAGTACATGGGGGTTTGGTGGGAGATGATTTCCGACAAAAATTGCTGGTCTTACACCAATGATTTCCCATCTGTGAGACTTGGCGAGACCGATTATTCAAAGGCCACCCCCCACGGGCGTCATGCCGCCAATACTGAAAACGTGAAACGTTACATAGACTTTGCCTCCCAAAATGGCTTTGACGCAATTCTCATTGAGGGGTGGAATGTCGGCTGGGAGGACTGGTACGGCAAGCAAAAAGAGTTTGTCTTCGACTTTTTGACCCCTTATCCGGACTTTGACCTTCCCGGTCTCAACCGATATGCTCACGAAAAGGGAATCCGTTTAATCATGCATCACGAAAGTTCCGCTTCTACAGTGAATTATGAGCGATGGATGGAGAAGGCCTACACCTTGATGAACCAATACGGCTATAATGCCGTGAAGAGCGGCTATGTGGGCACTATCATTCCTTTTGCGGAAGGCCACTATAGTCAGCCCATCAACAACCACTATCACTACGCTGTCGTGGAGGCCGCCAAGCACCACATCATGGTCAACGCCCACGAAGCTGTCCGGCCGACAGGGCTGTGTCGCACCTGGCCCAACATGATTGGCAACGAAAGTGCGATGGGTACCGAATTTCGTGGGCGAATTCATCCAGGACACACCACCATTCTTCCGTTCACGCGGCTGCAAGGCGGCCCTATGGACTACACTCCGGGAATTTTTGAACCCGACATGTCGAAAAATGCCCCCTGGAGCAAGGAACTTATGAATCTCACGATATGTAATCAATTAGGACTTTATGTCACGCTCTTTTCGCCTTTGCAGATGGCCGCCGACTTTCCGGAGCATTATGAGCCTTTCATGGACGCGTTCCAGTTCATCAAGGATGTGGCGGTGGATTGGGATACATCAATCTATGTCATGGCGGAACCCGGTGCCTGTATCGTGACGGCCCGACATCCCAAAATATCTTCGCTGAACAAGGCAGCCGATGGGGTTGGTGAGCTTCCCGATGGCAAAAAAGGGGTGTTGTCCGGCGCCACGCGGTATGTGTATGCTATTTCGGACTCCTTACAGCTCATGACATCTAATCTACAACTCTTAACTCCAAGAGACGTTTGGTACATC
>Ga0247610_10003301_pt1 | contig 17827 bp, 17 predicted proteins | sample 174DNAGHGhighgp2_FD_193483 | JGI IMG/M metagenome (GOLD analysis project Ga0247610, IMG submission 193483) | Sheep rumen microbial communities from Palmerston North, Manawatu-Wanganui, New Zealand - 1742 DNA GHGhigh gp2 | ecosystem: Host-associated > Mammals > Digestive system > Stomach > Rumen... | reverse complement strand
TAATCCCAGCAGGCTCAACGATGTAATCTTTAACCACTTCTTCATAACAATATAACAATCAATACTACGTCCATTTACTCAATGACGAAACTTCTTGGATAAAAGTCACTATAGAAACGACCATCGGTAGCTGTGAACTTCAAAACGCAATAGTTGGGATCGGTCACGCCGCCAGGATAATACTGAGTATCGCCCTTGCGCCAAATCATTTCCTTACTCTTGGCATCCGTCAAAACTTCCATTGTGCCACGAAGCATCATGCCCTTGAAACCTTTTGCATCACAGAAATAGATACTGGCCTTGGGATTGGCTTTGTAGTGAGCCACGCGCAGTGAGAAGGTATTTGTGGTAAAATAGAACGTCGTGATGCCCTCACGCTTGCGAGGTGCCAGCATGGCCTTAGTGTAGGGATATCCCTCGTTGTCTACAGATGAGATGTAGGCTATGGGTAGCAAGTCGGCCATCTGAGCGATAAGCTCTTTAACGCCTGCCAAAGCTGGATTCACTTTCATTGCCTCATCATCGTTGATAGTAAGTGCCTTGCGCCAACGTTTCAGTTGTGGGAAGTACATCTTCATCTGTCCGATATACTCCTCTTTTGTAATCGGATTAGGCAACCCTTCGTTCACAGCACCTACGAACTGGGCGCAATGTTCAATCATTTCTTCCATTGTGCAGTCTTGCAAGAATTTCCCATCACGATAGCAATACATGCAATACTCTTCGTTCTTGCTACTGTCGGCATTTGTGCCGAGAACATCGTCAGTCAGTGGCATGCCACAACTCTGACAAAATTTCATTGTTTTTTCCATATTTCTTATTGTATAGTATTATAAGTCGTTTTGTCTTTTTAGTTCAAAACGGAAGGGCTTGTCGAAATGCCGTCGTGAGTAATAGGTGACGGAAGGGTGTGCCAGATCCATAACCATTGTCCAAAGGGTACCACCGACAATAGCGTCTTTTTCTGGAAGTTGGGTGACAGAAACGATGGCATCAGTCAGTTCTTTCTCGTTCATCACACCGCCAGCCTGCTCGTATTGCTCCATGAGTTTCTCGTGGCGATGGTCACCCTCATGAAGTCCCACCAGGAACTTTTCCTCGCAGAGGTAGTGGTTCGTAACGAAGGACGACTCCGTGACCACCATCCTGTTGTCCACATATTCCACAGCAACGCTTCTGCCCGATGCGTCGGCCATCGAATAGTGATAGGCAGAACCAGGGTCGGAGTTCATGTCGATGCCACGAAGTAGCTCCAAGGCCTCGTCAACGTTGGCTGCATTCTTCAGTAGGTATTGCGTAGCCGAGGTGGTGGCGAGGTCGGGTTTGGAAGTATCCTGACTGGTCACCACTTTGTCGCCTGCATCCAGCACGGCTATGGCAAAGCCTTTCTCGTTGATGCCGTCAAGAGCCATGAACAGTCCAGCCAACGCCATGTATTGGTTCTTGAAGCCTTCGGGCTTGTAATCTTCGCCGAAGCCGTAGAAATCGGTGGAGAAGGTGGTAATGGATTCGTAACCCTCGTCGGGTGTGACATGAATAATCATGGCTGTACCATATGGATAATCGAAGTTGCGAGCCATCATTGCGCCACCCTCAGGAGTCCTGACGGTCAGTGTAGAACAGCCTACTGGCATGAGTGGGCAGTCAATCTTGACCGTCTTGAAATATCCCTTTGACAGGAATTCAACAGTATAATCAGCCAATTCCTTGATATCTTTACTGCCACCACGCGCCATCAACTCTTTGAATCCATCGTCGCCCTTGTACTCCATGTAGTACATGCCGTCGTCGAGCTTTTCAGCCGACAGGGCTCCCTGAATGATGGAACCATACACTATCCACGTAAATACACCTGCGGCTACAATTAATCCCAGCAGGCTCAACGATGTAATCTTTAACCACTTCTTCATAATTATCACCTTTTTGATGATTTAAAAAAACGATGCTGCAATTTCACTATCTCATTCTGGCTTTGCCCAGAAGAAATCGGGATCGGTGGTCGTATCGCACTTCCAATTGTTGTTGACGAAGCCTACAGGAATTAGGCGAATATCCTCCTCTGCGGGATTGGGGCGATAGTCGCTCTCTGGGTTGAACCGACTGTATTTCTTGCAGACAAAGTAGTAGAGGTTCTTCGACATATAACCATACAAATAACCCTCTTTGGTTTGCTTCTCGCGGTGGTTCCAGTTTGCCGTATCGCAGAGCACCAGAGGCTGGTCGTTGATCATTCGCTCGCGCACCTCGGCAATGCTGAGCATCATTCCATTCTCGTCCATCACCCAAGCATCATTCGTCGGATCAATCCAAAGCCACTTCTGCAACTGCCCTGACCACACCGCATTGATAACATGACACTCGCCGTCGTTGGGGTCGGCTGCCAGACAAGTGACATAACGGGCAGGGATGCCCATGGCGAGGTACATCTCGCAAAGCGATATAGCCAGTTGATGACAATTCACCCCCTTACCAGTCGTCTTGACGTAGTTATAAAGGTCAATGGCGTCCATCTCGGCAAAGGCACGGTGGTTGCCATCGTGAGGCATCTCGTCGTGGACAAAATGCAGCAGATTGATGATCTTCGACAATTCGTCGCCCTGACCTGCTACAGAGTCGAGCTTTAAGTATTCGCGCATCACACTTAGGCGATAGTCATCTTTCGGCTGATAGGTAAACGTACTCTCCAGTTTCACGGAATCCTTGGCGTATGGAGCCGATTTCCTGAGTACGTGGAGTGGGGTCTTTTCTTTGACTTTTTCCAAAAGGGACTTGTACGTTTTGTCTTTACGGAGCGACGTGAGGTCTTTGTCGTAGAGCATATTGTTGTAATCATTATATCCAAGATTTACCGCCTGTTCCAGAGCTTTTAATGCCTGCTGACGATAGGTGCGCACCTTCGTCTTTTGTCCGGTAACGGCATAGCAACAAGCCAAGTCGTAGTAGTAAGGGGCATTGAGCTGTCTGACCATCATTTCGGATACATTCGCCACCTTGTAAATATTTGTCGTGTCAATCAGGTTGATAAGGGTGGTCAGCGGAGTGATTGCTTCTTTGTATTTGCCCCCTCTGACGAAATTCTTATAGGTAGCTTCATACATTGACATCACCGTCTGGAACTCGATCACTTGCTTGGGTTGGCCTCCGGCGTTCATTGCAAGCGCCAACATCATGGTCAGTGCCACCAGCACTTTCTTTGAAAAATCTTTTGTCTTCATAACTATTTTTTATTGTTTGACGTTACAACTCAGAATTTTGTTGCAACCTGTCATTAATTCTTGATATCTACACCACCAATAAAGTTGTCGGCAATGATGTGGAGGCAGTGGGCATCCTTGTCTACGATTCTTGAAGCATGGTTGCCGACACCGCCAATGAAGTTACGACTCTTGACTACGACGTTCACCGTCTGAGGTACAAAAAGTTCTATGCCGCCGAAGAATGTGTGGATCTCTATCTCTTCATCCTCTGTAATGGCTGCATTCCGCAAGTCCATTCGGATACCTCCGAAGAAAGCATCGAGACGGGCACCGTGGAATGGCTCGCCACGATAGATGTACTCATCGCCACCATAGTGCACGCTGCAGCAGATGCGCTTGCCATCTTCACCAATAGGCAGAGGACGCTGCAGCCACTGGTCAGGGTCTCGACGATAGCTGTCAATAATAAGGTTCACGCCTACATAAATCAGCAGGCAGATGCAGAAATAGGTAGTCCATGGCTCCTCTGACACTCTTGAAAACCACTCCCATTTGATGAAGCCCCAGATGACTGCCAATTTGGTCAAACTGGCTAAAATGAAAACTATTCCAATAATCGTTCTTGGTTTCATAACTTTATTTTTTTTATTGTTCAACGTTTCTGGGTGCAAAGCTCGTGCAAGCCGAATGCAATGGAGCTCGCTCCAATTGCTGAGGCGCCGCCGAGTTTCGCGTTTCCAGCCGCAAAATTAAGGCGTATTATCTAACCCTCCAAATATCTGGGATATTCTGCTTAGGTTTGTGATAAACGGGCACAAAAGTGGGATGAAATGAGCATAAAGTGACGAGCCGATGCACATTTTTCCCTCTTCACAATCTACTTTTCATTTCTTTTTCGTACCTTTGACTTCGTCGAAAGTACTCTCGTTCGAGAAAACTCAAAAATCTTTTGGTTTTCTTCTCACTTATTCGTACCTTTGTCGGCTGTATGAACAAAGGTCATAAAGAAACTATCAGTATCCGCTTTATCAGTTGCGCCTTCATGGTGCTGGCGATTGCCATCTTCAAGCCCTTCGGACTCGAAGTGTGGCAGTGGCAGGCCTATGTTCATTTGCTGGCGATATTTGCATTAGGCTTATTCAGCTGTTTCCTGACAGAAGTTATTCTGCGATACATTGTCCGCATGCCACGCTCCTACGATCGTGGTGTCAGCTATATCATCAGTCGTAATCTTCGTTTCCAATGTATCAACACGCCATTGGTGTCACTGTTCATCTGTCTCTACCGTCACTTTGCCATGACTGATTTGGTTGAGGGCAATAAGCTGTCATTAACCAATTTCCTCGAGACATTGGTGATTATTGCCTTTCTTTCCTTTGCTATCGGACTCTACTGGCGTTTCAAGTTCCGTAGCCGTTATCTGGCAGAAGAGCTGGAGGAAACCCGTCAGCTGAACGAGCAGCTGAAGAAATTACAGACTACCAACGCTGAAGTTCTACACCAAACGGAGAAAAACCTTTTGGCAGGTGATACCAAGCAGGATTCACATATAACACTCGAAGGAACCACCTACGAGCATGTTACCCTTGAAATCTCAGACCTATTATATATAGAAGCAGTTGGCAACTATGTTAAGGTGACGCAAATTCATGATGGTGAGGTGAAGACAAATATGCTTCGTGCCACGATGAAACAGATGGAAGATTCACTACAGGCTTATCCTATGATAGTTCGTTGTCATCGTGCCTTTATGGTCAATCTCGGTCAGGTGGAACAAATCTCCTCTAATTCCCGTGCCATGCAGCTCGTGATGCAACATAGCCATGATGCCATCCCCGTTTCGCGTAGCAATGTCAATAAACTGAAGGAACTACTGGGATAGGCTTCATATTGATGTGCCTAATTGATAGGCATCCTCTAAAAAACTTGTTCCCTTGATGTCGCCCTTGTCTTTGATTCCCCTGACAAGTACCTTGCCAGCATCCTCAATATTGAAGAACTTCAAGCAGAGGTTGTATTCAGTCAGAATGGAATCAAACAATTCTGGTAGCGAAGCGGCACCAACAAGTAACAATGCCATCTTCTTGATGTAGAACGAGTCGCGGATGGGATTATGAAACCGGTCGATGACGGCTTTTAGCTGTGCGCTGATGCCATAGAAGTAGACTGGCGAGGCAATGACAAGCATATCTGCCTGATTCATCTTCTCATAGATGATGGCCATGTCATCCTTCTGAGCACAGATGCCGTCCGTTTTGAAGCAAGTGTTGCATCCCAAACACGGATTAACCTTATAATCACGTATAGAGACTATCTCCACATGATGATGCGCTGCAGCTCCTTTTGCAAAAGCTTCAGCCAACAATTCTGTATTGCCATCCTTGCGAGGACTACCGGATAATATCAGTATGTTCATCATTATTCAGACTCATGATTTCACTCATATATTATATTTTTCTTATTGCCTTATGACATTTCTGTTTGTCCTTCACGGACAATTGCGGATGCATTGCCGTGCCGCCTCGTTCGATGGTTGCGACAATCTTGAAGCCGGAATAGCGACAGATTTCGCGCATAGCACGGATGGCACCGCGTGACTGTTTGAACCAGATATTCCAAGGCCATGGTGTAGTGCAGGTGCTGATGAGGATGCATTTCTTTCCTTTCATCAGTGGTTCCGGGAAACGGGGCGTGTCGCGCATCATGCCATAGACGATGCGGTCGAACAGCAGTTTCATCTGTCCTGGAATATTACCCCAATAGCAAGGTGCCCCCATGATGATGGCATCGGCTTCCTGCATCATCGTCAATACCCGCTGAGAGTCATCCTCCGCAATTGAGCACTTGACCTCCGGTCGAGCCTGCTCACGTTCGGCATAGTCCAAGCAAGCTTGGCTCTGCTCTCGCTCAATCGCAGCCTTCAACTTGGTGCGACAGGCCATACAACCGATGCAAGGTTTGATACTCAGGTCGTTGGTGTAAACCATCTGCACCTTATCTCCACTCTGTATCGCTTCTTCTCGCATGATGTCGAGCATCTGCGAGGTCAACCCCCTTTTTCGTGGGCTTCCGTTTATTATCAGAATGTTCATTGATTACTTATTACTCTTTCAAATACTCCATGATACCTTTACGATACAACTCTGCAGGGTCTGTGATGCCTGTTGCAGAGAGACGGTCAAAGATCTGGCAGAACATCTTTACGTCGGCATTGCCAAAGTTGCGGTAATCTTCCGTTTCCTTTCCTGCGATCTTGCAATTATACCAGCAGGCCAGACTCTCGAAGGCACTCCAGGGCACATAGGTTAGATCCTTCTTTGAGCCAAGTGAAAGGCTACGGGTAGGCGAGCTCTGCTCGAGAATGCGAGTGTATTCCTTCATCTCATCCACAATGGGGTCGATGCTGTCCTGCATCAGGAAAATTCCGAACTCATGGCTGAACATGGCCAGTTGATAGTCCAAATAGTGATTGTAATAGACGGTATTGGTGTTCTCGTTCAGGTTGTTGTAAGACGGGCCTTTTGCGCCTGCACGATACAACAGCCAATGATAATCGCCTCTGTTCCAAGTATAACCCGTTACGCGCTCCCAATCCTTAACGAAAGCATGGTTCTTCATGTGCTGGCTCAGCTGATTCTGACGTTCCTCCATATCCTTCTTCGCCTGAGGATAGACATTCTTGAGATAGTTGTCGTAGTTGTCGACATACACTTTGGCTATTGCATTGGCTACGTTCATGATTTCATCAGGCGAGTTGTAGCTCTTTGCCATCTCCTGATATTTGTCCATCACTTTCTGGAGACTGTCCGCATTGGCGAACGTCTCTGCTGAGACCATAAAGAAGAATGTACCAGCCAACATGCCGCCTTCGCCTTGTCCGAACGTAAGGTAGTCCTTGTATTTCTGCAAGGTATCGACAGCTGCTTTGGGGAGAGTATGGCTATATTTCGCCGTGTATTCTTCGTCAGAGAATCCCAGTCCAGCGAGTGTATAGAGATGGGTTACGTAGTTTACCTCAGGGCGAATCTCAAATAGAATATTAACTTCGCCAGCCTGCTTGTTTTTCATCTGTGTAGCAATGAAAGCCTTTAGCTTGTCGTCGAATAGATTAGGCTGCTCCATGTGGATGAAGTGTCCGCATGTGGTTAGTTCCGTATAGTCGAGGTGAGGGTAGAGGCGCTGCATCTTCTGCTGATTGTCAGGATCAAGACCGCTGTTTTGGGTACAGATGACCATCGCAGGCTGAGTTATCTGACGATTCGTCCACCATCTTTTTTCAATAAGGTGTTGCATTGTGCTCGAAGCCACATATTGAGGCGTTTCGGGCATCACAGACATGGCATAGTCGTTAACCTCCTGAGGTGTCTCCTTGCCAGCCAATGACGAAACGAAACCGGTAATGACATCGCGGCATTCTGGACCGTCGAAAGCATGGCCAAACTGATTGACTGCCTCTACATACTCTGGTGTCTCAGTACCGTCGTAGAAACAATATACACCGTCAACATCCACCAAAGCGCCTTTGTGGCCAGTCGCCATCAGCGTCTGACGACATACGGGCGTTCCAAGACTGTGACCTACAAAGACAGCATCCTTGATGCTGTTCTTATTCAGTACTTCATCGATGGCATGGGCAAAGAAGTCAAGCGTGTATTCCACATGTGGCTTGTCACTCAGCCCATAGCCTGGCAGGTCAATGAATACGAGTTGCAAGTCTTTGTTGTTTCGGAAGACCTCAAACTGCTTCTCCCATGTATTCATGTCACAGCCGAATCCGTGAACGAAACAGATAGTCTTTGCATCAGAGCCAGCGGACTCATTCCATAATTTATAATGTACGCGAATACTATCGTCGATAGTTACGTATTCAGACTTCAGTTCGCTGAGCGTCTGCGGCTGTTTTCCACAGCCTACCAGCAACAATGCGAATAACAAATATAATACTGTTCTCTTCATACTACTTCTTTTACCAATTTCATAACTCTTACTGGGCAATCTGAGCCAACTTCCAGATTGGGACAAATAGTTTCCTCACCAGTATCCGCGAATCCACACTTTTCCATCACTCGGCCAGAAGCCGGATTTGAAGGAAAGTAATCACCCCAGAGTGTAGTGAATTCCTTTTCCTTAAAACAATAGTCGATGACCATCTGAAGTGCTTCCGTACAGATGCCTTTGCCCCAATACGGACGGGCTATCCAATAACCCACCTCTGCATGATCTTCTGCAATCTTCAGGTTTGATGCGGATGCCGGGAGGTAGCCTACACAACCAATAGCCTCTCCTGACTCTTTCCATATAACCGCCCACATCCCTTCTGCGTTGAAGACAGTTCGAATAATCTCCAGACTCTCCTCAACTGACTTATGTGGTGGCCATCCGGCACGAGGCCCGACTTCTGGGTCGCTGGCGTATTTAAACAACGTCTCGGCATCACTATCCAGCCAAGAACGCAATAGTATCCTTTCTGTTTCCATCTTCTTTTTTTATCTTTTGACGATGCAAAGGTACGGATAGTTGCGGATACGGCCAAATATCTGGGATATTCTGCATGATTTTGTGACGAATGGCACGCTTTATGTGGCAATTAGAAAGAACAACCGATGCTTGCTGTGATGGCATGGTTACTGATTTCCTCGACATGTTGGGTGAGGAATATAGTGTTTTCGAAGTTTGCTAACTGGTTGTACTCTTGGTGATGGTAGCCAATGGCGAGCGACAGGCTTTGGCCGCCTTTCAACTTGTATCTCACTCCAACATGTGGCGACAGGTAGAAACCTCCGCTGACGTGTTGCTTAGGGGCAAAGGCATGTCCGATATTGCACGACAGGAAAGGTGTAAAGAGATGAGGTCGGGTGATGTCCCAGTGGAGTGTAGCGTATACGGGAAACATCAGGTGTTCGCACTTGGAGATACCTGTACCTAAGCCTGCCGAGAATCGCGGATGTAGCTGGTATTCGCACGAGGTTTAAGAACGTTAAATACGTTAAATCTTCATGCTTTTGAGACACCCAAGAATCCCCAATGTCACTTTTCTGTCGTTTAATATGTAATCCTTTGAATAACAATACTTTATATATATACGAGGGTTATAGTGGTTTAACCTCTGTAACTATTCCCGAAAATGTGAAATTCATTGAAAATGGTTCTTAGGGAAGGGCGAGGATGCGGTGTTCAAACATCACGATGAGGTGCAGAAATGGCTCGACATGCTGCGAGGGCAGTATCTGCCAACCTCGGTCAACGACTTAAAAGCAGGGAACCGCAAGCCGCCTTTGCCATTCCTCAACGGCGACCTCTATTCGAACATGAACCATACGCTGTGGTTCCTGCCCAATGTGGCATCGTGCTTTGCCATGAGAAATCTGCTGAGGGAACTCCAGAATACGTTCTATCATGACTACCGCGTCGTGGTATGTGCCGGAACGAAAGCCGGAATAGGACAACAGGCTCTGCCGCCTGTGGAGAAGGCGATGTCGCACCCAGATCCGCTACATTGCAAGACTATTACGCTGACCTGCGGCAAACTGACAACGGGTGTTACCGTCAGGCCATGGACGGGCATCTTCATGCTCAGAGATACATCGTCGCCGGAAACCTATTTCCAGTCGGCCTTCCGTGTGCAGTCGCCGTGGACTGTCACCAATAGCGACGGCCTGCATCCGAACAAGGTGGAGATACTGAAGCAGGTGTGCTATGTGTTCGACTTCTCGCCCAACAGGGCTTTGCGTAGGGTGGCCGACTATTCTTGCCAGTTGAACGTGGAAGAAGGCAACCCGGAGAAGTGTGTCGATGACTTCATCAAGTTCCTGCCCGTGCTCTGTTACGAGAACGGGGTGATGAAAGCGCTTTCGGCAAGCGATGTGCTTGATATGGCCATGAACAACACGTCGGCAACGCTCTTGGCACGCCGCTGGGAGAGTGCCCTGCTGGTGAATGTGGATAACTTCACGCTCCAGCGACTGATGAATAATAAAGAGGCGATGGCGGCCCTGATGAAGATAGAGGGGTTCCGCTCGCTGAATCAGGATATTGAGACCATCATCAACAAGACGGATGCTATTAAGAAAAAGAAAAAAGAACATGAGGAAGGACTCACTAAACATGAGAAAAAGGAACTGACGGAGGCTGAAAAGGAAGTCAAGAGCAAGCGGCGCCAGATACAGGAAAAACTGATGAAGTTTGCCACACGCATTCCAATCTTTATGTATCTGACAGACTACCGGGAATACTCGCTCAAGGATGTCATCCTGCAATTGGAACCGAGGCTGTTTGAGCGTGTGACGGGACTGACCAAGCAAGACTTTGCCCTGCTCGTCAGCCTGAATGTGTTCAACGAGGCTCTGATGAACGATGCCGTCTATAAGTTTAAGCGCTATGAAGACAGCAGTTTGGGTTATGCGGGCATTGACAGGCATGAAGGAGAAAAGTTGGTAGGCGGTTACAGTACAGTCATAACGGTAGAGGAGTATCGTGGCGAACTCGCGTCAGGTTTATGAGAAGCGTTCTTTTCCCGGCAAGAAAAAAACATGAAAAATATTGTGGAAATATTTGGTGGTTTCAGAATTTTTTTTGTACCTTTGTAACATCTTAAAAAGCGGGAAGCGGCGACCCGGTGCAGTTCGTCGCACACATTTCTAATACCATGAAAAACACTTACAAAGATGGCAAGAAATGAGATTACCTTTCTGGTAAATGTTCGCAAGAACAACAACACGGCCTCGCGCGGCTACGGCAAGTACTACGGCGAGGCAGAGACGGTGGAGCCGCTGACCCTGAAGGGCTTTGCGCGCCACATGACCAGCCACGGCAAGCTGGCTTCGTATGAGATGGTGGTGCTGGTGCTGCAGCAGCTGGTGTCGTGCATGCGCGAGATGATGGTGCAGGGGCAGTCGGTGAAGCTGGACGGCCTGGGCACGTTCTATCCCAGCATCGAGTCGAAGGGCTCGAACACGCCTGAGGGCTTCACGCCTCAGGAGCACATCCAGGGCGTACACATGCGCTTCCAGCCCGAGGGCATCAAGGGTGAGGAGCTGACGTCGCGCAAGCTGATGGAGGACTGCGTGTTTGAGATGCACGACCTCATCGAGACGAAGTACAAGATGATTGACGGCAAGCGCCGCTCTTACCAGGACCGCAAGGCGCTGAGTTCGCTGGCCGTGCGCGATGCCGAGGCTGATCCGGAGCCTTAGGCCGTGAGCCTCCGGCGGGCCTTGAGCCTCTGACGGGCTGAGGTGCAAGAGACACAAGACGCAGATGCCCCCTCCTGACATGTGTTGGGAGGGGGCATTTTGCGTGGCGGGCTGATGCTTGTGCGGGTGGCTGGTCTGCGCCCGGGGTGGGGTGCAGGCTATGCCAGGCAGAAGTCGAGCTGGCTGGCTATGAGCTCCTTGTCCAGGTGCTGGCCTATGAAGACGAGCTTCTGCATGCGGTCGCCGTACTCGTCGTCCCAGTCGCGCAGCAGGCCGGGGTTCTGCTCCATGAACTGCTGCAGCTCGTCGGCGGGCATGGTGGCATACCACTGGCCGGCGTTGCGCAGGTTGACCTGGCGGCCGGCCTGCTCGAAGACGTAGCAGATGTCGGGCTCGTCCTTGAACCAGCAGATGCCCTTGGCGCGGATGATGCCCTTGGGCCACTTGCGGGCCACGAACTCGTCGAACAGTCCGATGTTGAACGGGCGGCGGGCATAGTAGACGTAGGTGCCTATGCCGTATTCCTCGGCCTCGCCCTCGTCGTGGTGATGGTGATGGTGGTGGTGCTCATGTTCATGCTCATGCTCATCGTTATCGTTATCGTTATCGTTATCGTTATCGTCCTCGTCATCGTCATCGTCATCATGCCGTTCCACCTCTTGTATCCATGTGGCTGAGGTGGCCACTTCGTCGAAGTCGAACATGCCGGTGCCGATAATCTTGTCGAGGTCTACATCGCCATAGTTGCAGTCGATGATTTCTGCCTTGGGCTGTATCTCGCGGCAGATGCTGCGTATGCGTCCCAGTTCGTCGGCAGTCACCTCGCCGGCCTTGTTGAGCAGGATGATGTTGCAGAACTCTATCTGCTGGATGACGAGGTTCTCAATGTCCTCGTCGTCGATGTCGGGGCGTTTCAGGCTGAGGCCGCTGCCAAACTCGTCGCGCATGCGGAGGGCGTCGACCACGGTGACGATGGCGTCGAGGCGGGGCTGGACGGCCATGTCGGGCACCATCTGGGGAATGCTGCAGATGGTCTGGGCGATGGGGCCGGGCTCGCAGATGCCGCTGGCCTCGATAACGATGTAGTCGAAGCGCTGCATCTGGATGATGTCCTCAAGCTGCTTCACCAGGTCCATCTTCAGCGTGCAGCAGATGCAGCCGTTCTGGAGGGCCACGAGCGAGTCGTCCTGCTGGTTGACGACACCACCTTTCTCTATAAGGTCAGCGTCGATGTTCACCTCGCCAATGTCGTTGACGATGACGGCAAACTTGATGCCTTGGCGGTTGTTGAGTATGCGGTTTAGTAAAGTTGTTTTACCGCTGCCCAGGTAGCCTGTCAGCAGCAGTACGGGTATCTCTGAGCCCCCTAAGTTCTTGCCTTGCAAGCGAGCAGAGCTCGAGCGAGGGGGTTGGGGGGCTGAACCAGCGTTTGTGTATTGTTTTTCTTCCATGATTTATATGTAAATTTGTTTAAGGAGATCCTCGTTTGTTCAGACCCCCATCCCCCTAACTTAGGGGGTTCGTTCTAACAAAGTTCCACCTTGTTGATGTCCTGCTCTTTCTCGCAGTAGTGGCAGGTCAGCACGCCGTTGGCCACGTGGAAGTGTGTCGGCATGGGCTCGTTGTTGGTGATGCACTTGGGGTTGTTGCACTTCACGATGCCGCGTATCTCGCTCGGGGTCTCAACGGTCTTCTTCTCTACCACCTCGTAGTCGCGTATGATGTTGAGGATGACCTTGGGAGCCACGACCGAAAGGCGTGAGATTTCGTCGTCGGTAAAGAATTTGTCGGACACTTTGATAATGCCCTTATTCCCAACCTTTTGCGACGGGTAGTTTATACCAATGGTTACGGGTGTCTTCAGGTCGAAGAGCCCCAGCAGCGAGGCTACCTGATAGGTCTTGTCGGCGGGTATGTGGTCGATAACGGTGCCGTGCTCAATGGCAGCAACCAGACGTTCTTTTTTGTTCATAGTCTATTCAATCGTAAATCGAAAATCGTAAATCGAAAATCAGTAAATCGTAAATCAGATAATGGTTTTGTCGTTACGTACTTCGTCGAGGCTGATGCCCAGCACGTCGCAGAAGATGGCCTCGCGGGCAAAGAGTCCGTTGCCGGCCTGCTGGATGTAGTAGGCGTGTGGGTTGTCGTCAACCTCGTAGGCTATCTCGTTGACGCGGGGTAGGGGGTGCAGTATCTTCATGTTGGGCTTGGCCAGCCGCAGCATGTCGTTGTTGAGAATGTAAACATTCTTGACGCGCTCGTACTCCATCAGGTCAGAGAAGCGCTCCTTCTGCACGCGGGTCATGTAGAGGATGTCGGCATCGGCAATGACCTTCTCGTTGAAGGCCGTGTGCTCCTGGTACTTGATGCCCTGGCTCTCGCAGTAGAGTTTGTACTCCTTGGGCATCTGAAGCTCCTTGGGCGCCACGAAGTGGAACGTGGGGTTGAAGTGGCGCATGGCCATGAGCAGCGAGTGGACGGTGCGGCCATACTTCAGGTCGCCCACCATGTAGATGTTCAGGTTCTCGAGCGTGCCCTGGGTCTTGTAGATGCTGTACAGGTCGAGCATGCATTGCGAGGGGTGCTGGTGGGCACCGTCGCCGGCGTTGACGATGGGCACGGGGGCCACCTCGGAGGCGTAGACGGCTGCTCCCTCGATGTAGTGGCGCATGACGATGACGTCGGCATAGTTGGACACCATCAGGATGGTATCTTTCAGCGTCTCGCCCTTGGTGCCGCTGGTAATCTTCGGGTCGGCAAAGCCGATGACGCGCGCCCCCAGGCGGTTGGCGGCTGTTTCGAACGAAAGGCGGGTGCGGGTGCTGGGTTCAAAGAAGAGGGTGGCGACGACCTTGCCCTTGAGCAGTTCACGGTTGGGATGCCTCTCAAACTCTTCTGCCATCTCAATCATGTAGAGGATCTTCTCGCGTGTGAGATCGGCAATGGTGACAAAATTATGCTTTTCCATCGTTGTTTTTGGTGTTTGATGGGGCAAAATTACACATTATTTCCCGATTTCGTGTGATTATTTCTGAGATTTTTGTATTTTTGCACCGAAATTATGAAATTATGAGAAAGTTTTTCGTTCGTTTCCTTTGGGCTCTGCTTATTGCAGGCGTCATAACAGCCGCCTTTGCCTTTTACGGAATCAAGGAGGGATGGATAGGATACATGCCGCCGATAGAAGACCTGCAGAACCCCATCAACCGCTATGCCACACAGGTGTATTCGGCTGACGGCAAGATATTAGGTACATGGAGTTCAGACCGCGGCAACCGCGTCATGGTGGACTACTCGAAACTGCCCAAATCGCTGGTACAGGCCCTAGTGGCAACAGAGGATGTGCGCTTCTACGAGCATTCGGGCATCGACTTCTATGCCCTGGGGCGTGCCGTCATCAAGCGCGGACTGATGGGACAGAAGTCGGCAGGTGGCGGCTCTACCATCACGCAGCAGCTGGCCAAGCAGCTCTTCACCGAGAAGCCGGCACACACATCGCTGGAACGACTCCTGCAAAAGCCCATCGAATGGGTCATCGCCGTAGAGCTGGAGCGCAACTATACGAAGGACGAGATCCTGACCATGTATCTCAACAAGTTCGACTTCCTCCATAATGCCGTGGGCATCAAGGTGGCTGCCAATACCTATTTTAATAAAGAGCCCCTTGACCTGACGCTGACAGAATCGGCCACGCTGGTGGGACTCTGCAAGAATCCGTCGTTTTACAATCCCGTACGCTTCTCCGACCGAAGCCGTGAGCGCCGCAATGTGGTGCTCGCCCAGATGGCCAAGGCCGGATATATTACCCAGGAGGAGTGTAAGAGCAAGCAGGCAGAGCCGCTGACGCTCAACTTCCACGTGGCCGACCATAAGCAGGGCGTGGCAGTCTACTTCCGCGACTTCCTGCGGCGCTATATGATGGCCAAGAAGCCCATACCGTCTGACTATCCGTCGTGGGGTGCCGTCAAATACCATATCGACAGCATCAACTGGGAAACCGACCCCCTGTATGGCTGGTGTAACAAAAATACGAAGAAGGACGGCACACCGTATAACATCTATACCGACGGACTGAAGGTACACACTACCATCGACACGCGCATGCAGAAATATGCCGAGCAGGCCTGCTACGACCACGTCGTGAAATATCTGCAGCCGGCATTCACCAAGGAGAACAGCAGAAAACCAACGGCCCCGTTCTCAAACAAACTTACTACGGCTGAAGTCAGGAAAATACTGATGCGGTCTGTCAGGCAGAGCGACAGGTACAGATCCATGAAACAGGCCGGGGCTGACGATGACGAAATAGAGAAGGCGTTCAACACAAAGACAGAGATGTCCATCTTCACCTATCACGGCGAGGTGGACACACTCATGACGCCACTCGACTCTATACGCTACCTGAAGTCGTTCCTCAGAACAGGATTCGTCAGCATGGACCCCAGGAACGGACATGTCAAGGCGTATGTCGGAGGACTCGACTTTACCCACTTTGCCTACGACATGGTGATGGACGGACGCCGGCAGGTAGGCTCAACCATCAAGCCCTTCCTCTATTCGCTCGCCATGGAGAACGGATTCTCGCCCTGTGACCTGGCCCCCAACGTGCAGCAGACCTACATGGTGGCAGGAAAACCCTGGACGCCACGTAATGGCAGCCACTCACGCTATGGCGAGATGGTGACCCTGAAATGGGGACTCCAGCAGTCGAACAACTGGATTTCGGCCTATCTCATGAGCAAACTCAACCCCGACGCCTTCGTACAGCTGCTACACGAGTACGGCATCAACAACCCGGAGATACACCCCTCGATGGCTCTCTGCCTGGGACCCTGCGAGATTACCGTCGGCGAGATGGTCAGCGCCTATACGGCCTTCGTCAACCACGGCATCAGGGCCGCCCAGATGTTTGTCACAAAGATTGAGGATAACGAAGGCAATGTGGTGGCTAACTTCCAGCCGCGCATGAACGAGGTCATCAGCGACGAGGCTGCCTGCAAGATGCTCTACATGCTCAAGGCCGTCGTCGACGGAGGTACAGCCAGCCGACTGCGCTTCAGATATGAACTGAAAGGTGAACTGGCAGGAAAGACCGGCACCACCAACAACAACAGCGACGCATGGTTCATGGGACTGACACCCGACCTGGTGTCAGGATGCTGGGTAGGCGGCGACGACCGCGACATACACTTCGACAGCATGGCAATGGGACAGGGTGCATCCATGGCTCTGCCCATCTTTGCATACTATATTAAAAAGGTGTATGCCGACAAGCAGTTGGGCTACAGCGAGAATGCGGTCTTCGACCTCGATGAGGGCTACAATCCTTGCGAATTCACGCCTGACGCTGATGAGGGAAACGATATTGAAGAGGTTTATGAATAGCAATATACTTATGTTTGGACTCGGAATGCAGGAAGTGCTCGTCATTGCACTCATCGTACTCTTGCTCTTTGGCGGCAAGAAAATACCAGAACTGATGAAGGGACTGGGCAAGGGCGTCAAAAGCTTTAAAGAGGGCATGAAGGAAATAGAAGACGATACTTCATTACCCAAGAACCGTGAGTGATTCCTCAGAGTATGCAACGTTTTGGGACCATCTTGATGAGTTGCGTGGGCGACTCATCAAGATGGTAGCAGTCGCTGTGGTCATGGCGGTCATCGCCTTCATACTGAAAGAGCCGCTCTTCAAAATCATACTCGCACCCAAAAGCAACGACTTCGTCACGTCACGCCTGCTGGGATTCTCAAACTATTCTATACAACTCATTAATACCGGACTGACAGAGCAGTTCATGGTACACATGCGTGTGGCCATGTACGTAGGATTGCTGGCTGCTCTACCTTATATTATATATCAGCTCTTCTGCTTTGTCTCGCCAGGACTCTATGAACGCGAACGGCGTTACGCCGTATGGCTCGTCGGCTCGTCATATATCATGTTTATGCTGGGAGTCGTGCTCAACTACCTGCTCATATTCCCCTTGACGGTACGTTTCCTCGGCACATACCAGGTGAGCGCCGACGTGGCCAACATGCTGACCCTGCAGTCGTATATCGATACCCTCATAGGCATGAGCTTTATGATGGGAGTCATCTTCGAACTGCCAGTCGTCTGCTGGCTGTTGGGACGCATGGGCATCATCAATGGCACCATGATGGCCACTTACAGGCGCCATGCCATCGTGGCCATACTGGTCATCGCCGCCATCGTCACTCCAACAACTGATGTGTTCTCCCTGTTTGTAGTCGCTCTGCCCATCTGGATGCTCTACGAAACCAGCATTTTCCTCGTAAAAACGGCAAAATTGTAAATAAACGCGAAAATCTTTCGTATTTTTGAAAAATAATTGCCGAAATATTTGGAGGGTAACGTAAAAGTGCGTACCTTTGCACCCGCTTTCGCTCAATAACGGGCGGAGCACCAAAAGAAAG
>Ga0247610_10003300_pt1 | contig 17828 bp, 12 predicted proteins | sample 174DNAGHGhighgp2_FD_193483 | JGI IMG/M metagenome (GOLD analysis project Ga0247610, IMG submission 193483) | Sheep rumen microbial communities from Palmerston North, Manawatu-Wanganui, New Zealand - 1742 DNA GHGhigh gp2 | ecosystem: Host-associated > Mammals > Digestive system > Stomach > Rumen... | reverse complement strand
ACGGTGTGGAAGGTTCCGGAAAGACCGAACTTGCGAAGGCGATTGCGAAGGAAGCCGGACTCCCGCTGTGGGAAGTGAGTATCGATGCCGACAATGCGGAGCCGGGACGCCGTATGGAATCGCGCACGCAGAGCCTGATGTATTACCGCGTCCGTGCGGCGATGCTTGCCAACTGGCAGTGCGAACAGGAACCGGGCATCATCATGATCGACGAGGCGGACCTGGTGCTGAACGGATTCGAGAAGGGGAGCCTGAACCATTTCTTCGAAACGCTGCGTACGCCAGTCATCTGGATTACCAATTCCCTGCACTTTACGGAAGGGAGCACCCGCCGCCGCTTCGATTTCTCGATTGCGTTCAAGGGGCTTTCCAAGGACGAGCGCCTGAGCATGCTCGACTCCGTACTTAAGGCGCAGTCTGCCGAGACGATGCTTTCGCCCGAAGAAAAGCTGAAGCTCGTGGTGGAATACCCTGCGATGGCCGGCGGGTTTACGCTCGCGACGCAGCGCACGCGTGACCTGCTTGCCTGCGGCGCTACGACCCAGGCGTACCCGACCATGGCGCGTATCCTGAAGGCGCATACGCAACTTCTCGGAATCAAGAACGGGACGCTTCGCGATGTGGAATGCCATGCACCGTCGTATTCGCTGGGCGGCCTCAATATCGAGGGTTCCGTCGACGAAATTATGGAAGTCGTGCAGGCTTACGATGCGGTGTGGAAGGGGCTCGACGAAAATTCGGCGCCGAACTCGCTGAACATTCTGCTCTACGGTCCTCCGGGAACCGGCAAGACGGAATTCGTGCGCCATATTGCGCGCACCTTGGGCCGCAATCTTGTGGTGCGCAAGGCGAGCGATCTTCTGGGCATGTATGTCGGTCAGACGGAAGCGCAGATTGCTGCTGCCTTTGAAGAGGCGGAACGCACCAAGTCGATTCTGTTCTTCGACGAAGCCGACAGTTTCCTGCGTGACCGTTCCGGTGCCATGCAGGGCCACGAAGTTTCAAAGGTGAACGAAATCCTCACCCGCATGGAAAGCTTCAAGGGAATCTTCATCGCGGCGACGAACTTCGACAGTTCGCTGGATGCAGCGAGCCGCCGTCGCTTCGCGCTGAAGCTCGGGTTCGGCTACCTGAAGCCCGAAGGTGTCCGTCACATGTGGGACGTGTTCTTCCCGACGCTCTCCTGCCCGGATACCGTTGCAAGTCTCCCGATGCTGACTCCTGGCGATTTCAACGCGGTGAACGGCCGTCTGCGTTACCTGCCCGAAAGTGTGCGCACGGCAAGCCGCATCGAGGCGGAACTCCGCAAGGAGCTGCAGGCGAAGGATTCCCATGCTGGCCGTACCATGGGCTTCTAAACGCGGCGCGTTTAAAATACTTCCTCTCTAAAAAATACCGTGCGTCATGCCGGTGTGTTGTGGTAAGGGACCGTGTGGGTGAAAGCCTGCACGGTTTCTTGCTATTTGACGGCGAACAAAATAAGCCCTCAATAATAATTGAGGGCTTTTATAATTTCGTTGTTATGGCTCGTGATTACGAACGGTTCTTCTTGGCGCGGCGACGGAAGTGCTCGATGAGCGGGGCGACGGTTTCCTTGAAGTCGTCGTGGGTTTCGATGCGCACGAAGTCGATGGACATGCGCTGGAACAGTTCCTTGGTCGCCTTGCCCTGACGCTTTGCCTCGCGGGCGAACGCCTCGCGGAATGCCGCATCGCCGGTATCGATGAGGAGTGTTTCTCCGGTTTCAGGATCCTCGAGTTCTACGAGGCCTGCGGGCGGGAGTTCCATTTCGCGGGGGTCGACGACGGAGACCGCAAGCACGTCGTGGCGCTTACGGAGAATCTTGAAGGCGTTTTCGAAACCTTCGTCGAGGAAGTCGCTCATCACCACGACGACGGCACGACGGTTCAGAATCTTGCCGGCATATTCCAGCGCCACCTGCGTGTTCGTGCCGTGGTGCTCCGGCTTGAAGTAAAGGATTTCGCGGATGAGCCGGAGCACGTGCTTGCGCCCTTTCTCCGGCGGAATAAAGAGTTCCACTTGATCGGTGTAAATCAGCAGGCCGACCTTATCGTTGTTCTTGATGGCAGCAAATGCGAGGAGCGCGGTCAAGGTTGCCATGACTTCGCCCTTCATCTGCTTGCCCGAACCGAATTCCGAGCTGCTGGATGCGTCGACCATGAGAAGCATGGTCATTTCGCGTTCTTCGATAAACTTCTTCACATACGGCGTGCCCGTACGCGCGGTCACGTTCCAGTCGATGGTACGAACGTCGTCGCCCGGCATGTATTCGCGGACCTCGCTGAACTCCATACCGTTCCCCTTGAAGGAACTATGGTAAGCGCCGGTCATCACGGTATCGAGCGTGCCGCGAACGGAAAGTTCGATGCGGCTCACGGTCTTTAAAACTTCTTTATCTAGCATTTTCGTGTCGTGCCCTGCTGTCCAGGCTCCTATCGTCTGACGACTTAATGGTGGCTGTGCAAGATTAGCCGGGCTTCTCCTATTTTCAATAAGAATATACAAAAGTATGGGGGCGGGGAGTAATCCGCTTATGTTTGTACGGCGGGAACATTAGAAAATGCCGATGGGGTATTCCCTGCCTTCATATAAGCAACGCCCTGATGTAATGTTCGACCTGCTTCACGGAGAGCGCTTTAGCGGCTGTCTCGAAGGTGGCGATGAAATTCTTGCCGAGAATGTAGCCGCTCGCCGCATAGTGGGCGATCTTCTGGACGGTTTTCTCGGCGTAGTCTGGGTCACTCATGAGTCCGAAGTGCTCCCAGATGATTTCTTCGCGGGAACGCTTGTCGAGGCAGGTAAAGTCGGGGTAGAGCGTGCCCCAACCCTTGACGCTCGTGGGGTATTCGTAGCGGAAGGGGACTCCTGCGCGACTGAGCGCGTCCGCGATGATGACTTCGGACTTGGAGCGGACGCGCACGCCCGTGCCCGTGTAAAATTCGGGAGCGTTGATTTCGAAGGGCTTGCCCGTATAGGGATGATGCAGCCATGCGGCGATAAAGTCTTCGTCAGGTTCGTGCACGGGCGCAACAAGGACGCGGCGGCCCGGATGCAGTTCGGTGTAGGTTGCGTCAAGCGCTCCTGGTCGGTAATCGGCAAGAAACCGGTCGATGGTCGAGATCTGCTTTTTGAGGGCGTCCGCCGCGTTCCTGTTGTAGTCGCGCTGGGCAATCGCCTGCGCCTTGCGAATTTCCTTGCGCGGAAGGTAGGTGCCGTTGGGCGCATCGCTTGAGTTGACAATGTAATATTGCGGACGATTGTGGTTTGTTACAACGCGAAGGTTTCCTATTGGAACATGTCTTGGCTTTGGAGGAATTTTAGCGAGCTGCTCACGAAGTAACGAGCGTTGCCTAATCGCTGCAAGAACCAGCGAGTCGTTTTGTGGAGGTGTATATTGTATTCCCATTTTTTTTCCTTGTTAAAAAAAGCGCTGATATGTTGTTATGACATACCAAACGCTTGGGAATGCTGCTAATGTACAAAATAATGCAAATTTTGTCAAATGGCGTGTTTTGCCGGTCAAATGATGGCCTGACGCATTCGTGAGTTTTGGCTCCGGCTAGATGCCGCGGGCTGCTGGATGTTAATAGAAGTATATAGGGGCGAAAAACGTGGCTTTGCGGGCGATGCTTACATACTGAATTGAAAAAAGGCCGGCTCAGTATGTAAAATTTGAGTGAAGACAGGGGAAAATTGAGGTTTTTGCCCGCTCAAACCAGATTTTGAATCGCAGAACGGTCTTTTTAGAGGATAAAATGTGATTAATTTGTTTGAAAATTACATACTTGGCGTCAGAAAAAGTGGATTCAGTATGTAAGCACTTTTGCAAACTGCATGGAATTACATATTAAAAGCCGCTTTCGAGTCATTTAGTATGTAGCAGAGAGCGGAAGAGGGGGATAATTGTAGGTCGTGGGGGAATATTCACCCCCGATTTTTTTCCTTTTATCGCCAAAATCGTAGTTTTGCATCGATTTATGCTCTCGCACCTCGAAAAAATGATTATTTTGTTAGGTGCAAGGCTGAATCACTCAACCCCAAAGAAAGGTGGCTATGTCCGCAAAAGTTACGAGCAGCGACAAGATAGAAGATTTGTTCCCGGAAACATCCATCCGCAAGATTATCACGCCGGTGGAACGCCTGATGAAGGTGGAAACGACTGGCGGTATCGTTCTGATCATCATGACGATTGCGGCTCTTTTGTGGGCGAACCTTTCTCCTGAAAGTTACCATCACTTTTGGCACCTGCCCATCGCGATGACGATCGGTAGCTGGGTGGGGTCTGCGGACCTGCACTGGTTCATCAACGACGCGATGATGACGATTTTCTTCTTCAATATCGGCCTTGAAGTCAAGGGCGAGATGACCTACGGCGAACTTAGGAACCCGAAGGCGGCGAGCCTCCCGATTATTGCAGCGGCGGGCGGTATGCTTTTCCCGGCGCTGATTTACTTGGCTCTGTGCCCGCACGGGGCAAACAGTGCCGCGCATGGCTGGGGTATCCCGACGGCGACTGATATTGCGTTCGTGGTGGGCTGCATGGCGATTCTCGGAAAGAAGGTGCCGCATGCGCTCCGCGTGATGATCTTGACACTCGCGATTGCCGACGACATCGGCGCGATCCTGGTGATTGCGATCGGTTACCCAAGCGGCGATGGAATCAACTTCCTTGCCCTGGGCGCTGGATTTGCGCTGCTTGTGTTGATCAATGTGCTGTTCCGTATTGGCGTGAGGAACCTCCTGCTGCATGGCGTGATCGGCATTGCCGTGTGGGCGTTCTTCGTGAAGAGCGGCGTACACCCGACCATTGCGGGTGTGCTGCTCGGACTCTCGGTGCCGGCAAAGCCTGTGCTTGCGAAGGGAAAGCTCGCCCAGTTTGCGGGAAGCGTTGGCGGAAAGCTTTCGGGTGAAACGAAGGACCGCAACGAACAGTACGAGGTGTTTACGTTGTTGAAGCAGGGCGCCCGCGAAAGTATCTCGATGCAGGAGCGCCTGTTCAAGCCGCTCGTGCCGTGGGTGAACTTCTTCATTATGCCGCTGTTTGCGCTCAGTAACGCCGGCGTTGAAATCAAACTCGGCGGCGTGGAAGTGCCTGTGATGGGTGCGGTGGCGCTCGCATTAATCTTCGGCAAACCGATCGGCATTTTCCTGTTCAGCCTCTTGGCCGTGAAGATTGGCGTGTCGGTGAAGCCGAGCTACAGCTGGAAGGTGCTGTGGGGCGGCGGCATGCTCGCGGGTATCGGATTTACGATGGCGCTCTTTGTGGCAAACCTCGCCTTCGATGTAGGCGACCGTCAGGATTCCGCAAAGCTCGGTATCTTGCTGGGTAGCTTCTGTGCAGCGATCCTCGGTACCATCTACATGAGCATCGTGTCGAAGGCTCACCACGAGTCAGAAACAGACGCAAAATAGTAGAAAGCGCCGCGAACGTGTCATCCTGGAGGAAGTGAAACGACCGACGGGATCCAGAAAGAAAAATGCCACATTTCGTCTACATGCTCCGTTGTGCGGGAGACCGTATCTATACGGGGTATGCGGTCGATGTCGAAGCGCGTTTTGAACAACATAAATCTGGCAGGGGAGCGAAGTTTACCAAGGCGTTCCCGCCGGAGTGCATCCTGCGAAAATTTGAACTCGCCTCCCACGAAGAGGCGCTCCGCCTAGAAGCCCGCATTAAGAAACTGCCCCGTCTGCAAAAAGAATTGCTCGCCGCTGATGACGAAACCCTAGCTGCGGAACTGCTCGCAGGCCTCGGCGAAACTCTTGAAGAATCCCGTGCCCGCCAGCGCCGCGAAAAACGGGCGCAAAAGAAGAACTCTGCTACTTCCAAATGATACTTGGTTTACTTTTATCACGAAACTGCGAAATTTTCATGCAGAAAGTAAACTTAAACAGGCGTAATTACATCTTATACTCAAAAAGTTTCTTTTAAGTGTACGAGATGTAAATGTGCTATAATCTACTATTAGTCCCCTTTTTAGGATCAATTTGGCAAATTATAATAAGTAGTGCAGGCTACGATCTCATCACTTTTTCTAATAAATCGCGGACGGCGGTGAGTACAGTTCCAAACGAGAAATCTTTTGCGTAGCTGAATGTCTTGCGGTATTTTTCCCATTGGCGACGAACATGTTCACTTTGTTTAATGATTTCAATACGCTGAGCGTATTCTTTCTCTACCATATCTTTTGTGCCGCGGTGTTCTGCGGTTGCTAGCAGAGCGCGTTTTAAAGTGGGAATGCTGAACATGGCAAATTGAGTCAGCATATAAACATCGTAGTAATCACGAGGGCGCTTATTAAGAATTCCCCTTATCAGAATCGTTTCAAGTTTTTCTGCCAATACCGTTTCGACGGGGTAAGAGTATACAAGAAAAAGTTCGTCGTCAAAGATTTTCCGATAACCGAATTGAACTGGAGCGGGAACGATGGAATCGCCTGTGGTAATATCAATAAAAAGAGGGGTGACAACGGATTCGTAGTAAGCATTCAGGCGTAGGCAAAAGCCTCCATAAACATCGTCTTTTCTAATCGGAGTTGTAGAGACAATTTCAAAAGAAGCATTGTCGTCAATGGGAGTATTCAAAATTTCTTGTACGGCGTCAAGAACCTTCTTTTCGGTCAATGGGTAATTGACAAGTGTTGTATCCATGTCCATTGTGGATCGCTTGTCTAATCCGAACATTGAAGAAAGTAACAACCCACCCTTAATGACAAAATTCGGAGCAAACCTTGAACGTGCAATTCGTTCGACAAGTCGCTCAAACATAAAATTCTGCAATACAACTTGTGCGGAAATCGCATTGTTTTTTGCGTAAGAGTTGATTTTCGCCTTTAATTTTGTCGCATTGGGTGTTCTTTGCTTCAAATCAATACCTCCATGTATTGTTTTATGATTGAAATAACCGAAAGTTTGGTTGCGTAATCGTATAGTTTGAACAAATCTTTTTGTGGCAGCTTCGCATAGTTTTTGATGGCCGCGACAACTGTTTCGTCGGCTATTCTGCGGCGACGTTTTAGAATGTCGCAGAGGGTTCGTTCTGCGTCATAGCACGGAACCATGTTGCCGAATGTTGTTTTGCGGCGAGTGAGGCCGAGCTTTAGAAATTCAGGTTTGACATAGAAACAGGAACATTGTTCCTTGACGGAGGGAGGAAGGACTTTGTCCGAGCGCGTTGTTACCGAATGAGTGAAGGGTGCTCTTTCTGCAAAGTCGTTCAAAAAGAGGGCGCTTTCGTGAGAAAAGATGACATTCGGGTTCTGGAGATGGAGTGCAAGCATATCGTCGATAATAGCGCCAGGAAGCGCATAAAGACCATGTTGGACGTGAACTAGCTCGTCATTTGCGACATATTTTGCAAGCATTGTCTTTGATACCCCTTGGCGTACTGCCAAGGCCGTGGTCAATAAGTTCCCATGTCGCTTTGCTGCTTTAATAATGCTGTCTTTCATGGCTTTACCCTCGTTTTGATTTACTTTTATAATGAAAATATATATTATTTCGTTAAAAAAGTAAACTATCGTTTTAAAGAATGCTGCCATGCCCTTAATATATCTTCGGCACAGTTCCCCCGTCAAGCCCAATCGCTTTACATCGAAAATGCGCCCAAAATGGCGATTTTGAGCGAATTTCATGGAATTAGGGGGCTAAAGGGGTTGGTTTTAACGAGAAAAAATTTTTTGGGGTTATCCCATGTTACACTTGTTTTGAACTGAAGGCGTGGAATCCGAAGCAAAGATTTCTTCTTATGCCAAATAAATGTATATTTCTATTGACATATAGAATTAGAGTAGTACTCTTGTTCCCGGTCTGGAAAATCTGGTAAATTTTTCGAGAGCGTATGCTCTGCTATCGGGGAATAGGACGAACGCTCACACCGATCGGGTGTGGGTCGTTGGGCATTTGCCCACGGTTTTTGGCTTTGCCGATATACAACCGTCGTGCTTATCGATAGCAGGTTTACCAGAGCCTCCAGACAATGAGCCGAGCGACACCATACCTTTTTTGTTTTCTCGGCACAATACAAGAATGCTGCTCGCAAACTGCCGTTGGCAGAAAGGTGAGAATGATGGGTAAAAGTTTTTTCAATATGGGCATTCCAGCTTTGATATTAGCGGTGTTTATTATCGCGTGTAGTGACGATTCTGGAAGCAACACTGAATCAATCAACGAAATTGATTCGATCGCGTCTTCTCTAAGTTCGAGTAGCGATGAAGTACAGTTGTTCTGCGATAGTGTTGGGACTTGTTATAAATCTCCCTTGGAAACGTGCGGACAAAGACCGTCTAGTTCAGATTGTTACGCTTCATGTCAAGTTTTCAATAATTCTGATAAAAATTTTATCGGAATGAAATCGTCTGGAATGTATGAAAAATGTAAACAAGCGTGCATTGATTTTAAGGACAGTCTAGACACAAATTCTTATTGCAGAAGTATGATACGATATGAATCCGATTTGATGACTACGATTTGTGATTCTAAAACAAACTTTTGCAGCTATGATTTTGAAATAGAACCTTGTGCTGGAAAAGACTGTATGACAGACACAAGGGATGGACAGGTTTATCGTATTACGACAATAGGGAAACAAACGTGGATGGCTCAAAATTTAAATTACCGCGGGTATATTGTTTCTACGGCGATTATGGATTCGCTTAGTTTTTGCTACATGGATAGTTGTGCTAAATATGGACGCTATTATACTTGGGCGGCGGCTATGGATAGTTCCGCGTTGTTCTCAACAAGTGGGAAAAATTGTGGAAGTGATTCTCATTATGCAAATTGTTCTCCTAAATATCCTGTGCAGGGAATTTGTCCGTTCGGATGGCACTTACCTGATACTACAGAATGGGAACTTTTACTGGCTACTGTAGGAGGAAAAGATATTGCTGGTGGTAAGTTAAAAGCAACGACTGGCTGGGGCGAGGTTGGAACGACTGGCTGGGGGGATACCGGAAAAATAAATACAAATAGTGTTAATTTTTTTGTGTTTCCTACGGGAAAAATAGAATTTGTAGGTCAAAATAAGCCTCTTGTAGGTCCATATAACATTGAATACGAGGAATTGTTTGGAAGAGGTGCATATTTCTGGACATCAACTCATGGAACACCTTCTACAGTTTATATTGACTATGATTTTTCCTTTGCGTATACGTATGATTTTGGCTATTCCTCGAATTTTGTTGATAAACAGGTCGCAAGTGGCGCTCTTGCAGCAAGATCTGTTCGCTGCGTGAAAGATTAGAACAATCAAGAGTTTGATTATGATTTCTGACTTTCAAAGAGGGTGGCTTAAACGTTCTGCTAAACGATGTAATAAAGTAACACTTTATCGTTTTTTCCCTTATGCCGCAAATTCTTTAGGCCCGCTAATATGCGATGGGTTGTATTTTTCTTCACCCAATGATTTCAATGATCCGTTTGATTGTGATTTCAAAATGATGTCAAATGATTTTGAAAAGAAATTAGGCGTTAGTTGGAGTGATGCTGTGGCGGCAGCAAGGCGTAGAGTTGCTCAAATGGGGGTTGTATGTTTTACACCTCATTGGGATAGCACTTTAATGTGGGTTCATTATGCGGATAAATTTAAAGGCTTTTGTTTGGGATATGAATTTGAAAATCCCTTACATCGTAATCGTAGATTAGATGACCTTCTTGTAACTTACCGAAATCGATCTTATTATATTGTAGATTTTTATCTTGATGAAATTATTTATGCCTCTCGGGATAAACTTCCTACAGCTTCTTCTTTTCATTTTGATGATGTTGATGAACAAATGCCTGAAGCCTTACTTCGGTATAAAGCGTCCGATTGGCAATATGAGCATGAATGTCGTCTTTCCTTTGAAGGTGGAAAGGGAATTCATCCTGTTCCTGGAAAACTTAAAGAAGTTTATTTTGGTTTGCGTATGGGAAAAGAGGAAAAACGTGTATTGCAGACCATTTTGGAAAAGCATAATCCTGTATTTTATAAAACAGCGAAGAGCGATTCTCATATAAAAGTCTGTCGCAAAGTCCTGAAAGAACCTCTTTTCTAAGAGTCTGCTTAATTTGAAAATAATGCTTAGACTTACTTAGAAACTGCGCTATAATTTACCAAAAGTGGCTCTTTTAGGGTAGATTTGGCAAATTATATAACGACAGATCCTTCGACGGAGTTTACCCTGAACTTGTCGAAGGGCGCAGGATGACACTTTGGTGTTATTTCACAATCAAATCGACGACGAGTGCGATGGCCATGCCGATGCTGCAGATGCTGATAAAGCGCTGGATGAACTTGTTGCCTTTCTTGCGCTGCAGGAAGCTGCCGAAGTAGCCGCCGACCCAGGCCCCGCCTGCCATGATGATGGCGATGGGCCAGTTGATTTTTCCCGTCATGCCGAGAGCGAATGTGCTTACCAGCAGGAAGACGTTGGTGAGCGCGTTCTTGAGGGCGTTAATCTGGACGGGGGCGAGTCCCGTGTATCGCGTAAGTCCGAAAATTTGTACGAAACCCACACCGACCTGCACGATGCAACCGTAAAGGGCGATGACGAAAAATCCAAGCGCCCCTTTGAGAGTCAATTTTTCGGGAGGATTTTCAGGCGGCTTTCCGAGAATGTTCTTGTTCAGGTTGCTCATCACGACCACAAGGCAGATGACGACAGCAAGGATTGCCTGGAAAAGCTTGTCTCCGATGCGCACCAAAAAGCAGGCGCCGAGGAGTGCCCCGAGGAATGTGGGTATCAGTAGCTGGAAGAACAGCTTTAAATTCAGGTAGCCGTGACGGGCGAGGTTGAGTGCGCTGCTGAAGTTCCCGATGATAAGCCCGATGCGGTTCGTGCCGTTTGCGACGGTGGCGGGGAGACCGAGGAATATCATGATAGGAAGGCTCAACGTGGAGCCACCGCCCGCGATGCTGTTGATAAGGCTCACGACCGCGCCTAGAACGAAGTAGGCGGCGTAAAGGGCGATATGTGCGGCGTCAAGTTCCATTGCAACTGTAAATGTAGAAAAATGGATTTCGGCGGAAGGCTTTTCGGCCCTTCGGCAAACTCACTTCGACAAGGCTCGGTGCAGGCTCAGGGACCTTGTGAAATTTATGCTACTCAAAGAATGCGTCGGAGAGCTTTGCGCGGAAGGCGTGGATGCGGTCGGCGTTTGCTTCGCGGTGCGGATAGGTGAAGTTGCTGAGAAGCACAACGGCGGCGCCCTGGTCGGGGTCGGCGACAATGCTTGCGCCGGTGAATCCGGTCTTTCCGAAGGTGCGTGGCGACACATGTGTCCCCATGAACTTTTCGCTGTTCAGTTCCCAGCCGAGGGCGGTGCAGGCGTCCTTTGCGGAGGAATACTTGCTGGCGGAGGGGAGCGCAAAGGCGTTTTCGCTGACCATCTTCAAGATGCCTGCGGGGGCGACCCGCGCGCCTTTCTTGACGCAGCCCGTTGCATCCTGCGGACATTCTGCAGAAATACCGTCGTTCAAGATCATCTGCACAAAGTTCAGCAGGTCGGGCACGCAGCTGAACATGCCGGCGCTACCCACAGGGAAAAGTTTCCGCAGCACCCAGGCGCTTTCGTCGTGGATTTCACCGCAGATTTCGCGGCCCCTGAAACTGCAGATTTCCGTCGGCGAGATTTCACTTTTGGGAATCGGGTTCCAGTCGCGCGTAAGCGGGTCCCAGCCGGAACGTGTCATGCCGAGCGGAATGAAGAACCGCTCGCGGCCCTGTTGTTGCAGGTCCTTGCCCTTGAGCCGCTGCAGGATGATTCCGAGCAACACGCTTGCGGGGTTCCCGTAGTTGAAGTCCGCACCGGGAGCCTTTTCGAACTGGTACGTATAAAGTGCGTCGAGGATTCCTTCTGCAGGGAGCGTGCGCAGGGTCTTCATGGGCACGCGGTAGTCGAGGCTATGGGTCAGCAGATGGAATACGCGGATATCTTCGCGGTAGTTTGTCTGTAATTCGGGGATGTAGTCGATGACCTTCGTGTCCACTGACAGCGACCCTTCCAGGATATAGCTCAGCGCAAGTGTAGACGTTGGACACACCTTGGTAAGGCTTGCGATGTCGAATACCGTTTTTTCGGGCGTGTTGAGTGTCAGAACCTCGCGGCTTCCGTCAGGTAAAATGAACCCGGTGACCGCCTTGTTGAAAATGCCTTCGGTTTCTGCTACCTTGAGCAGGCCTTCCAATTTTTCCCTGTTGAACTTCATACCCTTAAAATATAAAACCTTTCCTTAAAATGTCGCGTATTGGGGGGCTAAATCCATCTTATTCGGTTGCGGTCGTTTGCATTTCGTTTTTAAATCTTATATTTTGAAGGTATGCTTTTCCAAAAGATTGAAAAAGAGAAAACGCTTTGGCTGCGTTACGGCATTGTCCTTTTGATAGTGTCGATCATTGTCGTGTCGACGGTGTCGTACCTTGTTCGTGCCTATACCGTCCCGGCCAAGGCGAATATCTTGCAGTCGTGTGCTTTCTTGAACAAGAAGGATGCTTTCGCGGTAGAGAACTTCTTGAATCGCGAAGAGTCCGTTTTGAAGATGGCTAGCCGCGTGGCCGATCTGCTGGTGGAGAATCATGGAGTTTCGGGGGAGATCGAGTCGCTGAAGACCCGGACCAGGGAGGAAAATCCCCGCTTTGGCGACCTGTATGGTTTTATCAACGGAAAGCCGTATGGCAAATATCCTCTGGCGGATTCCGTCAACCCTGCTAGTGAACCGTGGTTCCAGGGAGCCTTGCTCGCCCATGGTGATATTGCGCGGATTCCGATTCACAAGGGCAAGGAATCGATGGTCGTCTTGAGCAAGCGACTTTCCGATATGAAAAGCGTTATTGCGCTGAATGTGAAACTGAGCGCACTGCGAAACTTTGTCAATCCTTGGACATTGCCCAGCATCTGGATGATCATGGATGAGCAGGGACTCATCATTGCGCATAGCAATGTGGCAAACCAGGGGCTCAATTATTCATCCTCCGAATTCTGGAATAATGACGAAAGAAATCTTGCTGACCGGGTCACCTCATCCTCGAATGAAGCCCCGGGCGAAAAACAGTTCCTGCTCAATTACGATGGTGTCGACTACCAGGTTTTTTCTACACCGATCAAAGGCAGTTGGTTCATGGTCCGGATGGTTGAAAATAAAGTGCTGTGGAACGAAATGTACTGGACCGTTTTCAAGGGAATAGCCGTTGTCGTGTTGCTGTATGTACTGATGATTCTGTTGATGTCGCTCAGCTTGATGAACCGATTCAGGGCGATTCGTGTAAGCCAGGCGAAAAGCGGATTCTTGACTAATATGAGTCGTGAAATCCGCACTTCAATAACGGGGCTGCTCGGCATGAATTCTATCGTGATGAAGGAAATCCGGGATGACGGGCTCAAGGAATACCTGAAGAATATCCAGAATACGGGACAGGGTATCTTGTCGCTTGTGAATGACGTCCTGGATGTCTGCAGGATTGAATCGGGTAAGATGAGCATCGTCTCAATGGAGTACGACATCTTTTCGGTGCTGGCGGACTGTTACAGCGCCAACGAACTGAAAGCGTCGGCAAAGAAGTTGCGCTTTACGGTGGACTGCAATCCGGATATCCCGTCGAGCCTGTGGGGCGACGAGAACCGTATACGCCAGATTATCAACAACCTGCTTTCGAATGCGATCAAGTTTACCGAAGTGGGCGAGGTCACCTTGCTGGTGAATTACGAGAACCTTCCTCCAGTGGGAACGCTGAAATCCGACGAGTACGTGATGCTTTCGTTTACGGTCAAGGATACGGGAACCGGCATCAAGAAAGACGAGCTGGGCTTGATTTTCAATAAATTCGCTTCGCAGAATATGGATGATCCCTCCGAAGGAATTGGTCTCGGCCTGTGCTTGACCAAGGAACTCGTAGAAAAGTGCGGGGGCCAAATTACGGTGAACAGCCGCCTGGGAGAGGGCTCCTCCTTTACGGTCAGGATTCCGCAGCTCGTGCTGAATATCGAACCGATGGGCGATTTTGCCCTGAGGTACAAGGGCCTTGGCCGCAAGAGGGGCGACTTTTCGGGGATTTTCCTTGCACCTGAGGCACGCATCCTGATCGTGGACGATGTCGAGCTGAATCTCAAGGTGCTCCGTGGGTTCTTGCGGCGGTTCAAGGTTCAGGTGGACGTGGCGGTGAGCGGTGCCCAGTGTCTGAAGCTTGCTCAGTCCAAACATTACGACTTGATTTTCCTGGACCACATGATGCCGGTGATGGATGGCGTGGAAACGTATCGCAAGATGAAGTCCCTGGAAAACTTCATCAACAAGGATACGCCAGTCATCGCGCTCACTTCGGAAGGTTCCAACGAAGTCAGCGAATCGTTCCTGGTGATGGGTTTTGCCGATTATCTGCCCAAGCCGATCAAGGAGCGTGACTTGCAGCGGGCGCTCAAGTGGTATTTGCCGAAGCAGCTTGTCCTTTCGGGCGAAGACATCCAGGAGGTCGCCGGTGCCCAGACTTCTGTCGACACGATACAGCTCCCTATGCCCGCACCGACCTTTAATGACGAAATCGAACTTCTGCAGGTGACGGTGAACCCCTACGAAAAGCTTGCGCCCTTCAAGGACTGTCTGGATATCAAGGCGGGCCTGGAGTATTGCGCCGATGACAGCGACATCTATATCGAAATGCTGCAAGAATTCATCGCCTCGCCGCTCCACCGCAATGTGGAAACTTGTTTCAAGAACGAGGATTGGGAAAACTACAAGTTCTATATGCATGTCCTCTGTGATTCCTCGGCGGCAATCGGTGCTATTGGCATGGCGGAGAAATTCCAGAATCTTGAAAATGCCTGCCGAGAATCTCGCATGAACGTGGTCCGTGAAAATCACGACCTGGTGATGGCCCTGCACGCGGAACTGGTTCGCAATATCCAGAAGGGGTTGGAAGAATGATCAGGTGGCTTATTGCTTTATCGATCGTAGTGTCTGCGATTATTGTGTCGGTTATAGTTGTGTATGACTATGATTCCGGTAACGAACATGTGCGGAAGAAAACCCGTGTCGCCATGATTATGAGAGGCGTTCGTAATGACCACAGCTGGAACGAAGCTCATTACGAGGCGCTTGAAAAAGTGGCTCGTCGCCTGAACTTGGAAGTGACGGTTTATGATAATATTCCTGCTGATTCCACGGCGTACAACAGCATTGAAAAGGCGGTTGCCAACGGGGCCGAAATCGTGATTGCGAATTCGTTTGATTTCGGCGCCGCGGCGATGTCGGTTGCCAAGAAGCATCCGAAAGTCAAGTTTCTGCACGCGGCGGGGGTGCGGACGGAAACGAACCTGTTGACCTATTTTGGGCGCATCTACCAGATGCGATACCTTTCGGGAGTCGTGGCTGGCCTTAAGACCAAGACGAATGAAATCGGTTACGTGGCGGCTTTCAGGATTCCTGAAGTTGTCCGCGGGTTGGATGCGTTTACGCTCGGCGTCCAAAAGGTGAATCCGCAGGCAAAAGTGTTCGTGAGCTGGAGCCATTCTTGGTCGGACGAATCGATGGCGGCGGAGGCGACGCATAGCTTGCTGAAGAAACATCACATTGACGTACTGACGGTTCATCTGGATGCGCTTTCGCCGTATGAAATCGCCGATGAGAAGGACGTCTGGATTGTGGGATACAACATGGATAACTCCTCGCGTTTTCCCAATCATTTCTTGACCGCTCCCGTGTGGCGCTGGGAAAACTTTTACGAGGCGCAGATTCGCGACATTATGTCCGACAACTTTATTCCGGAAAAGTACTGGCTCGGAGTCGAAAGCGGCGTGGTAGATCTCGCTCCGCTGACGGAGCATGTCGGCGAGGATATTGCTAAAGTCGTTGCCCATGAAAAGGAAATGCTTGCGCAGAATCGTTACGATGTGTTCTGGGGGCCGATTGTCGATAGTCACGGAAACGTTCGCGTAGAAAAGGGCGAATGTATTTCCGACGAGGATTTGCTTGAACATTTTGACTGGTATGTCAAGGGAGTATACGATGGAACTAAATCCCAGAAGTACTAAGGTCAATATCGAGCTGGTGGTCTGGATGGCCATCGTCGTTTTCGCCCTCTGCATTGTCTGCATCTTGTTGAGGGTGAAGCTGGAAGGTTTCCTGGACCAGTACGAGTCTCGGCAGGTCTTGCAGAAGTCCACGCTCGTCGCTGAATTGGCGAACGAGAATTTCCGCGGCCGCCTGAATTCGCTGGAGGCCATGGCTCGGCATATCGAGAGACGTTCCTATGGCGACGGAACGTTTGCCAGCTTGAATTCCGATATCAGGACTTTTAATTACGGTCTGCTGTCGCTCGGTGACGGATATTTCGTGGGGGATACACTCGCGGGAGTTACTGTTGAGCAATTCGGCTGCTTGGCCGAAGCGCTGCACGGAACGAAGACATTCTGCTATCGTAAGGGAAAGGGCCTGCTTTTTGCGGTTCCCGTCTACCATAACCGAAATATCCGCTACATCCTTTATAGGCTGAATCGCGAAAGGGGAACGGATGATTTCTTTGATGAAAACTGCGTCTCCGAGAAATGCTACACGGTGGTGCTGGATAGCAGCGATAATCCTGTCATTGAATCCAAGAGGGGAAACTGGAAAAACGATTCCAGCTGGCGTGCGCTGGATTATGCGAAGGTCTATGAGCGCTTGAGGTTGCGGGACCAGTGGAAGGGCGCTTCGGTTGTCAGCGAGAACGTGGGTGGCGAACTCTACTATTTCTACCGCGCGAAGCTGGGATACCGTGGTTTCTCGCTTGTTGGGATGGAGCCGAAAGCCAAGGTGGGCGCAGGGCTGAATAGGATCCCATTCCTTGTCTTCTGTGTTGTCGGAATGTTGGTGGTCCTTTTCCTGATGGGGATTGTTGCCTGCTTTGTAGTAGATCGTAAGCGGAGGGAACGGTACCGGCTGCGCAAGGATGCCGACCCTGTTGACGAACTGCAGCAGGAACAGCTTTCGCTGTTGCGCAATGCAGGAACAGAGATGCGCGCTCCCTTGTCGAGTATCCTTGCGATGAACTCGATGATCGCCAAGGAGAATCGGGACCCTGCCTTGAAGGATTACACCCGGAATATTTCTGGTGCGGGGCAGTGGCTGCTCTCGCTGGCGGATGACCTGGAAGATATCGCGAAGGTCGACCTGCATTCGCTTGAAATTGCGACATCGGAATATGACCTGTTCGCTGTGTTGAGCGGTTGCTTTGCGGCGGCGGATAGCGTGAACAAGACGAAGAATTTTGAACTGAAGGTCAATAGCCGAATCCCGTCGAGGCTGATCGGTGACGAAATCCGTATCCGACAGATTCTGGGGAACATCTTCTTCAATGCGGAAAAGTTCTCGTCGGGCGCGGTGGCGGATATTTTCGTCGATTACGAACGCATCGTCGAAGAAGACGGCGAATGGGATGGCCGCAATATCAACTTGATTATTAAGGTGCCCGATTCGGGAAGCGGCTGGACGGGAATCGGATTGACTTTGGCGCGGCGGCTGGTGCTCTTGATGCAGGGCGAATTGAGGCTGGATGCCTTGCTGGACGACAAGCCGGCCTTTATGATTGTCCTGCCGCAACAGGTGGCGCGAAATGAACCTGTTGGGGAATTCAGGCGGCGCTACGATGAGCTGCAACTTTCGTCCCGCAACAGTACCCGTTACTTCTGCGCGCCGACTGCGTCTGTCCTGGCGGTCGATGCCATGCTCATGAACCTGCGCGTGATGGGCGGCATGCTCAAGGAAACGGAAATCCACATGGATGCCGTAGATAACGGTATGGAGGCGCTCGAAAAGTTCAAGCGTAAACATTACGATATCGTGTTCCTGGACCACG
>Ga0247610_10003299_pt1 | contig 17829 bp, 14 predicted proteins | sample 174DNAGHGhighgp2_FD_193483 | JGI IMG/M metagenome (GOLD analysis project Ga0247610, IMG submission 193483) | Sheep rumen microbial communities from Palmerston North, Manawatu-Wanganui, New Zealand - 1742 DNA GHGhigh gp2 | ecosystem: Host-associated > Mammals > Digestive system > Stomach > Rumen... | reverse complement strand
AATTATGGGATACTACTATGGACCCTAAATATAGAACGTTAACTAGAGTACATTTAGAGGATGCTCAGGTTGCAGATCAAACATTTGAAATGCTAATGGGTGAAGAGGTAGAGCCTCGTAAGGTATTCATTCAGGAAAATGCGCATTTTGCTGATAATATTGACGTATAGGAGATTTAGATTAATATGGCTATGAATGAAAAAGATTTAGAGTTTGAAAAGGCTCTAGAAGAAAGAAAAGAAGATTCAATTGAACAATTAGATGTTAATCATAAGATGAAAACTGCATTCTTAAATTATGCAATGTCAGTTATTATAGCAAGAGCATTACCAGACGCAAGAGATGGATTAAAACCAGTTCAAAGAAGAATTTTATATGGTATGAATGAGCTTAAGATTTTCTCTAATGTTCAGCATAAAAAGTCAGCACGTATTGTTGGTGATGTAATGGGTAAGTATCACCCACATGGTGACTCATCTATTTATGAAGCAATGGTACGTATGGCTCAGGATTTCTCTTATAGATATCCACTTGTTGATGGACATGGTAACTTTGGTAATATCGATGGTGATGGTGCCGCAGCGATGCGTTATACTGAGGCAAGATTATCAAAGATTGCAATGGAAATGCTAAGAGATATTGAAAAGGATACAGTTGATTTTGTTGAAAACTATGACGCAACTGAAATAGAACCAAATCTATTACCTTCAAGAATCCCTAACCTACTTGTTAATGGTACTACAGGTATCGCTGTAGGTATGGCAACTAATATTCCACCTCATAATTTAGGAGAGGTTATTGATGGCTGTATAGCATTAATTAGAAATCCTGAATTAACTAGTGAGGATTTAATGGAATATGTTAAGGGCCCTGATTTTCCTACTGGTGGTTTAATTTTAGGTAGAGAAGGATTAATATCTGCATATACTACAGGTAATGGTACTATTACTATTAGAAGTAAGGCTCATATTGATAGATTTGATAATGGTAAGGCTGAAATTGTTGTTACAGAAATACCTTATGGTATTAATAAAAATAGAATTGTTCAGCGTATTGCTGAGGTAGCAAAGGATAAGATTATTGATGGTATCGTAGATTTACGTGATGAATCTAATATGGATTATGGCGTAAAAATTGTTATTGAATTAAGAAGAGATGTAAATCCAGATGTAGTATTGAATATGCTATATAAATACACTCCTTTACAGACAAGCTATGGTATGAATATGGTATGTCTAGTTGATAATAAGCCTGTTGCTATTACATTACATGATGCCTTAGATGTTTATTTGAAGCATCAATTAAATGTTATTACTAGAAGAACTGAATTTGATTTAAAGAAGGCTTTAGATAGAATTCATATTTTAGAGGGTCTATTAATTGCTCAGGATAACATTGATGAGGTTGTTCATATCATTAGAAATACTAAGGATGGAACAGAAAAAGAGAAATTAATGGAAAGATTCAGCCTAGATGATGTTCAAGCTCAAGCTATTTTGGATATGAGATTACAGCGTATTTCTGGTCTTAATTACCAAAAGCTTGTTGAAGAGCGTGATGGTTTATTAAAGGATGTTGAATATTATAATTCAATCCTAGGCTCACAGGAAAAGAAGAATGAATTATTAATTTCTGAAATGGAAGAAATTAAGAATAGATATAACGATAAGCGTAAGAGTGAATTAGCATTAAATGTTAATTTAAATATCACAAATGAGGATTTAATTGAAAAGGAAGATGTAATCATTACAGTTACAAAGCTTGGCTATGTAAAGCGTATGAAGCAATCTGAATATCGTGCTCAAAACCGTGGTGGTGTTGGTGTATCTGGTATGAAGACTCATAAGGATGATGATATTAGCTTTGCTATTCCTGTATTCACACATGACCAATTATTATTCTTTACAAATAAGGGACGTGTTTATATTTCTAAGGGATATAATATTCCAGAAGGAAATAGATTATCTAAGGGTATTCCATTAATTAATATTATTCCATTCCAGGAGGGTGAAAAGCTTCAGGCTTTAACTACTATTCCTACATTTAAAACAGAAGAGGAATATGAAAGTAAATATTTATTCTTCGTTACAAGAAATGGTACAGTAAAAAGAACAAGCCTAGCTCAATTTAAGAATATTAGATCATCTGGTATTATTGCTATTTCACTAGATGAAAATGATGAATTATATCGTGTTGAATTAACTGACGGTAATAGAGAAATAGTACTTGCCGCATCTAATGGAAAGGCAATTCATTTCAATGAAAATGATGTTCGTGCAATCGGTAGAAATGGTGCTGGTGTACGTGGTATGCTAATCGGTGAAAAGGATAGAATCATTGGTGTTGCGATTGTAACAGAGGAAAAGCCTTATGTATTAGTATTATCATCTAATGGATATGGTAAAAAGACTGATGTTAATGAATATCGTCTACAGGGTAGAGGAGGTTCTGGTGTTAAGGCTATGAACACTACTCAAAAGACTGGTGATTTAGTTGCATTAGATGCTGTTAGCGATAATGATGATATTTTAATTACAACAAGACAGGGTATTGTTGTTAGAACTCATGTTGATGGTATTTCACAAACATCACGTGCTACTCAGGGTGTAAAGATTATCACATTAAAGGATAATACTGAAATTGCATCTATTGCTGTAGTTGATAAAGAGGATGATGAAGAAGAAATAGTAGCTGAAAATACAGAAGCTTTAGAAAATGCTAATGCTGAATCTTCTAATCAAAAAGAGGAAAACAATAATCAAGAATAGAAAAATTGGCCTACATTTTGTAGGTCTTTTCTAAATTTTCTTTATTAATTTAAGAAATTAATATATAATTTATACGTAGATTTTAGGAGGTTAGCTATGAAATATTGTACAGGCTGTGGTGCCCAAAATACAGATGATGCAAAATTTTGTGAATATTGCGGCAAGGAATTTGTTTCAGTAAATAACACAACTAATACTGAAAATAATCAAAATAATGAATATCAAAATGTTAATTATAATGGTTCTAATATTAATGAAGGACCAAAGAATAATGGAAATGAAAGTACAGCACTTGGTATTTGTGCAATCATCTTTTCATTATTAGGTGGTATCGTTGGTTTAATATTAGCAATCGTATGCTTAGCATCTAATACAAACCAAACTAATAGAAAATATGGTATGGTAGCTTTATTCATATCAGTTGCTTGGATAGTAATTGAAATAATTTTATATTCAACTGGTGTATGGACATTTAGAATTTAAAAATTTAAGCACGGGAAACCGTGCTTTTAAAATAGGTGCGTTATGAAAAATATAGCTGTAAGAGATTTAGCTTATTTTACATCAAGAAGTGGTGATTTAACCATTGAAACATTCTCTAACAGAGAGGAAAATGATGGTAAGCTAGCTCATAAATATATTCAGACTAAATATGATAAGGATTCATTAGCTGAGGTATATATTAAAAGTGAAATAAAAGTTAATAATAATGAATATTTATTACATGGCTATATTGATGGCGTATTAAAGGAAAATAATGAAATATTCATTGAAGAAATTAAGTCGACAAATGCTGATTTAGAATTATTAGATTTAGATTGCCATAAGGAGCATATTGCTCAAGCAAAAATCTATGCTTTTTTATATTGCTTAAATCATTCCTTAGATTTAATTAATGTTAGATTAACATATATAAATTTAGGCACATATGATACTAGATCATTTAATCAAATTTATAAATTAGATGAATTAGAGGAATTTGTATTTAAGGTAATTGAGGATTATGATCAATTTTTAAACATGGTTAATGATGCTAATATAAAAAGACAAAAGACTATTCATGAAATATCCTTCCCATTTAAGGAAGAAAGAATAGGACAAAGAGATTTAATGAAGACTGTCTATCAGGCATTAAAGGATAATGAAATTGTTTATGCTATAGCACCAACAGGAATAGGTAAAACTATGGCTACAATTTTTCCAGCATTAAAAACATTAGATAAAATGGATAAACTATTTTATCTAACAGCAAAAGGTTCTGGAAAAAATGCGCCATTAGATGCCTTAAGGCTTTTAGAGAAGCAGGGCTTAAAATGTAAAACAATTGATATTACAGCAAAAACAAAAATATGTAATAGAAGGAGCATGCATTGCAATCCTGATGATTGTCCTTTCGCGATAGGATATTTTGATAGATTAAGATATGCTATGCTTGATATCTATGAAAAATATAATATATTTGATGCTAATACAATATTAGAGGTTTCAAATAAGCATAAGGTTTGTGCCTTTGAATTTTCATTATATTTATCATATTTTTGCGATGTAATAATTGCTGATTATAATTATGTATTTGATCCTCATGCTCATCTAGTAAGATATTTTGATGATGATACATATTCACCTAAGGTATTAGTAGATGAGGCTCATAATTTGGTATCTCGTGGAAAGGATATGTATTCTGCGATTATTAAAGAGGATGATATTAGAAAATTAAGAAGATTATCTAATGGATTAGATGTATCAATTAGAAGAGAATGTAATAAGGTAATTGAAAAGCTTGAGGCTTATCATGAAAAAATTAGAGATAAGGCCTTTTATGTTTCTGATAAATTAGATTTAGAATTAGATAATTCTGTATTAGTATTAACAAATGCTATAGATAATTTAATATCTATGTATAAATCTAATAAGAAAAAAATTCCTAATATTGATGGAATAATTGAGGTTTATTATGAACTATTAGGATTTAGTAATGTATCTGAATTCTTTGGTGAAACCCATAGATTTATTGTAAGAATAGAGGATGAAAATATCATCGCTCAATATATGTGTCTAGATGCTGGTGGATTTATTCATAGGACTATCACAGATTCAATTAAGGGCATTGTATTCTTTTCAGCAACTTTATATCCAATTGAATATCATATGAATCTAATTACTCATAAAAATGGAAAATATATAGAATTAAAATCTCCATTTAATCCAGATAATTTAGATATTATTGTAAATAATAGTGTATCAACTAAATTTAAAAATAGAGAAGCATCTATAGATGATATTATAGAGGCAATTGAAATAGTAACTAAAGCAAAATCAGGTAATTATATGGTGTTTTTCCCATCATATAAATATCTAGAAATGGTAAAGGAAAAGCTTATAGATTATGATTTTGAGCTAGTTTTTCAAGAATCTAATATGACAGATTTAGAAAAGAATGAAATCATATCTAAATTTAAAACAACAACTAATACTAAGGTTGGTCTATTCGTATTAGGTGGAGCATTCTCTGAGGGTGTAGATTTAATTGGAGATGCCCTATCTGGTGTTATTATTGTTGGGGTTGGATTACCTCTATATTGTGATGAAAATAATATTTTAAAGGATTATTTTGAAGAAAAATATAATGCTGGATATGATTATGCATATACATATCCAGGATTTACTAAGGTAATTCAGGCTGTAGGTAGAGTAATAAGAGATAAAAATGATAGAGGAATTGCGATATTAATGGATGAAAGATTTACATATTCAGGCTATAGATTGTTATACCCTCCTCATTGGAAGAATTTAAAAATAATAAATAGTCCTTATAATTTAAAGAAGGAATTAGAATATTTTAATAAGGGAGATAATAAAAATGGAAATTAAAGAAATAATAAATAATTTTTTAAAGAATCAAACAAATGAGAATTTTTCAGATGTAATAGAAGCATTAATGGATTCTAATGTTATATTAGTTAATTCTAAATTAACTGGAGATTTAAAAAGATTTGGTGATAATGGGGTAACACCACTTGTAATCTCTGATTCAGAAAAGAAGAATTACATTCCTTTATTCACATCTAATGATGAAATAACAGCTGAGAATATTAAAAATTTAGATAGAACTGATTATATATTTAAGGATTTATGTAATGAATCAATTATAGAAAATACATATATTGAAGGCTTTGTTATTAATCCATTTTCTGAAGGATTAAAGCTACCTAAGCCTGTAATTGAAATAGTATATAATTATAAGCTTGAATTAGATAAATAGCTTGAATGCTTTTAATGATTAGAATTATTCTATGATTTAGTTTTAAGTGTTGGAATGGAACAAGGTTTATTAAGTTAATATAATTAGAATAAGCAGTAAAAAAGACTATCAATTTGATAGTCTTTTTTCTTTAGATTGCTCCTGTTGAATGTTCTTTAAAGTATTTGTTTAAAGAACCATTTGTTAATAGGTCATATGCTTCAAATTTAAATTCTAATGGTGGTTCTGTTAAATTTGTCTTTTCACCATTTACTTTAAAGCTAAATGCATCAGTTGTAATTGAATTCTTTTGTAATCCTACAAATGGATTTGTAGCATCAGTAGAAGAACCCTTAATATCACCAATAATTGAATTCTTAATCATATATCCACCATTAACTGTTGGATACTTTGAATTTGATGAATCATTATTTTTTAGATATTCTTTAATTCCTTTATATTCAACTGATTCTAAATATACTGAAGCGTCTAAGCCTGCTAAAATACCTTGAGAGACATTACCATATTTAACAGCATATTGATAATATTCACTATTATCAACTAATACGTTGTAAACGTAAGCCATACCACCCCTTACCTTAGGTAGTCTATCTTCAATATTCTTTATTGTACAATTTGCTAATACAGCAACTAGATTTTTATTGTAAATATACGAATCTCCGCTATCACCCCAAAGGAATGCTTTCTTTTGTGGTATAGCATATGTATTAAGTATATCTTCAAATGACATACCACTATCACGTTTACTAAAATAATATCGACAAGTTTTATTAGAAGAAGTATAACCCTTTTTATCTTTTGCATAAACTTGGTATTCATCTTCTATTTTTGACATCATTTTGTATAAATAGCCATTTGGATCTTTACTTCCTGCTCTAAAATCGCAATTAGTTACATAAAGGCTATTCTTACCAGTTCCTCCGTATGGAGCTCTAAATAGTGTACCAAATGTATCATGTACTGGATTTGAGTAATCAATCTGTCCATCAAATGATTTACCAAATGTACAATGATCTATTGTGATGTTTTCACTATGAGAAACTTTGAAATATGCCCATGGTGCACCATCATAATCACCTATTTTAGTTAAATCAGTTGTTGTTGAATCCTCCCACATCCATATTTCATCCATATCTAAATTCTTAAATGTTAAATCTTTACTACTTACTACATTGAAACCACAATGTGTAAGTTTAGCACCATTTTTTGAATAGATTAATAAGTCTGTCATATTTTCAGCTTTAATTTGACTTATTCCAGATGCTTTAATATCTGGATCTTTATAAAATTTTGTAGAATCTTCTAGTATTTTATTTTTATCCCAATTTGCAAATGTTGATGTATTAGCACCTAAATCTTTGATTTTATTATATCCTAAGTCTAAATCGGCTGTTATTTCAATTACTTTTACTGTAGAATCTTTTGTTAAATTTTGCGTAAATGCCACTTTTGTATATTCTGAATCTTCATAATATGTAAGTTCCTTAGTATAAACTGTGTCGTCTGGATTCCATTCTGTAGTTGGAGATATTCTATCATAAGAATCACCATTTTTTAGATACAAACCCTTTGCTATAAATTTATTCCAATTTGCCTCACTCTTTCTAACAGTTGAAGCAGCAATTTCTTTATAACCTTCACTTTTTAAAATCTCAGTAGCTGTAGATGTATATGATAATTTAGCATCAGCTAGTGCATCTAGGAATTCTTTTGCATTTGAAACTTTTCTATAAGCATCAGTATTTTCATATTGCTTATATTCCTCTGGAAGCATATCCATACTAATTTTAAATTCCTTTGTTTCCTCTTTTGCATTATAGTCATTTGAGCCACTAGTTGTAGCTTTAACAATATATCTACCTGGTGCTGTTGGAGCATTAGTAGTATATTCTGAATCATTTTCTCGCTCTAGCTTATATTCTAGCTTTGGCTTCTTACCACTTTTTGTAGTAGCGCTAGCTGTAATAGGTTTACCATCATATTCTTTGCTAGCAACATCAATTGTAATTTCATCATCCGCTGGTTGGACAAATGGACCTACAGGAATATTTTCATTTCCACCACCATTATTAGCATCATCACCATTATTATTTACGATTGTCACGTCACCACAAGCCACTAAAGCAGATAAGGAAAGAACTGCAAGCCCTAATCCTAAAAACATTTTTCTCTTTTTCATAAAAACCCCCTGTAAACGCTTTACTAACAGTATTATTTTACCAAAATTTATAATAAAAGTATACAATACTTTGAATTAAAAATTTTTAATGATACACGCGTAAAAAAAGTGTGTTTTTATTCCTATTATGCTAAAATATTAACAGGTGATATCTATGTTTTATTATTCAAAAAGTAAGTATGTACTATTTAATAATTGTAATAGAAGATTATGGCTTGAAAAATATAAAAAAGAAGAAATGAAGGAACAAGGTAATCAGGCAAGGCTTGTAGCTGGAAATCAGGTTGGTGATTTAGCTATGAATCTTTTTGGTGATTATTATTTAGCTGAAACAAATCCTATTGATATTAACAAAATGTGTGAAAACACAATAAATGCCATAAATAACAATATTAAGGTAATATGTGAGGCGGCTTTTGTTTATGAAAATAATTATTGTGCTGTAGATATATTAAAGGTGATAGATAAAAATACTGTAGAAATATATGAGGTTAAATCAGTTACTGAGGTAAAAAAATATCATATTATAGATACATCATATCAATATTATGTTTTAAAGGGCTTAGGATATAATATTAAATCAGTTAATTTAGTAATTATTAATAAGGATTATGTATCTAAGGAAGATTTTGATTTAAATGAATATTTTAAAATAGTTGATGTAACTAATGAAGTAAAAGAAGAATCAAAAAATGTAAAATCAAATTTAGATTTATCAGATAAATTATTAAATGATTCTAATAATCTACCTGATGTTAAATTATCAAAATCATGTACCGAATATGATGGTTGTCCATTTCAGAATTATTGCTACAAGCTAAAAAATATACCAGATAATGGTAGTGTATTAGATTTATACAATAATAGATCTAAATGGAAACAAATAGATAGTGGAATTATTACATTTAATGATTTATTAAATAATAATTGTAAATTATCAGATATTCAAAAAAGACAAATCGATTTTTATTTAAATGATAGAAAGGAATTCATAGATAAAATAAAAATAAAGGAATTTTTAAATGAAATAAAATATCCAATTTATTTTTTCGATTTTGAAACATATCAAGCAATTATACCAGACTTAATTGGAATCCATCCAAATCAGCAAATTCCATTCCAATATAGCCTACATATTATGTATGCTGATGGAAGAATTGATCATAAGGAATATTTAGGAGATGGAATTAATGATCCAAGATTAAAATTAATTAAGCAAATGCTTAATGATTTAGGTAGTGAGGGCTCAATTATTGCCTATAATATGTCATTTGAAATAGGTAGAATTAAGGAATTAGCTTATAATTTTAAGAAATATTATAATGATTTATATGCATTAATTCCTAGATTTATTGATTTATTAATTCCATTCCAAAATGGATATTATTATAACAAGGATATAGGTGGCTCTTTTTCAATTAAAAGCGTCCTACCTGCGTTATTCCCTGATGAACCAAGCCTAAATTATCATAATTTAGAGGATGTTCATAGAGGTGATGAGGCCGCAGATACATATATTAATTTTAAATATATGGAGGACTCAGAAAGAATAAGAAAGAGAAATAATCTATTAAAATATTGCTGCCTAGATACATATGCGATGGTAAAATTATATGAAAAATTAAATTCATTTATAAAGGATGATGATATTAATGAGTAGCATAAATAAAATGTTTGATAAATTTAATGCTATAAATAAATATTTATTTAAAAAGGAAAATTTAAATTTAAAGGAAAAATATCTTTATGAATTAACATCATATACTATCTCATTAATTTATGAGGATAGAAGAATATCAGATATATCAAAAACTAAAATAGAAATATCTAAGGCTATTATTGAAATAATGGCATTGATATCCTATTTAGATGATAATAAGGATTTTGAAAATGAGGTTAATTCATATACTAAATATTTAGAAAAATCTATATATTTAAAATATAAGGATTTAATTAGAGGCTCATTTTATCATTTTGATGAAAATAACATAAGTGATTCAAATATTGATTCACTAGATATTGATATGATTAAATTAATAACTAAATATCATAGTGAATTAATTAAATATTATGAGGAGCTATCTAATGATTTTGATACTGATTCAATAACATTAACTCCAGTATTAATAACAACAGTTTATATTATTTGCTTAAAGCTATATCCAAATATAGAAGCAAAATATAAGGAAACATTAGAATATGCTGATAGCTTTTTAATTAATCATCCATTAAGCCAAAGATATATGATATATTTAAGAAGTGAATGTGATTTATTAAAAAGAGTAATGAATCAAAGAAATAAATTTATTGAAATATCTAATATGCTTATATCATTTTCCTTAGATAAGATATATTTAAATTCAGAAACATTTGAAACTAAATTTGTAATAATAATGAATTATTTATCTAATTTTTATTTTGAAATAATTAATTCTAAGGGTGATTTCAATCTATTTATTGATAAAATAGATATTGATGAAATTGATAAAAATTATATTAAATTAATTTATGAGGAATCATTAAATTTAAATCATAGGTTAGGTTATTCAATAACATCTAATATTGATGTATATCAGGAATATAGCATCGCTATTAGATTCATTGAGCTTGTGATTGGAGAATTATTAAAATATATAGGAGATGCTGATATTTATAATGATTTTATTAATATCGCAGATAGTAAAAATACATTTGATTTTGAAAATCAATATTTAGTAGATAAGAAAGAATAGGTAATTATATGTATAAGAGAATAAAGCCATCATGTAAAACAGTTTTTAAAATTAATATTTCATCTATTGGTGATACAGAGCTTAATGATATAATTGATGTAATTGGTGTTGAACCAGGTATATCAGAAAGCTTTTTATATTATGGCTTTATGAAAAGAAATACAGATGATAAATATTTTTTATTTGAGCAGGTAGATGATACATTAAGCCTACTTTTAAATAAAAAGGAAGAATTAATAAGATTAAGAGAGATGTATCATATTTCTTATTGCTTAGAAATTATGTTTTCTGATATAGAGGATGAGATTAAAAGAAACACATCTTTTGAAATAGGTAGCTCTAAATATTTTATTGAAGAAATTGGTGGATATATTAATTTAAATAATGGGTATTTAGAGGATTAGGTGATTATATGAAGTACAGTATTTTATTTAAAAATGAATATGAATTAAATAAAAATATGCCTTCATTTTTTGTTAATATTAATGCTGATCAGGTAGTAGATGCAATATTAAGAAATGATGAGGATAAGGTAAACAAAGATATTTTTTATACTCCTTTAAAAAATATTGATGATATTAAATATCGTCAGGATGTTTTTAAGGATTTAGATAATAGAGATGTTTATGTAGAATTTAATTCAACTATATCTAGATTAAAAAAGATATACGATTCATTTAAAGCAAATGAATATGAGGCAAATACATCTTGGGCTGGAAAAAGAACTCTTTTGAAGCAAATAGATGCTTATATTAAGGCTATTAATAGATTTAGAGATTTCTTAGATAAAACTGATTTAGTTAAATCAGAGGGATTAAGAAATTTTGGTATATATCTTAAGGAATTTACTAATAAGAATGAATATAAGGAATTAGAAAGAAATCTAGAAACTGTTAAAAATGTTATTAAGGGTATGAGATATACTTTAGTATTTAATGGCTGTGATATTTATGTTTCTAAATATGAGGACGATAAGGATTTTACTCCTTATATTTCTGATGCCTTAAAAGGGTTTGATTGGGATTCAAAAAGAGAATTTAATTATTCTGTAAATGAGATGGTTTCATCAAGATTAATTGACCATAATGTATTAAATGCCTTAAGTAAAATCTATAAAGAAGAATTTAAAGCATTAAAGGCATTCTGTCATTTATATAGTGCATTTTATGATCTAGATTTATATAGAATTGTATTAGAGGCTAAATTTTATACATCAATTCATTTTTATTTAGAAAAGCTTGAATCTACTGGATTAGGCTTTTGTTATCCAGAATTTACTGATAAATTTGATGAGGAATCAGTTGATTCATTTGATTTAGCATTAGCCTATAGATTAATGAATAGAGGAGACAAAATTGTCACTAATTCATATTCATTAAATGGAAATGAAAGAGCGATTATTTTATCAGGACCTAACCAAGGAGGAAAGACAACATTTGCTCGTCAGCTAGGTGAGCTTCATTATTTTTCTTTGCTAGGAATGAAGGTACCAGGAAGCTATGCTAAATTACATTTAATTGATTCATTATATACTATATTTAAAACAGAAGAGGCTATGGAATCATTAAATGGTAAGCTTCAAAGTGAGCTTGTTATGGTACATGATTTAATATCTAAGGCTACTAAGGATTCATTTTTAATATTTAATGAAATCTTTGCCTCAACTACATCATTAGATGGCTATGAGTTAACAAAGAAGCTAATTGATAAGGTTAAAGAAATTGGATGTATGTGCTTATTTATTACATTCATCGATGAATTATCAACTATATCAGATATAACAGTTGCGATGAGAAGTAACGTATCAAAAGAAAATCCTATGATTAGAACTTATAAGATTACTAAGGAAGAATCTAATGGTAAGGCATATGCTAATGCGATATCCTTAAAATATCATTTAGCATATGATGAAATAAGGAGGCGAATTAAATAATGAAAACTGGATTATTATTTAAGGATAAGCCTTTTAGATTAAGAGAATTAAATAATTTTGATAAGGATTTAATTTCTGATTTAGAATTAGAAATTATTATTAAGGAAGCATCAGACAGAAGTAAAATATTAAGAAATTCTTTTGAAAATGTATTATTAACTCCTTTAATGGATAAGGATTTAATTTTATATAGACAGGATATTTTAAAGGATGCTATTAATAATAAGGTTCAAATGGTTAAATTTTATGATTTAGTATCAAAGGCTATTTTTGATATTAAGGATAAATTTAGATTTGGTATTATTGATAATTCTCCATCATCTGTTGTAAGAACATCAGTTGATATGATGAAATATGCTTTTGAACAAATAGAATTTGCTAGAGAATATTTAGTTAATTTTAATGATGTTAAATCAGATGGATTAAAGAATTTTATTGATGATATGAATAAAACATTTGATCCTAAGACAATAGCGAAGGCACGTACTATTTTAAATGGAATGGATTTTGAAAATGGGTACATGATGAGCTGTGAGCTAGATGAAATTATGACTGAAAATAATTACGTTTTCCATCGCTCAACATTCATTGATAAGGACTCTAAAAAAAGATGGAAAAAGGCTGAGGTTATTGAATTTCCTACAATGAGTGAATCATTAGTAAATGATACTAATAAAAAGCTTGATTTAGCATTTAAATCAGCCGCTCCTATTATGGGTAGAGTAATGAATGATATAATGGATTATCTAGATTGCTTAAGAAATGAGCTTGCCTATTATGTAGCATGTATCAATTTATATAATTCATTTAAAAAATATGAAATGGATTTATGTTTTCCTAACATAAGTGATAATAATGATTTTATTTATGATAATTTATATGATGTTGCCTTATCATTTAGAAATAAGAAAATGGCTGTAGGCAATAATCATAATATTTTAAATAAAAAAATTATGGTTATTACAGGTGCGAACCAGGGTGGAAAAACTACTTTTTTAAGAAGCTATGGACAAGCTAAATTAATGTTACAGGCTGGTTTGTTTGTTGGAGCTAAGAGCTTAAAATTTAATTTAACTGAAGCTATTTATACTCATTTTGATAGAGAAGAGGATACAAATATGGAATCAGGTAAATTAGATGATGAATTAAAAAGATTAAGCTTAATTATTGATAATATTAAGCCTAATTCAACAATTCTATTAAATGAATCATTCCAATCTACAAATGAAAGAGAAGGATCTTTAATAGGATTTGAAATAATCAAAGCATTATTAGATTCTAATATTAATGTTGTTTTAGTTACACATATGTTTGAGCTTTCTAATGATATCAAAAATGAATATAATGATTCATCAATATTTATGAGAGCTGAAAGAAATGATGATGGTTCTAGAACATTTAAGATTAGTGAAAATGAGACATTAAGAACAAGCTTCGCAATGGATTTATATAATAAAATATTTAATTAAAATAAATAATACTAACTTCATTAATATCATAAGATAATTGATGAAGTTTTTTCTTTGCCCTATTTTTATCAACGCAAGTATTACTTGACAATTTAATAAGTATAGCTTTGTAGAAAAAAATGGTTGATTTTACTAAAATATAAGTAGAATGTTTAACATGGAGGCAAAAATGATGATAAATTTTAAAAGAATGTTTATTTTTTTATTATTTATTATGTCATTAATCTCTATTTATATTGTAAATGACAGTCATTTTTTCCGGTATTCGATAGATAAAAAATATTGTTTTTACTATAATAATCTTTTTTTTATTTTGTGATTAAATAAAGGATATAAATGATTGAAATAATGTACTATAATAATCATAGAGATTGCATTTAATACAAATATTTGAACTGTGAGGAATATATGATAGAAATTGGAGATTACTTGGTTGAAGCTAGAAAGAAGAAAGGCTTTTCCCAGGATTATGTTGCAGAAAAATTAAATATTTCTAGACAAAGTGTTAGTTTGTGGGAATGTAATAAAACACAGCCAACACTTGATAATTTAGTCGGCTTATCAAAATTATATGAAGTAAATATTGCGTTTTTCTTCGGACAAACTGGGTTAATTAATGCAGAAATATTAGAAGAATATAGTTCGAATGATAAGAAAATTGACGACGCTAAATTAGAAAAGAAATTTAATATATTTTCAAAAACTTCATTAATTCTATCCTTATCTTTAATAATATTATTTATAGTACCAGGATTATCTATAGTTATATCAATTTCATCTATTATTCTAGCTATTTTAGCTTTAAAAATAAAGAAAACTAATATTGTTTTAGTTTCGTTAGTTTTTGCAATTGTTTATTCTTTTGCAGGTATATTTGTAATGATGAATATGTCAGATATTTTTCAGCTTTTTAGATGGAGTGAATTTTAATATGAGAAGAATACATTTAATATTTAATTTTTTTATAATTTTAGTATTTTTAATAGTTCTTACTTCATGTAGATTAGCTGGGGAATCACAAAATGATGGCGTAATACAAAATGGTAGTCATAAAATTCAATATAAGTTTAACTATAATATTGAAGATGATAACTATAAACAGATAGCTAATAGTGTAAATAATAAAGTATATGAATTTGCTGGTTATGTATATGAGTCTGTAGAGAACAATAATATGCTATATTACACCTATAAAATACCTTCAAGTGAAAGCTTATCTTTTTCAAATTACTTAGATTCTTTAGATTGTGAAAAATCTAAAACAGAATATACTAATGATATCACTATAACATTCAACATATTAGAAGAAAGAATTCTAACTTTAAATTCAAAAAAAGTAGCTTATAATGATGAATTAAATAAACCTAATTTAACATTGGATGAGAAATTGAAAATTAATGATATGATAGATGAATTGAATAATCAAATTTATATTTTGAATGTGGATTATGAAAGAATGAAAAATGAAATAGATTTTTCAACTTTCTCCATTTATTATAAAGAAGCAAATAGTTTTTGGAATTCTTTTGGTAAAATTACATTAAAATTATTAAATTATGTTTTGATTACATTATCTATTTCTTTGCCTTTCGCTATTTTAGCATTAATTATTATATTTATAGTAAAGCGTAAAAACATTAGTAAACAAAATTAATTATTAAAAATTGTGAACAAATAAGTGCGTTTATATAGGAAAGAAAGGAATGAGAAAAATGTTAAAAAAAAGATATTTTTGACCACTTTTATTTGGGTTTCGATAGTTACAGTTTTTAATATTTAAATCGGATATACTTTTTATGCTAATTACGGATGGGGTAGTGGTTATACACATGATTCTATAGTAACAAGTGACATAGTAGAGGCTTGTACACTATATACATCAATAAGAGCAGAAGGATCAGATAATTATAGTTTTTTAAATAATCCTGATTTTAATTATTCATTAACTCAAAATGAATTAAATTTAATTAGTAATTCAAAAAATTTATGGTACAATTATTTTAGATTTAGTATGGATTTTGATTTTAATAGTTTATTTTATTATGATTGTAATCATAGTTTTGATATATAAAATAAATACAGTTTCTTTAATTAGAAATAACTGATTATTTGTATAATTATTAAAATGCGAGGTGGAAAAATAATGATTAAAAAGATTATGTTTTTGTTTTCATTTTTGCTTTTAGCAGTACTAGCTAGCTGTGGTAGTAATGATAAAGCTATGGTAAGTGGATATTTATTTTCTAATACATTTTTAGATTATCATACAATATTTATTGACGTGAATAGTAAATTTAAATTAACTTCAGATAATGGATGGTATGGTGTTGAAAAAGATAAAGACAATAAGCTAGTAGTTGTAGGCACTGACAATTTTTCTATGTATATATGTGTCGAATTAGAAAATAATGCAAAATCAATGGTTATAAAGACATCTAATGATATTATAATTAATGAAAAAACTATAAAAAAGGATGAAGAAAGTATTATTGATTTAAGCTATGATGACTATTCTAAATCTCCATCAATTATAGCTAAATGTAATGATATTACAACAATAGAAATATTAACATTTAAGGATTCTAATGGCAAAGTATTTGATGCTTGGGAAAGAAAGAAAATTACATTAATACCATCAAATGATTTATTAAATATAGATGATGCTAAAGAATTCTTTACTATTAACGATAAATATGAATTAATATCAGTTACTGATAAAAATAATAATGCTATTAATAATGACAAATATGATTTTGAATCAGGTCCTATTATAATTAGCTATTATGCTGTATATAATGATACTAAATTAGAATGCAAAAGAACTATTGATTATTATTTTGACTCAGCTAAAAATAAGCATATTCGTATGAATAATTTTGAAATAAATTAAATTAATTAATTAATTTATATAATCGTTTTAAAAAACAAACCAAATTTTGAAAATGGTATTTAATTAAGAAAATACCATTTTTTCTTTATTTTATGTTGTTGACTTTGATTTGCCCTTTTTGTAGAATAATATTACTACAAAACGATTCTAAATATAATTTTTAATTATATTTTGTTAAAAGGAGAGTATTTTTATGTTAAAGCAATATTCTGATAATATTAACAATATTTGTGATTTAATTAAAAGAATTCTAGGTGTTAAAAATTCATCTAAAATTACTTTTCAAATGCTTAATAATATCTTTGATTTAGATATGGAGGATAGTCCTTTAGTAGATAAAGCTTTAGCTCAGGTCAAAAATGATAAAAGAATGACTATGCCTGCAGTATTATTATTGATGCTACAGGATTCATTTGAGTATTTTGTTAAGTATGAGGATAAATACGATAGTATTAAAAATAAATTATATACAAATAAAAGTATGGATGAATTGGCCAATGTTCTTAAGGAGGATATGTGGCCTTTTTATCCTTTTTTTGAGGAAGCTTTAGCAGTATTTGCTACCCTATTATATCCCGAAATATTTAGTGGTATTA
>Ga0247610_10003298_pt1 | contig 17834 bp, 37 predicted proteins | sample 174DNAGHGhighgp2_FD_193483 | JGI IMG/M metagenome (GOLD analysis project Ga0247610, IMG submission 193483) | Sheep rumen microbial communities from Palmerston North, Manawatu-Wanganui, New Zealand - 1742 DNA GHGhigh gp2 | ecosystem: Host-associated > Mammals > Digestive system > Stomach > Rumen... | reverse complement strand
ATTGCAGAAATAAATATCTGGTCGCAGACAATAACTGGTATTGTTTTCTTTTTAGATAAAAAAACACTCTCTAAGCCAAATATGACTAAGATCAATAATCCAATTAATGAATTTTTTATCATAATTTACCTACTCCTTTGCTTAGATTTTTTAATACCATTATTGTATTACTTCTTTTTCTTTTTAACAGCTTCTTTTACTTCAGAAGTTTCTGATGTTTCAGAGGTTTCTGAACTTTCTCCACTTTCATTAGTAGGTTCTGATTTATCAGATTTATCTTTTTCAGTAGATTTAGTAGTACCATTAACTCTGTAATAAACACCATCATCTGAAATTTCAATATTTTCAGGATTAAACCAACCAGAAACAGTTCTACCTATATTTTGAGAAAAATTAATTACCCAATTTACAGCTTTTCTCTGATTAACACCACCTAAAAATATAAATAATAAAAGTAATATACCTACTATAACAAGGCCAACTGACCAAATAGCATCAGTCATTACTTTACCACCGCTACCACTTAAGCCTGTTTTGCTGCCTCCGCCTTCTTTACTTTTTTTAGAGGACCAAGCATTAGGCACTTTAACTTTTGGATCTTTCTTTTTCTTTGCCATAATCTCCTCCATTTTTCTTTCCAATTATTTGACTTGATTTAAAAGCACCTAAATGTCTTGAATCTTTAGATACTTCTCTATTATCTCCCATACAAAAATATTCATCATTTGCTAATGTTATTGAAAAATCTTCTGTTTTTCCAACTGCAAATACGTCTTGTATAAGAGTATTATTTATGTAAAGTTGATTATCTTTATATTCAACTTTTTCTCCAGGCAAACCAATAACTCGTTTGAATAATTGTTTACCATCTACCTTTGCTGTTATACAATCAAATCTGTTAATATCTACATAAATATGCATTATTACTAACTGCTTTTCTTTAAAATGAGGTTCCATTGATTTACCAGAAATAATAGTAGGCATAAAAATTGTTCTAATAATCATTACGCCTAATATTGCAGCAATACAAAATAAAACATTAATTATTATGCTTTTATTTCTGATCATTTTTCTTTACCTCATATGTTTTCTCTGTAGTGGCTTTCATTAAACCATACTGAGCTTCAAGGTCTTCTTTACTAAAAGTACTAAGCATTTGCGCAGGTGCTGTATAAGGAATACATAATAATCTACATGTTCCTAATCCACCAATATTTTTATAAGATTTTACAACTAAATCTCTTATATATGTATTTGCACATAAATATACAACTGAACCATATATATTATTATTTTTATAATGGTCCATTATTTTATCATATCTTGTTGTATCTTTAGCAGTTAATTCCATTTCAATTGCAAAACTTTGAGGCATTCCTTGAATTCTTGGAACTGGAATAACAAGGTCAGGTCTTTGAGTTTCTAATTTACCTTTTTCATTATATCCGCACTCTAAAGTAAACAAAGGCCATTCACCAAATTCTTTTGTAATAGTTGCTTTTGTTTGCATTTCAAGTTCTATTTCTTTATGACCTGCAATAAGATCAGACTGATCATATGTACTTGATCTAAATAATGATTCAGCTAAAATTGTAGAACCTGTTTTATCAAATGGATCAATATTATCAGTAAATAATGGATGATAACAAGGTAATCTATTTTTTACTTCTTTATTAAACATGTTCCAAAATTCTGATTTTGGATTACCCATCATAATGTCAAACATTAATTGTTCTTCTGCGCAAGTATGATTCATTAAGTTAAATGGAAGACCAATATACTTTTTACTACCATCATCTTTATCATAAATAACATTTAATAAAAACATTGTAGGTCTAATATATACACCTAAAGATGTAGCGTCACACCAAGCTAAACCAAATTGAATCCAACCAAGTACTCTATCATAACCATTAAGATCATATATATCATACCACTGCTGAATTAACCAAATTGGAATAAACTTAAATTCACAAAGTATATATAATGTAACTTCATCAATTTTATCAAGTACTATCTTTCCATCTAAAGTTCTTACTTCAGGTCTGAATCTTTCTTTATTAGGATTTGCCTTAATAATATCAGGTTCAACTCTTGGATAATGATAAAATGTATTTTTAGCAGCGTCTTTATCTTGTAATGTTAATTCATCTAAATAATTAAGATCTTTATCTGAAAGCGCGATTGATGCACGATATTCTTCTAGAGAATTAAACTTACTTACGTCGTCTTTCATTCTTTTTCACTACTTTCTCAGGTGTAGCAACTTCTACTCGCTTTAATTCATACTGTTTTCCATACATTGCAATCTTAGGAGTCAACGCAAAATAACAATATGCTGCAGCAGGCCAAAGTGCCCAAAGTGCGATCCAATTTTTAGATTTTCCGTGCATCATAGAAAATTTATTCATTAAATAACACCAAACTACAAGATAAAATATCATATAAACTAAAAATCCAATTTTTAACCAAGTATAAATAGTTACAACTTCTTCAGATACATTTGCATATATAAAACCATCTGCTGTAGAAGCATTATATGTTTGTTGTACCCACATTTCAAAATACATAAGTAAATAGCATGCAATATACCATACTAACTCAAGTAATCCAACTGCTATACCTATATTTCCCTTATTACATAATTTTCCAAATATATATTTGTTATATATTGGGATAATTCCTTTCCACCAAGCAACATCTCGTTGCTGAAAAATAACACATCGAGCACCAAATCCTACAATGATACTCAATGTGATAATTAAACTAATTGCATATGACAACATAATTTCCACACTCCATTAGACACATTATAGTATAATTAAATAGTCCTTTACTTATACTATAATTTATATTATATATAAATATTTTTGTAAATTAATTTTTAAAAATAAAAAATATTTTACTTTTTTATTAAAGTTGCGTTTTTAAGTTTAAAAGGTAACTTAAAATCTGTATTACATGAATCGCAATGATAATAAATAAAGCCTTGATAAATACCTTTTTTATCAAGTAATTCAAATAAACCTGTTTCAAGATCTAATCTTCTAATTTTAATAGAATTTTCATCAACAATATAATAACCACTTATATTTGTATTACAATGAGGACAAATATTTTTTAATAATGAATAATCTGGATTAATATTAATATCAATTGGTAATAATGTATAATTTGAAGGAAATTGTATATGTGCATTATTAATTACAAATCTAGATTTACAATATTCGCATATAAATTCTCCACTATACATTTTTGTATTTGTATCAATAGTTGAACTTAACTCAATTAAATTATGCTCACATTTTGGACAAATCATTTTATCATTCTACCTCCTATATAAATAAAAATACCTAAGCCGAATTGACTTAGGTATTATACACTTCCATTCTATTATAATTAAATAGACTTTTATTCAATATTGTCTTCGTTATTTTCTTCTTTATTTTCTTTTTTATTTATAGCCCAACACATCGGAGTAACTCCTATATCGCCTATCATACATTTACTATTTTTATTAAAAACACAGTCTGGACAAAATTGATTGCCACAGAAATTAGATAATTCTTTTGCATATTGAACTGCTGTTTCGTCGTCAATCATTTAAAATTCTCCTTTTTATTTATAATGCCTAGGTAAATTATTATACGCTCTCCAAAATTCACTAATACAATCTTTTTCAAAATCTTCTTTAGTTTGTCTAGTAAATGTATAACTTACATTTCCAGCATTACCAAACATATTACTACGTCTAATACGTTTACCTCTTCTATAAACATCTAATGTAAAATGTAATGAACCATCATATATAGTTGATACAAGATATAATTGATTATTTCCATTTGTATTAAGTAATATACATTTACTTCTTATCTCATTATATGGATTATTTTCTATAACTCGATCTTCTATATTAAGTTCTTGTCGAATAATATCAAATATTATTCTACTTATCTCTACTTTATTTAAAAAACAAATTCTTTCCATATTATTTTTCGCTCGGTCTTGCTGCTATATGATTATATTTTGGTTTATACGCAATCATCATAGCTTGTTCAGCATAAGTTAATAATTCATTAAATTTATAAGTATCTTCTATTTGTGGAATTGCAAATAATGTTTTATAAGTTAGATCACTTAATTTATAATTACTCGCCATTTCATAATATTTATATTCAACTTTTCGAGGTATTTTATTTAAACTAATTCTCTTTTTATGAATTCTAATACCTCTCATTTGATATTGTGCAATCTTAAAATTTTTCTTATGCTGCTCTATTCGTTTTTTTATATTATTACTTTGACCAACATATAAACATATATTTCCAGCAAATATTCCATATATTCCACTTACACTAGATATTCTTTTTTGATATTTGACTTGATATTTTTTATCTAATTTAGTTAATCTATCTAAATATGGATATAAAAAATGACGTACACCAATTTTTTTACCAAGTCGATCTTTTCCATTTTTTATAACATATAGAGGCATTTTTAAATCTTTACATTTTTGACATTGTCGTCCTATAAATATTGTTTTTCCATGTATAGGACATGTGCTTTTATATTTTGTATTTCTATGCTTATAACAAACAACAAAATTTCCGCTGTTCGTTCCACATACAGCACATTTCATCTGTTCACCTCCTTACTGTTATATATTTATATATATATTAAATAGCTTTTTAAATATAAAATGCTCCAACTATATATTGTTGAAGCATTCTAAAAATTAAATTTTTTTATTTAATATTATTTGTATTGATTTATTTTGTAAATCACATAAAAAATCATTCATTATTGAATCAATTTCTCTTTGCATTTTTGTACATCCTATATTATATTTTTTTAGTGTATTAAAACACTCTTTATAATAGCTGTACATATTTAAAAATTACTATAGGATTTCAATTAAATTACAAATTATTTACAAAAAATAACCTCTGTAAGAAACAGAGGTTTATTTTAAAGGATTTTTGAATTCAATCATGAAAATTGGTTTATAATATGGACTTTCTAATTTAAATTCTACAATATAAACATTTTCAACATCTTTAAATGAGTTTATTTTATTATAAATTATTTTTTCAAGTATTTGAGTCATTGCAATTTTATTTATTTCTTGTAATGTAGACCAAATTACTTCGCCTGTTTTATTCGCACTTGCTAATTCATTATCTGCATGTAAACTTAATCTATATATTATAGGCTTATTTATATTTTCTCTATCAATTGTAAAATATACTTTAAAAGTATCAGATTGAGAGTTAAGATTTCTATATTCTACTTGTTTAACAATATATTTAGTAAACCAAGTTTCAGATAATATTGAATTAATATCATTTGTTAAATCATTTATTATTTTTGTTTGTTTTTGAGTTACTTGTTCAAGTTGTTCTTTAAAACCCATAATTTACTTCCTTATATATCTAAATTATATTTATGTTTACTTTTTGCAGTTATCCAAACTTTTTCTTTTTCTATTAAAAGATCAATTTTATCTTTTTTGTATATATTTTTCATAGAACTTAATGTTTCTAATGCTAGATCAAATTTTCCAGCTCTTCTCATTGCATCTACAGCTAATAATGCATCAATATATGTAGAATGATTTTTAACTGCTGCAAGAAAACAATCTGATGCAAATGTTAATAAAATTGGATCTAATGGTAAATTATTAAATTCCAAAAAATCATATGCTTTTGTATATGCAATTCCAGCCTCAGTATAATTACAATTATATTCTGATAAATATGCAAATAAAAGCCATTTCTTAAAACCAGGTTCATAACCTTTTGCCTTTAATGTGCTTAAATATACTTTGTTTGTTTTAATATATTTCTTAGTTTGTTTTGAAACTTCAGTATTATTAAACAACATTACATAACCACATTCAGGACACAATTCTACTTTATTAAAAAATTCTTTTCTAGAATTTATTAGCGTCGAATAATTAAATTCCCAATCATCATATTTTTTAAACATTCTAGTAACTGTTTTATTACAATTACTACATGTATGTTTAACAAATGGAGGATGCTTAGAATAATTTAACCCGGCGTGATGATCATCATCATCTTTTTTGAATTGTATCTTCATTAAATTTTTCCTCCTCCATTTAGAATAATAAAAATGGCCAGCTTCTTAAGCTAGCCATTGTAAATATTTTTTTTAAATCGGCCTATTATTATTAAATAGCCTTTAATAATTTACTGAGTCACAAAAATCACAGCCTATATTATCGCAGCCACCACCAGTAGTATCATTGTCACAAACATTATCACAAGTAGGACCTTGACAATCATTGTCACAAACATTATCACAAGCGCTAAATCCTAAACCAAACTGCTCATTATCAAAAAATTTCATATTTATGCACCTTCTTTTTAATATTAAAATTATTCAGGTAAATAATCACAACTTATACAACCGTCACAATTTTCGCAATCATCACAATTTGTCCAGCAATTATTATTTATTGGCTTAATTTCTTCATTAAAAAATTTCATATTTTTACCTCTTTTAAGGATTATTGTCATTTCTACAAAAATCACAACTAAAAAGATCATAATAAGTATCTCTAACGTTATTTTCTTCTTCAAAAAATACCATTTTATGAATCTACTTTATAAAAAGGCTAGAGTCTAAGGCTCTAGCCTTATTTTTAGTCATCACAAGATTGACAAGTGATTTGACAGCCATCTTCATCACAAATACATGAACTTGTTGTAGTTTCCATTATGTCTTCGTCAAAAAACTTCATATTATATTTTTCTCCTTTCTATAGTATAGTTCTATATAAAGAAAATTATTTATTTTGTAGAGAGTCTACATAATAAATTAAGATTTCATCAATAATAGGTTTATATGCAAAACATTTAGGCATATTGATATACTTACTTGCTTCACATCCACCTTGACATATTGGCATAAATACACAATCTTTACATTCCTGATCTATATCACGATTACTCCAATATGCATAACCTTCTTTATCAGTAATACCATCTGTAACATTGCCATATAATCTATTAAAACTTTCACTACATTTTGAAATATCTCCAGTAGGTAAAATTGTATGGCTATACATATTACATGATTTACATGACGTAAGTTTTCTATTAATTCTAATAAGTTTCTTTATTGTATTAAGATTATATTTAATTATTTCTTTAAAAATATTTAATATATTTTTATCTGCTTCAACATCAGAAATAAATTTATCTTTTTCTTCATCATTTAATGTACTCCAAATAGGATATACATATGCGATTACATTATTAGAGTCTTGTAACTTAGGCCCAATAAGTCTAATTACATCAAGAATATCTTCATAGTTATCTTCTGTATAATTAAGTCTAATTGCAACTTTAATCTTTGTATTCTTAAGAAGCATAATATTATCTAATACATTTTTAAAGTTATGCTTTTTAGGATTATAATAATCTTTTATTTTATTATATGCATTTTCAGAACCATCAAGTGTAATTTGAATATTTCTAGTATTCCATTCATTTTCCATTTTATCAATAATTTCAGGAGTAATAAGACTACCATTTGAAATAAATAAACTATTATATTTTGCGTTCTTCTTTTTACATTCTTCTTTAATTGCAGTTGTAATCTTATCTATTGCATGAGTATTAAGTAAAGGTTCTCCTCCAAACCATTCAATAGTTACAGTATCTCCATCATTAATAGTTCCTTTAATATACTCAATTACTTTATCACATCTTTCATCAGTCATTGTTTCTACTTTAACGCCTTTTTCAAAACAATAAAAGCATCTTGCATTACAGCCTGATGTAGTCCAAATTCTATATAATTTTTGTTTACTATTTAAATTTTCTTGACGTCTACGATTAATAATTTCTTTTAATTCATCTCTATTTGAATCAATAAGAAAACCTCTTTTATATAATTCTTCTTGTTCTTCATTAGTTAATAAATCTTCATTATATCTTTTAAGAGTATCTTCATCAAATAATGATGTATAATTTGAATAAAAATTATATACTATAGTTTGATTATCTTCATAAGGTACAAAATAATTATATCTTGACTTCTTATACTGCATTTTATTGATTTCCTTCCTTTATAATTAAATAACTTTTTGAATTTTTATTCAATATGTAACTGATACTTTATATTTCTTTTTTATATATTCATCATCAAATAATTGATACATTCCAATTGAATATTCATTATCTTTTTTAACTATTTCTTCGTCATTAAACTGATTTTCACAAGCTTCACAAAGATTTTCAACTAAATGTCCTATATCTTTTGCTTTATATAATTTATTATTACCAGATTCATCAAATGAATTTAATATTTGTCCAAAACTATCTCTTATTTCTTGCTTTTCAAATACATAGACTTTTTGGATAGTAAATTCATCTTTACCTTCATCATCATAACACGTTACATTAAAAATTATATTTAATCCGTACATTATAATTTCCTTTCTTACTTTCGTTTAAGCCAAATAATTTTTCTATCTGGATCACAACAAAATGATCTTCGTTTATCATCTGCAGTTAATCTTTGTCTATAATATTTATTATTACAAACTGGACATATACCTAACCATTTATAATATGGTAATCTAACATCACCACCATCTTCAACAACTTCAAATCGGCTTTCTCCATCTCCTCCAATAGATAAACAGACTTGACGCCATGCATCATCATGATCGTGTCCAGGCGTTCTAGCATGCGCAATCTCATGTAATACTATTCTTTTTACTATACTCCATTCATTAATACTTGCGAGTGGATAACTTATTCTTATTATAAAATTACTATATCTTTTTGTTGATGGATTATAATCGCATCCAAAATCACCAAACCAAGACTGTGTTCTACTCCACTCAAATTTTGTACCTCTTGGCGCATATTTTTTGATTAATGAAATGATTCTTTTTTCTAAAGTTTCTTTTTTCATTATCATAATAATTTACCTTTTATTTTCTTTTATAAATTATAGTTTCAGCTTTCTTTTGAATATTATTATCAATTAATGTTGTTAATGCAAGTTCATTACCATTTAATTCATAATAAAAAATTTTTATAGATTCACCTTGAGTAATTATTATTTGATTTGGATATACTTCATATTTTATTGCAGCAGAACCTATACCATCTAATTGTGGATCAATAGTGCCAGTTATATATCTGCCTTCACCATTTTCTTTAAACCAATAAGTTTCTTTTGTTTTATTTATTTGATCAATATAAGACCATTCACCAAGAATATCTACATTTGGAGTTATAATCCACCATTTTTGAACTTTACAATTACTACAATAAACTTCTACTTTACTATTTACTCTAAAATTATTTAAATTAACTTCAGTTGTACTTTTACATAGAGGGCAATTAAATTTTTGTATCATTGTTACAATTCTCCTAAATTAAAATTTAACAATTTTACCAATAAATATAAAATCATTATTATAAGTATCTTGTATTGCGTACATAAAAGGTTTATCAAATTTTAATATTATTCTTGGAGGTACGTCTACTCTAAGTGCTGCGCCTCTAATTGCAATCTCTGTTACTGCAGCTGCTTCTGTTCCAATATGATCAAATTTAATTTTTGCAACTTGATCCATAGCTACTATATCTCCATCAGGTAAAAATGCTTTATCTAATTGATAATTATTTTCAATTTCAAATTCTGGAATATATAATGACGCAACTACATTTTTACAAGTTAAATTATTAAAATTAACTCTATTTATATTTGTTTTAGGATATACTAACCAACATTTATTACCTGATTTATAGTTTAATGCTACTAAATAACAGCTCTCATTTTCAAGAACATCTTTTGAAGATGCTATAAAATTCTTTACTGACTTAGTAGAATTATCAATATTAGTAAATGTTATAGGCATAAAATTTAATTTATATCCGTAAGTTTTTGCCCAAATATCCTTAAAATAAACAATATTCATCAAATCGTATTTTAATTCATTTGATAATAAAGTTCCAGTTTTCTCAATAAAATTATTTGTTTCTTTTGCAACAAATAAATCTTTTGTTTTTGTAGCCAAATGACTATTTGTCATATCAATAAAATGTGTATATTGTTGTAATTTATTTGGTACTGATGCATTAAAAAATGTATTTGCCCAAATTCTATTTACAAACTTAGCATTATTTGCATTTTCAAAACTTAAATAATCTTTATCATTTAACATATAATCAAATGCAGAAGAATTATATAAATATTTATATAATTGTAATGCAGATCTAGTTGATACAGGACTATAAACTGTATTATTATCTAGTGATAGTTTATTCAACTCGTCAAAATATTCATTTAATATCTCAAACATATAATTTCCTTTCTATTATCTAAATTAAAAACTATGTATCATTTCATAAATAGTTTCTTTTGTATACATTGGAATTTTATATAATACTTTTGCTCCGCAAGAACAATGAAATTCAAAACTAATTCCTTTCGTTATTCTATCAGCATCAAATAAGATGTCTGTTTTACATTCTGGACATACAAGTATTTGTTTATTCATAATTGTTCTCCTTTACAAAGTAGTTATTTCAAAATCTTGGTAACCAAGCTTTCTAGCTTCATTAAATTGATTTGATCTTTCTACAGTTAATTTTTTACCATCAAGAGTTTCAAAATATGTTCCTGTTTGTTTAAAACAAAAAGGTATATTGTATTTCTTTGCTTGCAAATATAAATCTTTAACCCATTCTTCTTTACAAGGCCTTATGTCATTACCGTATCCAGATTCTCCACCAGATACAATCTTTTCAAGCTTTATATCTGCTAATCCACCTAAACTTATAGGAGTTAATAATGGTTCAAGACAAAGACTTTTATGTTTAGCATTTATTTTCTTAAATATAGGCATTCTATAATCATATTGTTTCTGATTTTCCATAGTACAACATAATTCTACATTATCAGGAATATCTATATCAACTAAATCTATTCTTTTTGTAATAATAAAAAATTTACAATCAGATCTTTCTTTAATTATTTCTAAAGCTTTTAATCTTTGTTCTTTCATTTCAGGTAAGAAGAAATCACTAGTATAACAAGTAAAGAATACAGTTCCACTAGGATATTTATATTCTTTCTTTCTATTTTTAACTAATGGCAAATCAAAAGAATTAGTTATTTTTATTTCTGTAGGATCTTTACCATATTGAGCATCCATTCTATAAACATAACAATTCTTGCATCCAGTAGAATATTTTGTACATCCATGCCATGGATTCCAACTAATCATTTTTTAATTTCCTTTCTTAATCATAAATTCTCATTTCGATATGTAATCATTGTATTCTTAAATGTTTCAAGATTAACTTTAGATTTTTCTACTGTATTGAACTTAGAACCATTTTTCTTATAAAATATTTTTTCAATAATAAATTCTTCACAATCTTTAAGATTTATTATTTTTGAGGCTGCATACTTATCATACTGTTCCCATGTTTCGTCTTTACTGTCATGTTCAACATCGATGACGACCTTACCTTCTTCAATATTCGGTACAATGCCGACATATCTGCCTTCATCGACAAGCCACAATTCATTCTTCTCAACGTTATCATGGTACCTAACCCAGAAATGAATCTCGTAGAGATTCTTAAGTTCTGGATCATTAAGAGGAATATATTTATAAAAATAATCGTGTTCACTTTCATACCAACCAATACACTTCGAAGGATCATGCGTCACAAGTGCTATGTAATCATCGTGATCGGAAGCAAAATAAATATTTCCTTGATATTCTGCAATCATATATTATTCCTTTCTTTTTATACTAAATTTAACATTTATTTATATAAATTTTGTGGTAATATATTAATATACATTAAACCTTTATCAGAAATTTTTACACCATGTACTTTGTAATCTTTATATTTATTTAATAAATCTTTAAATGCAAAAAATTCCATAATTGTGCCTTTAAAAATATCATCATGATTATTAACTACATCATATAATTAAATTAAATAATCAAAGTCTGAAAAATTAGATATAAATTCAATTAATGTACAATAACAAGAAAACTCGATTTCTTTATCATTAATATATTCAATTTTTGTTATTCTATTTTTACTCATTTTTTCTTTTCCTTTTCAAATTTTTCTAATATACCGTAAACCAATTCCAAGTATATTGTACAAAATAATCCCAATTTAATTTTAATTGGTCAAATACATCGATTTTTTCTTCAATTGGTTTTTGTTTTGATGGTGGCCAACCTGATAATATTATTTCCCATTCGCATTTAGACTTAAAATAATATCGTGTATCACGTTGTAATTGTTCACTAAAAAAATCAAAATTATTTTTGTTTTTCTTATAATTTTCTTCAGTATCTTCTAAAAAACTTCCATGTTCAAAAACATTAAATGATTCAATACGTTTACTATTAAAATTTTCACGATATACATACCATTTTAAAGGTTGTTTCTTTTTAGTCATATTTTACACCTCACAAGGTTTAAGTAAATCTTGTTCTTCTTATCTATTTTAATATTTCTTATTCATTAGAATCATCTATATAATGACTTCTCATACTCATTAATTGATCTTTTGTTAATTCAATTAACTCGAACTCTTCATTAGTTTTAAAATAATTAGATAATAATTTTAGTATATCTGTCAATTCTTTTAATTCTTCATCAGTAAATTTTTGGTCAGTTTGTATAATTATATATACAATAAAGCTATCATTTTCAGTTACTTCATTTGGAAAAATATTCTCATATGAATAACCGTCAAGATCTTTACCAAAAACAAATTCAGAATCTCCATCAGCAATACTGCTTACAATATTTGCTGATGTATTTAAGTATCTGCGAAATTGTTTACAAAAAGAAAGTTGATCAATTTTATGTCTAATTCCAGGATTTATTTTTTGAATTATATCTAAATCTACTCTAGCATCATCATACTCAAAATCATAAATATACTCATTAACTGATTGATCTAAAGATAATTTTAAAGTCTGACCATAATAAAAATATTCCATTATTTATTCTCCTTTAATCAGGAAATGTTCTCTCAAAATCTGCTTTAATTATTTTAGCAGTTCTGTTAATTTTTTCTTCTAACTTATCACAAGCATCAGAAAGATAACGAAGTTCAAGTAAAGTAAATTTTACTGTTTTACCATTTACATTCTTTCCAATTCCGCCTGTGCCATACCAATACTCTATACCTAAAAATGGTAAAATATTTGAATCAATTAATTTCTTTGTTAAAATACTATATTCATCATGCTCTTTAAACCATTTATTTTCTTTTTTATATAAATCCCAAATTAATTGATGGAATACTTGATCTACAATATCAGAATATAAATCATACGCGTGTTTATTCATAAGTCTATCTATTGTACGATTACAACCAATACCCCAAATTTCTAAACCATAATCAGAATATTTAAAATCACTCATATTTTTTGTATACCAAGCTTTTAATGAATTAAATTTATAATCTCCATCAACACCCTTCTTAATAGTATCTTTTTCAACTTGAAATTTATCATATAAATCTAATAATTGAGACATTTGTCCATCAAATCTAGAATCAATAAATGCAATTTTTTCATCTCTACTAAGTGAATTCTCTACAGAAAAAATTTGTAAATCTTTATGAGCATCACGTTCTTTTTTAAGTTTTAATTCTTCTACATTCCAAGTAAATCCCATATTTTTATGTTCTCCTTTTATTTAATTACTTTGCTACGTAAATTATTGTATTATTACCTTTAACTTCTCTTAAAATTGCTTCATAGTTTTCATAATGTAAATATGTTTTAACAAAATCATATACAACTTTATCATTAAATTCAGCTTGAAGTTGATATGTATTATTATCTGATCCTAAATATACTACACCACCAGGTACCATATTTTCTCTCATATACATATTTAATTCTTTAACTACTTGTATTATGTCTTTTCTCATTGTATTTATTTACCTTTCTTATTTTATTATTACTTTTTGCTTAAATTGATTTGGCTCACCTTGTACTTTCCAAGTAAGATATTGTGTACCTTTTCTGAACTGATACGAAATACCAGGACCACCAACACATGTTGCACGACCACATTTTTGTAATGTTACATGCTTTGAAGCTTCTTGTAATAATCCTGAAACTGAATTTCCTGTATATGTAAAAGATCTAAATTCAATAATCTTTGGTAATTCTGTATTTTGAGAAGGCTCAATTTGTTTTGGATTTTTATTTTTCTTTTTATTTGATGTTTTATTATTACTTGTTTTCTTTTTAGCTTTAGAAGTTGGTTTTGGAGTTGGTTTAGTATTTATAACAGAAATTGCAATCTTACTAGACTCAATAGAACCATCTTTTGCTTTTATATAAACATTTGTGGAACCTTTTGCTTTACCTGTAACTTTACAAGATAAATAGGTTCCACTTAAAGAATCAACTTCAATTGTTGCAATATTTGGATTTTCACTTATAAATTCAAGGTCATTAGTTGAGAAAATATTATTATCTCTAACAATAACTTCAAAATAACTCATCTTTGTTTTTGCAGATGCATTATATAAATCTAAAGTCATTGGACCTGAAATAACTGTAATAGAAACAATATTAGAGTTAACAGTTTTATTGAATGTATCACTAATCATTTTAGTGGTTTCATTTGTTGTTTCTTGAGAAGCAACAGTTTTACTATTTATAGGTTGCATATTATCACAACCTGCAGTCAATAATAAAAGACTGCATAAACTTGCAGCTAATCCTTTCTTTATATTCATAATAATTTTCTCCTTTATAGTTGTTTTTCATAATACTCTATTTCGTGTATAGTACCATCTCCATAAGTTTCTCTATCTTTATATAAAAAAGTATTAAAACCAAAATGTTTATACATTTCAATATTATGAGTTTCAGTAGATTCAACTGCAACTGATACTCTTTTATAACCTTTTTCTTTAAGGTCTTTTATCATAAAATCAAATAATTTTGAAAAATATCCAAGACCTCGATATTCTTTTCTTGTTCTAAAAGCAGATAAATAAGGTCTATCTCTTTTAATAACAATATAATCTGCATATTTACTTATATTTGCATAAGCCTCACAAATACAATCTTCTCCAATAAAACCATAATATGGAATCATAATTCCATGTTTAATATTGCTTAGATATTCATTTTTCCAAGCAGTCCAATCTTCTTTATTTTCATGAGTTTCAATCAACCAATCAAACTGTTTTGAAACTTCTTCATAAGTTGCTATTCTATATTCCATTTATATAATCTCCATGTTAACCAGGATGATCCCAATTTAATTTGTATTTTTATAATATTAAATTATATTATCAAATACCGTTTCTGTAATTTCTGGAGAAATTGGAGGTGGATTTACAGACTCTGCCTCGCGTCTAGCTTTAATTGTAAACCAACCAACAATAAAAAACACAATTATTGCAATTAAATATAAAATAGCTCCAGCTGTTATAATACCTAGTACTATATCTTTTTGTTTATCTGTTAATTCTTTTTTCATTTTTTCTTTTCTCCTACACAATCGTCTACCCAATCATATAAAGATTTTGCTAAATCATATTGAGCATTAAATTTTTTAGGCTTACCATCTATATTTATAATACCTTCACCTCGTACTTTTCGATCAACTTCAGGTAATTCAAATAAATTAGGATAAAAGAAACCTTTTGTATAAAAATTTAAGTCACCTATCATTACAAATAATGAATTATCTTTATACTTTTTTGCATAGTCTGCACGAGTATTAAAAAATGCTCTTGAACAAAGAACTAAATGTATATTCTCATGTCTATTGCTTAATTCAATAAATTTATTTTCTTTATATGCAAGATCTTCAAACCAAAAACATTGAACATCCGGAATTATAATAAAAATTGGTGAAGTTGTACTATTTGCTTTTAATTCTAATTCAAGATAAAAAAGACTTTCATCTAATGTATTTACATATAAAATATTTTTTATTATTGATTGACATGGACCAAGTTCAGATTTTGTATAATCAATACCATATATAATTCCTAATATATTACATTTTGTAATTGCATTTATAACAGTATCTCTAACAATCTGTGCACCAGAACCTGTTTCACCAATTATAAAAAGATTTTTATCTTTTTTGTAATCCCAATATATATCTTCTTTTCCAGATTTTCCAATTAAAATTTGAGTATCGCTCATTGTTCTAATTTACCTCCAATAAAAGTACTATATTATATTTAAATTGTCTTTTACTAAAAAAGGTAGTTTATTTCACTACCTTTTTAAGATTTCCAAATATCCTCAATATTTAATTCAACTCGTTGTAATGCAGTTTCTTTAAGGAATGTTGTCTCAAGTTCATATTCTACATAATCAACCGCAAGATATTTAGTAAATACAAAACCATTTGCAATTAATTGTTTTGCATCTTCAAGACTATACCAATGTGATAAATCTTCTTCTTTTGAACAACTAGAAAACCAATTTAATCCATCTTTATGATAACGTTCATCATAATCCATAGGTAAATCTTTTGTAGTACAACCAGGAATTTCTCCAATTCCCCAAACTAATTCATTATTTGCATTATACCATAATCCATTTTCTGGATTTTTTGATTCTAATCTATATAACCATTTAGGTTTCATATTTATTCTTCTTTCGTTTTAGTATATTCACCTTTTTGAAGCATTTTATAAATAATTGAACGTTTATATTCATCATTATATTCTTTCCAAGATTCAAATGATTCTTTTCCAAGCATAAAATCAAAATCTCTTGGTGATAAAATACCTCTACTCAACAAAATATATAAAAGTTTATTATAATCAATCTGAGGATCACTCTTACCATTTGGATAAAAATCGTCTTTATTAAATGTAGTCATATTTCATACCTTTTTTTTTATTTTAATAATTATTATATTTTATATGTTTTATATTGTAAAATAAAAATACCTAATCCTTTTCAGAATTAGGTATTATTTTAATTACAATTACTCAATTTGATCTTCAAGTTCATTATAAATCTCTTCATCTTCAATCCAATCATAATCTTCATCTAAATATGCTTTTTTATCTTTTTTAATATAGAATAAAAATGCATTTGAAGAACCAAAAGGATTAAGTGGAGTTTCAGGTGGAAGTTTTGATAATGCTTCCATTAATTCGCCAATAGTTTCAAAATCTTGTCCTAATAACGTAACTTTCTTCTGTTTTGCTATTTTTATTTCTCCTTTATAATAATTTTATAAATCTAGTTATACAGTCTGTATCTTCTCCAAAACGTCTTAATACATGTTCAATCGTAGTAAGAATTGTTTCCATACGAGTTTTAAATTCTTGTATATTTGGTATAAATTCTTCAGTAAAATCTAAATTTGTATCACCAAAATGACATTCAGCTTCTATAGCTATAATAAGTTGATTACTCCAATGTGTAGAACTTTCAGGCATAACCCAATAAAAAAATCGATACTTTGATACATCATAAAAAGTATAATCATTCCGATATTCAATTTCAACACAACCTTGTTCATGTGTACCAAAAGTAGTTTCATCTTCTTTTACATATGGAATTCCAATATCATCACTACCTTTATTAGATCTAAAATATAAATGATAATTAGGACTAATTTTTTGAACATTTTGAAGAAAATCTTGTAAATATGTTGCAAATTCTGGATTACTAATTCTTCCCATTTTTATTCTACCTCGTCTAATAATTTAATAAATCTACGTGCTTTATCTTGTTCTTCTTTACTAAATGAAACAGCTTTTTCAATACATACTAAGATGTTTGCATAAAAGTT
>Ga0247610_10003297_pt1 | contig 17835 bp, 19 predicted proteins | sample 174DNAGHGhighgp2_FD_193483 | JGI IMG/M metagenome (GOLD analysis project Ga0247610, IMG submission 193483) | Sheep rumen microbial communities from Palmerston North, Manawatu-Wanganui, New Zealand - 1742 DNA GHGhigh gp2 | ecosystem: Host-associated > Mammals > Digestive system > Stomach > Rumen... | reverse complement strand
AACTGGATTAAATCCATGCTGAATAACGGTGCAATTCCTTACGTGATGTCGTATAAAGGTGAACCAGCAGGTTTTATCATTCTTACCACGAAGGATAGGATTGTCTATCATTCTGTGCTTGGTGGTGGATACGAAAAATTCAGAAAGACTGGTCTCGGTATGGTCCAGAAGGAACAGGAAATTGTAAAATCGTTAGGCGGGAAATTTGTTTCTACCAATGTGTCTTCCAATAATGTGAACCAGTGCAAAGCCTTGCTTGCTAACGGATATACTGTAAGGAACATCAATCATGTGTTCGTAAAACACAATGTGTAGGTTTTGAAAATGCAACTGCTTGATTGTACTCTTAGAGATGGAGCTTATATTGTTGATGCGAAGTTTGGAACTTCCGCAATCAAAGGAATTATTGACAAACTGCAGAAAGCCAATATTGAGATTATTGAGTGCGGATGGCTAAAAAATACGGAGCATAAAATTGGAACGACTTTTTTCCATGTTCCAGAAGACATTTCCAAATACGTCAACAAAAAAAGCGAAAAATCTATTTTTGTCGCCATGATTGACTGGGACAGGTATGATCTCAACTACTTGCCTCAGAATGATAATAGCATCTTAGATGCCATTAGAGTGGTTTTTCCTCGTGGTAAGGCTAAGGAAGGAATTGATGTTGGCCGCCAGATTCTTGCAAAGGGCTATAAGGTATTTTTCCAGGCTGCAAACACATTGGCATACACCGATGAAGAACTTGTGGAATTGGCGGAATGCGTCAACGGCATTGATGCAGAGGCTCTGTCCATTGTCGATACATTCGGCGCAATGTATGAAGAGGATTTGGACCGTATCATTGAAAAACTTGATGAGACTCTTAACCCTCGAATAAAGTTGGGATTTCATTCACACAACAATCAGCAATTGTCCTTTGCCCTTACCCAGTATTTTGTGAACAGGTTGCAGTATTCTGAACGTGATGTGGTTGTGGATGCAAGCTTGTGCGGCATGGGCCGCGGGGCGGGCAATACAACAACTGAACTAGCGGCTAGCTTTCTTAACAGAAAGTATGATTGCGGCTACGAAATGGATCAAATTCTTGATGCGATTGACCTGTATATGGGGTATTTCAAGGAAAATTATAGTTGGGGATATTCAACACCGTATTTCATTTCTGGTATGTATTGCTGCCATGTGAACAACATTGCGTATCTTTTGAAAAATCACAGAACAAATGCAAAAGATATGAATGAAATTATTAAGTCTTTGGATCCTCAGGACCGCATAAAATATGATTACGATTTGCTCGAAGAAAAGTATATAGAGAATCAGAATAAAATTGTTGATGATAAAGAAACGATTGACGCCTTAAGCCTTGCTCTTCAGGGTAGAAAGGTTCTGCTTATTGCTCCTGGAAAATCAACGCTTACTGAAAGTTATAAGATAAAGGGATATATTAAGGCTAAGAATCCTGTTGTCATTGAGGTTAATGCAATCAGTCCAGAATACGATGCTGATTATTTATTCCTTATCTCGAATAGCAGATACGATTATTCCAAAAGTATCTATCCGGAGCAATTTGGGAATGTGAAAAAGATTCTTTTATCTAATATTGCCGCGACGCATGATGAAAAGAATTTTGTGGTCAACTTCAATAGAGTTGTCAAACGTGGCTGGGATTATTTTGACAATGCCGTAATAGACTGCCTACGTTTGATGAGCGTCCTTAATGTAAAGGATGTTGCTGTCGCTGGTTTTGACGAATTTAGAGAACATTACAACGAAACATACGCAGATTCTTCGCTTCCGACAGTAAATCCTGAGGGAAACAGCGACAAGTTGAACAAAGAAATTCTAGATATGTTCAAGGATTTTAAAAAGACCGTAGGCAGTTCAATGAGTATTGAATTTGTTACCGAAAGTATTTTTGATGTTTAATTTAAGGAAACCTACAAAATGACAAATCTTGAAAAGTATAAAAACGCCTTTGTTGAAGGACTCGGAATCCCTGCTGAAAAGGCTGTTGACGGACTAGAATACCAGGCCATTCCCGAATGGGATTCTGTCGGCCATATGGGTCTTATTGCGAGTCTTGAGGAGGCCTTCGATATCATGATGGATACAGACGACATCATTGATTTCAGTTCTTTCACGAAGGGTATTGAAATTCTCAAGAAATACAATATCCAGATGGATTGATTGTCATTGGTTTTGACCCATGTGGAACTTCGATAAATTTTCGGGCAATACTGCCGTCATAACGGAAAGCGGAGATAAAGTTTCTTATTCCGCATTAGGCAAGTATTGTGCTGATTTGACTCGGAATGTTCCGCACCGTTGCTTTGTATTTAACCTGTGCAAGAACGAACTCGGTTCGTTAGTTGGCCATGTTGGCTTTCTGAACGCAGGCATCGTCCCGCTGATGCTCAAGGCCGACTTGGATGCAGACCTTTTGCGTGAACTTATCGAGAAGTATAAACCCGATTATATCCATGCACCTGTCGATATGGCAGAGCAGTTTTCGAACTGCAAATGCATATATCAGAATTTAGGATACGTTTTGCTAAAAACGGAATTTGACCGAGTTTATCCGCTGCATGATGATCTAGCCCTGTTGCTTACGACTAGTGGTTCCACGGGAAGCCCGAAACTAGTGCGCCAGAGTTATAAGAATATCGAAGCGAATACATCTTCGATAGTGCAGTATTTGGGGCTTACGGAAAGCGAACGCACGATCACGATGCTCCCGATGAACTACACGTATGGGATATCCATCATCAATACTCACTTGGCTGCTGGTGCATCAATCGTTCTCACGGACAAGGCTTTGATGCAAAAAGAATTCTGGCAACAGCTGAAAGATTTTGAGGCGACCAATTTCGGCGGGGTTCCTTACACTTTTGAAATGCTGAACCGGCTGCGTTTTGAACGCATGAACTTGCCTGCGTTGAAGTGCGTCACGCAAGCAGGGGGTAAACTTTCTCCTGCATTGCATGAAAAGTTTGCCAAGTGGGCCGCAGATGCGGGTAAAAAGTTTATCGTGATGTATGGGCAAACCGAAGCCACGGCAAGAATGTCGTATCTCCCTGCAGAAAAATCCCTTGAGAAATGCGGGAGCATTGGCATTGCAATCCCCGGAGGGCGTTTTGCACTGCTTGGTGAAGATGGCTCCGAGATTACTGAAGCAGAAATGCCCGGGGAACTTGTCTATTATGGCGACAACGTGACTTTGGGTTACGCCGAATGTGGCGAGGACCTGGCAAAAGGCGATGAACGTGGTGGCCGACTTGAAACGGGTGACATGGCCAAGTTCGACAAGGATGGATACTATTACATTGTCGGTCGAAAAAAGCGTTTCCTCAAAATTTTCGGAAACCGTGTGAACCTTGACGAAACGGAACGTCTTTTAAAAACAGATTTTCCGAATTGTGATTTTGCCTGTGCCGGAATTGATGACAAAATGTCCGTATTCGTGACGGATGAAAAAATAAAAGATGCAGTGTTGCCGTTCCTGACGGATAAATTGAAGTTCCACGCATCGGCATTCAAAGTCTGTTTTATAAACGCCATTCCAAGAAACGAATCGGGGAAAGTCCTTTATAAGGATTTGCCGGAGGGTGCGTAGATGCTTACGGATGACGAACTGAATATACCACCGTATTCGCTTTCGAAAGACGAAAAACGTTCTTTTCTGACAAAGCATCTGGCCGACTTGACCCGCCAACATTATGAGAATTGTGCTGAATACAAGAAAATTTTGGATGCGATATCCTTTGATGTAAACGGTGTTTCGGATTACAGAGAAATTCCGTTTTTGCCCGTGCGGTTGTTCAAGGAATACGAACTAAAGTCTGTGCCCACGGAATCTGTTGTTAAGACTTTAACGAGCTCTGGAACCACAGGGCAGAAGGTTTCGAAGATTTTCCTTGATAAGGCTACCTCGGCAACGCAATCCAAGGTCCTGACAAAAATCGTTTCGTCGTTCCTTGGTAAACAGCGTGTGCCAATGCTTATCCTTGATACTTCTGCGGTAATCAAGAATCGTGCGATGTTCTCCGCCCGCGGTGCTGGCATATTGGGATTCTCCATGTTTGGCACGGATCGTCTTTATGCTCTCGACGACGAAATGAACTTGAATATTGACGCGATAAAGACTTTCTTGGAGAAGCACCAGGGCGAAACGATATTCCTGTTCGGCTTCACTTTCATGATTTGGTTGCACTTTTATAAGGAACTGAAAAGGTTGGGCGTCAGATTTGATTTGTCTAAGGGTGTCCTTATTCATGGTGGCGGCTGGAAAAAACTGGTGAATGAAGCCGTTAGCCCTGTCGATTTTAAGAAGGCTCTCCACGATGTTTGTGGTATTATGCCGGAGAACATTCACGACTACTACGGCATGGTAGAACAGACGGGTTCCATTTATGTGGAATGTGAATGCGGTCACTTGCATACGAGCGTTTTCTCGGATATCATTTGCCGTAGGCCGAGAGATTTTTCGGAATGCGATTTTGGCGAAGAAGGCCTGATAGAAGTCGTTTCTGTTTTGCCGGAAAGTTATCCCGGTCATGTTTTATTGACGGAAGATGTTGGGTTTGTGCTTGGCGAAGATGACTGCCCGTGCGGCCGCAAGGGAAAATACTTCAAGATAAATGGCCGTATCGCGAAAGCCGAAATCAGGGGATGCAGCGACACCTACGCAGCGGAGGCGACAAATGCAGCAAGAGTTTAATGCCATCCAAAATGAGGTGAAGTTTCTTTTCCCTTCAGTAGAAAATGTTGAAGGAGTCGTGAAGCACAAATCGTTCGCTCCGTTCGATAACTTGGTATGCGCCTTTTTAAACGAAGTTTCTAGAAAGCTGCTTGCCGATAACGAGGCGAAAGCCTATCCCGATGTTGTCACGTTTGCTTTCTTCTGCCGCAAGGCGAATGTGGAGCAAATGAAAAAGGCTTATGACGGCAGGCTCCAGGGGCGGCTGGGTCGCGGAGTGACGTTTCATATTGCTCCGTCTAATGTGCCTATAAATTTTGCATATACGCTTGTCGTCGGTTTGCTCGCAGGCAACCGCTGCATTGTCCGCGCTTCGTCGAAGGATTTTGCCCAGACGCGGATTGTATGCAAGGCTTTCTGCAGTGTTGCTGAAATGCCGGAATATGAAGATTTGAAGAATATCTTTTCTGTGGTGATGTTTAATCATTCTGTTAAGGTGATGGATTTCTTCTCGTCTATTTGTGATATCCGTGTCATTTGGGGTGGTGATAATACAATTGCCGAAATTCGCAAATCTCCATTACAGCCGCGAGCAACAGAAATTACCTTTGCTGACCGCTATTCGTTTGCTGTATTTGATGCAAAATATGTGGTGTCGTTGAATGATGACGAGATGAAGAAAATCGCTCAGTTTTTTTATAACGACACGTACCTTTACGATCAAAACGCCTGTTCGTCTCCACGACTTATTGTCTGGCATGGCGATAAGGACTTGTGTGGCGAGGCTAAAGAAAAATTTTGGGATGCTATTTACCAAAATATTTCGTCAAGATACAGCCTTGCTCCGATTCTCTCTGTGGGTAAACTTACCGCACAGTATAAGTGTGCCGTAGAATTAGATGCTGTGAAAATTGAAAAATCGCGAGACAACCTTATTACGAGAGTTTTGCTTAAAACTCTTCCGTGCAATTTGAATGAATATACCTGTGCTGGCGGCTTTTATCTGGAATATGATACGGATAATCTTACCGACATTGTTCCTGTTGTGACCCGTAAATTCCAGACGCTCTCTTACTTAGGGGGCGATGCCGCTGAGTTGCAAAACTTTGTGGTGCAAAACGGCTTAAGCGGTATTGATCGAATCGTCCCTGTTGGCAAAACGGCAGATTTCAGTCTTGTGTGGGACGGTTACGATTTGATTGAGGGGATGAGCCGTCTCGTTTCCGTTAGTTGAATTTTTTAAGGTCGCATTTGCTGGTGTTGCTCTCTTTTGCAGATTGATGTATATTTGAAAAAAAACGGAATTTAGTCAAAATGTCATTCAGAATATTCATATCAAGCGTGCAGAAAGAATTTGCAAAGGAACGCAGGTGGCTTGCGGATTACATCCGTAAAGATGCGATTCTTGGCCGATTCTTTGATGTCTTTTTGTTTGAAGAAGTTCCCGCTCAGGAACGTGATGCTGCCGGACTTTATCTGAATGAAGTTGCCGCAAGTGATATTTATTTAGGGATTATTGGCAATGCATACGGCAACACGAATGCTAAGGGAGTCTCGGCAACAGAGCAGGAGTACAATGAGGCTGGCAAACGTCACAAGGAGCGGATTTGTTTTGTTATGAAAACAGATAAGCCCCGTGAGCCTAAACAGGAGCGTTTTGTAGCAAAGGTAAATGCCGAAATTGTCCGTAAGGGATTCTCTACTTACGATGAATTGCGGACTGCCGTTTATGCGGCATTGGCGAATTTTCTTGTTTCTCGTGAATATATCAATGTTTTGCCTTTTGATGCTTCTAAAAATTCAGGAATCGTTTTAAGTGATTTGAGTGTTGCCAAGATTCGACGCTTTGTAAAAACTGCACGTGAAATCAGGAACTTCAAAATTCCTGCGGGAGCTTCGCCAGATCATGTGCTGATGGCGTTGGACCTGATGGACGATGCCGGACGCATTGTAAATTCGGCGGAATTGCTTTTCGGAAAGAAACCGCAGCGTTTCTTTATTTCGTCCGAAGTAAAATGTATGCAGTTCTTTGCAGACAAGGTTTCGAAGCCGATGGCCGATTATCAAGTTTACAGGGGCGATGTCTTTGAACTTGTGGATCAGTCGACTCATTTTGTGATGACCCATATCAAGAACTGGGTCGGTACACGAGATACGGGGGACACTGCTCAAGTTCCGACAAAGTTTGAATTGCCTTACGATGCGGTAAAAGAGACGATTGTCAATGCGATTTGTCATCGTGATTACACGAGCAATGCGAGCGTGCAGGTGATGCTTTTCAGTGACCGCCTTGAGGTCTGGAGTCCGGGGCCGCTCCCTCGTGGAATGACGGTCGCTATGTTGGCTAAACCGCATAGGTCAATTCCGGTGAATCCGCTCTTGGCGAATGCGATGTTCCTAATGGGGTATGTAGAACGTGCCGGTACGGGTACCGAGGACATTATTATCAAGTGCAAGGACTGGGGACTTTCTGCGCCTGTCTGGGAAGATGATGGCGATTTTAAGGTTGTACTGTATCGGCGGGGAATATCTAACGATGCTGAAAAACTGCCGGGAAAGTGCCGAGAAAATGCCGAGAAAGTGCCGTGTAAATGCCCTGTAAATGCCGAGAAAGTTTTCAAGGCTATTCAGGAGCATCCTAAATCCTCGAATAAGGATCTGTGTGTCATTTTGGGACTTTCTGATCGTGCTGTTCGGAATCAAATTAAAATTCTAAAGGACTTGAATCTGATTGTTCGTGTCGGAAGTGATAAGTCTGGTTATTGGATTCTTTCAATGCCAGACGATGATTGATGTATATTTTGGAATGCCTGAGGTTTTATTATGCCTAAATTTTCATTCGTTATTCCGTGTTACCCATCACCACGGTGGTGGAAGAAATCAAGAGCGAAATGGCGGCCAAGCGCCCGGGTGACAGTTACGAGATTGTGTTAGTGAACGACTGCAGTCCAGATGGCGTGTGGAACGTCATCGAGAAACTCGCCGAAACGGAAAACAACGTTATCGGCATCAACCTCGCCAAGAATTTCGGACAGCATTCTGCCTTGCTGGCGGGCTACGGCAAGTGTTCCGGTGAATATGTGGTTTCGCTGGATGACGATGGCCAGGCCCCGCTGGATTCGCTGAACGATTTGATTGCAAAGCTTGAAGAAGGCTACGACGTGGTGTATGCTTACTATCACGAAATCAAGCAGAACCTGTTCCGCCGTTTTGGTTCGTGGATGGCTGGGCTCATGGGCAAGTTCATGCTGGACCCGCCCAAGGATATGAAGGGCAGCAGTTTCTATGTGGCGCGTGGGTTTGTGATTCGTGAAATGTGCAATTACAAGAACGCGTTCCCGTACCTGGTGGGGCTCGTGCTCCGCACCACCCGCAAGATTGCCTGGGTCGAAACAAATCATCGTTCCCGCCTGCAGGGAACTTCGGGCTATTCGTTTGTACGCCTGCTAGGGCTCTGGCTGAACGGTTTTACGGCCTTCTCGGTGAAACCATTGCGCTTGAGTACGTTCCTTGGATTTTTCTTCGCGTTCCTGGGTTTCGCTTTCACGATACTTGTGGTTGTCCGCAGGCTGCTTGGCCTTACAACGGTAGATGGCTGGAGTACTATTATCGCGCTAATCCTGATTATCGGCGGGCTTATCCTGATGATGCTCGGCCTTATCGGCGAATATATCGGCCGCATCTATATATGCATCAACGATTCGCCACAGTATGTGATTAAGGAAATTAAGGGCTCACTCCCAAAAGAACACGACGACGCCCACTAAGATAAGCGCGATTGCCGCGACTTTTCGCAGGTTGATTTTTTCATTGAAGCAGACGAATGCCAGGGCCGGCACGAACAGGTAGCTGGCTGCCTCGATGGTGCCGAGTTCCTTGAGCAACACGCCCTGGCTCAGCACATACACATTCGATACCAGCGAGAACACCATCAGTGAGTATCCGCCGATAACCCACGGATTCAGGTATTCCCTGACGATGGACTTGTGCGGCGTGATGGCGGCTTTTTTCAGGAGCATCTGGGCCACCGCCGCGACAAAGACGTTGAATAGTGCGAGCGCGTAGAACATCATGGCCTCGCGTACAGCGTAATGCCGCAGATGATGATTGCCGCCCCGACCATGTTCGTCGTGGTGATGGCCTCGCCAAACACGAAGTGCGCAAGCAGTAGCCCGAACACCACGCCCGTGCCCTTGAACATGTAGGCCAGGCTCACGTCCATCCGCTTGATAATCTGCTGCCACAGCACCGCGTAAATCCCCAGCACGCCCACCGTGCAGGCAAGGAACGCGATGTACCCCGGCGAGAGGAATTCCCGCTGCGACGCAAGCTTCGAGAACACCCCCGAGGTGGTGTAAATAAAGAACGTGCCGACCAGGGCGATGTATTTAAGGACCGTGAGCATCTGATGGGGAATATAGAATTTCCCGAAAAATATTTTTGCCACACCCTATTGACAAAGCCTTCTCGTGGAATTATATTTTATAGTGAACAAATGTTCTAGTGCTCAAGTTTTCAAGCGCTGCGGTTTTACGCTTGTCCGCAGTCAAAGGAGTGAAAGATGAATGAAAAAGAGTTGATGCCGGCCGCCGAGAAGAACGAGATTATCGTGTATCAGCCGGAGGGCGGAGAATTCCACATTGAGGTCCGAGTAGAAAACGAAACCGTCTGGCTCACGCAGGCTCAGATGGCAGAGTTGTTTGGCACTTCACGAACAAACATCGTTGAACATATTGGCCATATCTACGAAGAAAACGAGTTAGACCTAGAGTCAACCTGTCGGAAATTCCGACAAGTTCAAATAGAAGGTTCTCGAAGGGTTAAACGTCAGATTCCGTTCTACAATCTGGACATGATTCTGTCACTCGGTTATCGGGTCAAATCAGCTGTGGCGACAAAATTCCGTCGTTGGGCTAATCAAGTCTTGAAAGAACATCTGCTCCGAGGTTGTAGCGTCAATCAAAGGCTTGTTTCGCACGAAAACAGGTTGGAAAGTCTCGATTCGCGTGTCATTTACCTCGAAAAACAGGTGGATTTCTTCGTAAAGGCGAACTTGCCGCCAAGCGAAGGTTTGTTGCCTGCTCGTGCGCATTGGAGTGGTTACGAATTTGCCGTGCAACTGGTGCGGTCTGCAAAAAAGGAACTCATCATCATTGATCCGTATGCAAACGATATGGTTCTTTCTCTTATGGCAAAACGTGCCGAGGGGGTAAATGCAACCATCTATTCCGCCAGAATAACCCATGCCATGAGAGAAGAAGAGACTCGTCTGAACAGGCAGTTTCCGACTGTTCACTTGGAAAATATGCGTGAAGTTCACGACCGTTTCGTCATCGTCGATGAAGTGGTTTATCACGTAGGAGCGTCATTCAAGGATTTGGGAAACCAGATGACTGCTTTTTCAGTGTTGAACTTTATTACCAAGGAGCAGGTGCTCGCGATGGTGAAGTGATTGCCTGCAGGGAGGGGAACGATGATAGAATGGAGTGTATTGACAAAAATACTAATATCTTGTATATTTATTAGTATGATTGTCAATAGTAAAGAGAAAATACTGATGGGCCTTCTCTTGGAAAAGGGCGGACGGATTACAGCGAAAGAGACTTCTCTTGCGGGTATTCACAGGATGTTCCTGAAACAGCTTGCAGATGCCGGGCAAATTGTACGGGTGGCACGAGGAGTATATCAGTTGGCTACGACCCAGGAAGACGAACTCCTAAATTTACAGCATCGTTGTCCGACGGGCGTTTTTTCATGCGAAACAGCATTGTTCCTGCATTCTCTGATAGAACGTGCTCCGTTTGTGTGGACAATGACATTTAAGGGGTTTTACCATTCGCCCTCCCTAGCGAAAAATGGAATTGTGGTAAAGCATTCCTCGAAGAACCTTTATCCTCTTGAAATCGTAGACGTCAGGACTCCCTTGGGCAATACCGTGCGCGCCTATTCTGTAGAACGGACCTTGTGCGAAATCATGACGGCCAAGGCTGCTGCCGACATCCAGACAATAACCTATGCGATTAAAACGTATGTCGGTCGCAAAGAAAAGAATATTCCGAAGCTGATACAACTCGCAAAGACGTTCCATGTAGAGAAAAAACTCAGAGCGTATTTAGAGGTGTTGCTGTGATTACGAAAAACGAGATGCAGCTAAAGGCTTTGCTGAAGGTTTTGTCCGCGAAGTATGGAATTACGCCACAAGCGACCTTACAAATGTATTGCCTCGAACGCTTGCTGGATAGGATTGCAGTTTCTCGTTTTCGCGATCATTTCGTTATTAAGGGCGGGTTCTTGATTGCGTCTATTCTTGGAATCGGCAGCCGTTCTACGATGGACATTGATGCGACAGTAAAGGGTTTTGGCGTCAGTTATGGAAATATTGAATCTGCTTTTAAGGAAATTTGTGACATTGCTATTGCCGATCAGCTGACTTTCTTGTTTGAGCGGATTGAGGAGATTCGAGAAAAAGATGATTATCTTGGGCTAAGGGTGTTTGTTGAATGCCGTTATGGAAAGATGAATGTTCCTTTGACCGTTGATCTTACAACTGGCGATACGATAATTCCCCATGAAATAGAATACATGTACAAATGCGTGTTTGATGATAAGATTATTCCAATTACGGCTTATCCTCTAGAAAATGTTTTTGCTGAAAAACTTGATACGATTATTTCGAGGGGTGTAGCTAATACACGAACTAGGGATTTCTACGATGTGTATACGCTTTATGCGTTGAAGAAAGAAGAAATAAACTTAGAAACACTAGGGCTTGCTCTTGAAGCGACTTCTCGCCGGAGGAATACTTTTGAAATTTTGAAAGAATATCCGCAGATTCTGGAAGGTATTAAAGCGGATTCGCCACAAAATGACTTTTGGAGAAGATTCGTTGCCAAGAATCCGTTTGCCAGAGGGATAACTTTATCGCAGGCTGTTGATTGCGCTAAGGAGATGCTGGATTTGACAAAAGTAAGGAATCCTTACTAACTGTAGATGATTGCGGCCCCGACCATGTTCGTCGTGGTGATTTCGAGAACACCCCCGACGTGGTGTATTTTTCCCATTTTAGGTATTGACGAATGACATTGGTGAATTTATATTTGCAGTGCTCAAATGAGTAAAAAATCAACAATTTTGTTGAAAAGTGTTAAAAATATTGCTAAAAATGATTGAAAAGTGTATATTTTTATAGCAAAAAGTGATTGAAAAATGCTACACCGGAAGATTCAAAGTCGATTGGAAGAGTATTTCACGGCAGGATCAAACAAGATTCTGCTGATTGATGGTGCACGACAAATAGGCAAGTCTTTCATCATCCGTCACATGGGGCAAAAGCATTTCAAGAACTATATCGAGGTGAACCTTTGGGAAGATTCACTAAATAGCCGCTTATTTGCCGATGTCAAGAACGTTGACGATTTCTACTTGCGCTTGAGCATGTTTGCCGGAAACAAGATGGGTGACGCTAAGGACACGCTGGTCTTTCTTGATGAAATCCAGGAATATCCCCACTTGCTGACCTTGCTCAAGTTCTTGAAACAGGGCAATCGCTTTACGTATATTGCTAGTGGCTCGCTTTTGGGTATTGCATTAGCAAAGACATCTTCCATTCCAATCGGCAGCATCGAGACGGAACACATGTATCCGCTTGATTTCGAGGAATTCCTTTGGGCGAACGGTTTCAACGAATTCTCCATTCAGGGAATCAGAAACAGGTACTTTAGCAAGGCCGGGCTTGACGAGCCGATGCATGCCAAGATGATGGACTTGTTCAAGAAGTACTTGCTGATTGGCGGCATGCCCGATGCCGTGAATATGTTCATCCAAGAATCAAACATTGTCAAGGTTCGCAAGATACAGAGTGACATAAAGGAATTCTACGCCATCGACGCCAGTAAGCACGATGCCCAGAACAAACTGAAAATCCGGAAGATTTACGACATGATTCCATCGATGATGGAAAACAAGAAAAAGAGAATTGTTGCAAATAAAATAGAATCCAAGAAAGCAGCCAGATTATCTAACTATCAGGATGAATTCGAGTACCTGACGAATGCGGGAGTCGCGCTTGAAGTTTCTGCAATAACAGATGTCAAGTTCCCTTTGATTGAGTCTTCAACCAAAAATCTCCTGAAATTGTATCTCAACGACGTCGGCATCCTTACCGGGGTGTTGTACGGTTCGAATATTTCTGCGGTGCTGAACGATGTCCCCAGCATTAATCTTGGGGCGGTTTATGAAACAGTTGTTGCGCAAGAACTGAAGGCTCATGGGAAGAAACTCTTCTATTACGACAATCGGCACAAGGGCGAAGTGGACTTCTTGATCGACGATTTTGATTCGCTGTCCGTTGTCCCGATAGAGGTGAAGTCTGGCAGGGACTACAGGATTCATAGCGCTATCGACAACTTGCTCAAAGCGAACGAAAACGCAAAAGGAATTGTGCTGTCCAATAGCCCTAAGGTGGTGCAAAAAGGTGCGGTCTTGTATTTGCCGATATACTTTGCGATGTTCCTCTAAAGTGGTTGTTTCAAAAATGGAAACAACCACTCCTCATGGAAACCATGGCGCTTTCTTGGCGCGTTGACGGCACTTCAATAATTGAAGACCCGCAATTTCAAGCCTGTTTGCGGGAAGGAGTGAAAGATGAAGAATGATGTGACCGTTGTGTCGGTCAAGAAATCTAGAATTCCCCTTATAAGACCTGCTCAAGTCGCGGATGCAACATCATTCGCGGGGCAAAAACGATTGAATTATACTTGACGGGGATTTGTAGGTTATGTATATTATAAATATAGAGATGAAGGTGCGATTTGATGCGGGGAAGGCTCTCGTGGTCAAGCAGAAGCTTTCTCAAAACAGCTTTCAAAAGCCGTTTGTATCAAAGAAGGTTTGAAAATGGCGAAGGCCGCGGGTATGCCTTACCAGACGCTCATCAATTCCATCATCCACCGTTACGTGACGGGTGGTATCGTATTCAAGGTCGCGGTGTAGGCTAATCACCACTTGCTATCGATTTCTTTCAAAAATTTCTTGTCGTTTCCGTGGAAACATGTTTCATAAAAATCGGGCTCGTTTTTCTTTAGCCAGCGTACCTTTTCCTTCATTCCCTTTCGAATGTGCAAAATGTCAAGATGTGAATATTTCTCAATGGCGTGGGCGATATCTAGGATGTCGGGCCCGCAAAAACATGCGTCGTAATTGACATAGTCTATGAAACCAAATCGGTCTTCTTCAACCTTCAGTTTTTCTTTGTAAGAAATAAAGACGTAATCGTCCTTGAACAGATGGTTTAGCTTCGCCATTTTGTATTGGATATCGACAACGCCCGACGTCTTGAGGAAACCCGTCATATACCAAAGCGTGCGACTGCGAATTTTTATGTAGTCTTCGGGCAGGTCCTCTGCTACGATTTTTGTCGGATAGCGTCCGTGTGAGTACAGGAATTTGTTCTCGGTGTCCAGGATTTCCCGAAATCCTTTCCCGAATTTGCCATATGTGTAGATGAATGAATTGATACGCGGCTTCCTTCCCATAATTTGCTCCTTTGCTTTTTTTGCACTGGCAAGAATAAATCTATACTCGGCGTAATCCTGCTGTCAAGGGCTTGAACTGCGAGTGTGAATTTCAAAAAAATAATATACCTATTGCATTTGTTAAAATTTTAATGTATATTATAGGTGTAGTAAAATTTTGAGGTTGGCATGAACATACTTTTTGAAGACAAAGACTTGAAAAAGAGTACGAATGAGGGGCCGGTTGCTCAAATTGTGTGGGCTAGGGAACGTATTGCAAAAATGCTTGAAATTGTAGATTATCACGGATAGGTGGCTATATGAACGGAAACAAAATTGAATTGTGGCATGTTCCTTCCCCGGGAAGTGAATTGGGCGAAAAACTTGAAGAAATGGGCCTTGACGCGAATGACCTGGCCGCTCGCATGGGCTATACGCCCAAGGCGGTGAATGATATTTTGCAGGGTAATAGCCGCATAACGCCTGATGTGGCAATAATGTTAGAGATGATTACGGAAATTCCGGCGATTTACTGGCTACGCCGTCAGATGTCGTTCGATGAATTCCTCTCGCGCGAGCGCATCAAGGCTTCGCTTTCGGATCAGTCTCTTTGGAAGAAATCTTTTCCTTCAGAAATCAATGTACGCGATTGGGTGCAGTACAATAAAGGTGACGAAAAATCGTTGATGCCTCTCCTCAAGTTTTTTGCAGTGGCGTCCCCCAAGGCGTGGGACAGTTACTACAAGGATGCTAAGCTTAAGGTGGCTTTCCGTATCTCGCTGGCCGATGTCAAGGACCCGTACGCGACTTCGGCATGGATTCGCCGAGGCGAGATTCTTGCGGACCGCGACCCAATGGAAAAGCAGGAGCAGATTCCGGTGCGCAAGCGCTTGAAGGCGGCTCTCCCCGAAATCATCGCATTTGCGGCGGCCAACAAGGTACGCCCCAAAAGCAAAAAACGCATTACCTACTGGACGCCGGAAGCCGAGGTGGTGGATGATTGCATGACGGGTTTACAGGAAATCTGCCGCAAAATCGGAATCCGCGTACTGTTCGTGCAGAACTTCAAGTGCGCGCCGATTCATGGCATGTACCGTTGGTACAAGGATGTCCCGCTGATTCAGCTGCACGACCGCTTCGAGAAGCGCGCGACGATGTGGTTTACGTTCTTTCATGAACTGGCTCATGTGCTTTATCATGGCAAGAAGGGAATTTGCCTGCAGAACATCGAAATCACGCACAATTTTCCCGAAAAAGAAGACGAAGCAAATTGCTTCGCCCAAAAATGTATGGTTGATGCTGGGTTTAAAATGTAGTGCTTCCCCTACGTCTTAATAGTCGGAGCTTGCCTTGCAACCGGGGCGAGTTCTCCGTGCTTGCGGAACAGGTGCTTCACGAGCGTGCCGAATCCACGCATTACGCGGTAACGTTCGCGCGGATTCTTGATGGCCATGATGCCTTGACGCAGGATGTAGCTCGGACGCAGGTAGAACTCGCGACGGGCCTTGTCGCAAAAGTCCACAAGAGCCTGGCTAGTGAGTTCGCCGCGCTGAATCGTGGTGCGGTGGAAGCCGTCCTTGTCAAGCCACTGGTTGTAATCCTTTGTCTGCAATGCGCCGCTAGCGAGAGCTTCCTTGTAAGCCTCGGTGCCGGGGTATGCCATGATGGGGTAGAACTGCGCTGTATTCGGGTTCAACTTCTTGGCGTAGTCGAGCGTCATGCGGAGCGTTTCCGGCGTGTCGCCCGGGTTACCCACCATAAAGCAGCCGTGCACTAGGAGTCCAGCCTTGCGGGCGTTCTTCGTGAACTCGATGGCCTTGTCGGTATTCTTGACTCCCTTGTGAATGTTTTCGAGAACCACGGGGCTTGCGCTTTCGAAGCCCACGCACATTTCGCGGCCACCGGCCTTCTTCATGAGCTTGAGCAGGTCAAGCGGCACATCGGCGCGGGCGTTGCAGCTCCACGTAATCTTGAGGCCACGTTCCAGAATCAGGTTGCAGATTTCACGAACGTGTTCGTGGCTTGCGGTAAACGTGTCGTCTTCGAAGAAGACTTCGCCCAAGTCATCAAAGTTGTCCTTGATGTACTGCAGTTCGTCTACAACATCTTTCGGAGAACGGCGGCGGAACTTGTGGCCGTTCAGCGTCTGCGGAATCACGCAGTAGCTGCAGCGGTTCGGGCAGCCGCGGCCACTCAGAATCACGATCAGCGGGTTCAGGTTCGCACCGTAGAAATACTTCTTGTAGCAGCTGTACAGGTACTTGCGGTAAACCTTAGAAACCCACGGCAGTTCGTCGAGGTTTTCGATTTTCGGACCTTCGGGCTGAAAATCGACGGTGCCGTCGGCCTTGCGGAAGGCGAGGCCCGCGATGCTCGAAATGTCCTTGATGTCGCCGCGCAGGTAGCGGGCGAGGTTCCTCGCGGTGTAGTCCGCTTCGCCGATAATCACGAAATCGAGGCTGGGTTCCATTTCCATGGATTCCAGCGGTTCGGCGGTAGCGTGCGTACCCATGATAGCAATCTTCGTTTTCGGAAGCGCTTCCTTGATGGCGTGTACCACCTTGAGGTCGTTCAAAATACTCGGCGTACTCGTGCTGCAAACGACGAGTTCCGGGTCAAACTTCTTGATGCCGTCCAATGTCTTCGGTAGGTCGAGCTCCATGGCGGGGCTGTCGATCAGCTGGATTTCGTTCCCGTCCGCTTCGACAGTGCCGGCGGCGTAACTCAGGAACATAGGCCAATAAAGGGTAGAAGACTTGGTCACGCACGGACTGCGCGACTCGCGACTGAACATCGGATGAAACGGCGGATTTAAAAAAGTAATGCGCATAAGCACTCGCAAAATACATAATTATTGACGATAAAGCTACATTTGTAAGCGTGAAAAAAGTATTTCTGTTGTGTATTTCTCTATGTGGGCTCTGCTCGGTCGCTGTAGCGCAGAATTCGCCGGCGGTGACGCTCGATACGATAAGAGAATTTTACGCAGACAGCTCCCTTTCGCGCCTCTATACCGTCCAGAAGGGGTCCGAAATTCGCGAGGGTGTGGCCTACAGTTACCATCCGAATGGCAAGGTGGCTATAGAGGCTCCCTATAAGAACGGCAAGCTCGACGGCGTGTTCAAGAGCTATTTTGAGAACGGAAAACTCTGGCAGACCATCGGCTACAAGAACGGAATCGAGGAAGGTGTTTCGATGACCTACTTCGAGAACGGCACCAAGAAAAGCAAGGAAATTTACCGTGGCGGGATCCTGGACGGTCTGACTGAAGAATGGGACTACCAGGGGAAACTTCGCCGCAAACTGCCGTATATGCGCGGCCAACTGCACGGGGTAGCCAAAGTCTTTGATGACCTGGGTGGCCTCAAGGAAGAAATGACTTTTGATAAGGGGTTACGCGAGGGGCCGTACCGCCGCTACAATCGTGGTGTCAAGGTCCTAGAGGCGGAATTCCAACAGAATCGCTGCGTCAAGGGCTGCGATTTTTAATAAACTAAAGAAATTTTGACAAATTAAAAACGGTTGTATTCGCGCAACTGGTTCCACAAGAAATCCGTGTTGACGTCGCGGTAGCCTTGGGCGTTCACGCGTTCGCGTAGCTTGTGGGCGATATCGAACAGGTTCGGA
>Ga0247610_10003296_pt1 | contig 17836 bp, 15 predicted proteins | sample 174DNAGHGhighgp2_FD_193483 | JGI IMG/M metagenome (GOLD analysis project Ga0247610, IMG submission 193483) | Sheep rumen microbial communities from Palmerston North, Manawatu-Wanganui, New Zealand - 1742 DNA GHGhigh gp2 | ecosystem: Host-associated > Mammals > Digestive system > Stomach > Rumen... | reverse complement strand
TGACATCTACCTAACCTCGACCTGACCTCATCGGTCCAGAAACGTCGTCTATTAGGTCGGATGTCATCCGACAATAAATTTTGACATGGCACAGTTGACACACTTGGCACACTTTTAGACACCGCTACGTGGGCTTCGGCAGTTGTGGCGGATGCGAACGAGGGTGCGTCGCAACATGGTACGGTGAATATATCCGGTGGTACGTTCAGCTGTAGCAGTACCAATACGGAATCCTATTGCGCACTCTCCTTGTCATCCGGATCTATAAAAGGATCAATGACCATCAGCGGCGGTAAATTCCGCTCCAATGATGGTGTGATTACATATTCCGCAAGCAGAGACCTGACGGTCACCGGCGGTTACTTCAACGAAAAAGCGACCGGCAACCCCGGTACACCGGGCGATGACGGCGAACAGCAGCCTCTCGGCGACGCGTTGCTGCCCTTGATGCTCTTTACTGCATTATATTTACTCTACATAACAAAAAGAAAGCGGCTCTTGCGGGTCGCTTCTTTTTGAGAAAAATCTCAATGACGTGCTGTCAGATTACTTCTGAACCTCAGCAGCAACGTCCTCACCGAGTTCAACGGCGCGCTCAATCAGAGTTTGCTCTTCAGCAGGAGCAGCCTCTTCCTCCTGTGCAGGAGCAGCTACCTCTACCTTCTCAGCCTCTTTGCAGCAACCTTCGTTCTCGCATTTAGCTTCTTTTTTTCCGCAAGCTACTGCACAAAGAGCAACAGCTGCAATAAGAAATAATTTCTTCATAATTGTAATAATTTTAAAGTTAATAAAGCTTTATTTTACTATAATTTCTCGTCTTTTCACGAAAAACGGCACAAAAGTACAAATTTTTTTGCACATATCCAAAAAAAATTGTAATTTTGCACAATAAATATTGCATTTTATGGGAAAAAGGTATTTTTTTAGTAAATTTGACTTCCTTTTTATCGGTTTTAACATCGTTGTGGCGATGTTTGTCCTTGGAGGAATGATATGGGGTCTGGTGGCATATCTACGTAGCTATACTGAGCATGGTATAGAGGTGGAAGTGCCTTCTGTACGTGGTATGATAGTGGAAGATGCATTACCGATTCTGGAAGAACAAGGTCTGCGACTTGAGGTCATTGATTCCACCTATTCAGAGAAAGTACCTTTCGGCTCGATTGTTGAACAGGATCCGCAACCACAAAGTCATGCCAAACACGGACGAACAGTGTACGTAACCGTCAATGCCTCCGGCAAACGGAAAGTATTAATGCCCGATTTGCTGAATATGAGTTCCCGTCAAGCGGTAATGACTCTGCAAGGTTTGGGGTTGATTGTGGATACCGTATATGACTATGAGCCATCCATTGACAGCGATTTGGTATTGGATGTCAAAGTGGATGGGGTGAGCATACAAGAGAACGAAAAAATACCTGTTGGCACCACGGTGCGTTTGGTGGTCGGTTTCGGTCTCGGTACAGAAGAAGTGGAGGTGCCGAGCCTTATCGGTTTAACGCTGCAGGAAGCACGTAGCCGCCTTCTTGATTGTCACTTGACAGTAGGCGCTGTTATTCGCGACGAGCAGGAGCAAGCTGGCCAATATGTATATTCGCAGACACCTCGTGCAGGAGCTTTAATCTTGGAAGGAGACAGGGTCACTCTACGCCTGTCAACAGACCGGTCAAAAGCAGACTTTTCTATGGAGGAAGACCCGGTGGAAGAAGAAGACGAGTGGTTTTAACGGGAAAAAGTGATTAAGTATATGGTTAACGAAGACTTGAATATCGAGTCGGATGAACTTTGGGAGCGTTGGCGATGCGAAGTGGACAAAGGACAAGGCAAAGAACGCATTGACAAATATCTGGCGGAGCACATGACCAATACCAGTCGTAACCGTATCCAAACGGCTGCGGATGCCGGTAACGTATGGGTAAACGGCAACCCTGTTGCCTCCAACTATCGCATCAAGCCCGGCGACATCATACAAGTGCTACTTGACCACGAGCCACATGACTTTACCATCACGCCGGAGAACATACCGCTCAATATCGTCTATGAGGACGAGGATTTATTAGTCATCAATAAACCTGCCGGACTCGTCGTCCACCCAGGACACGGCAACTACGAACACACACTACTCCATGCCCTTGCATACCATTTTAGCCAACAGCCAATTCCGACCGGCAACAATGGGGTCAAACATGTGATTGACATCAACGATCCCGGTATAGGTCTCGTTCACCGTATCGATAAAGACACGTCCGGACTTTTGTTAATAGCCAAAACGCCGGAGGCGAAAGCGTATCTGGCAAAGCAGTTCTTCGACCATACGACTGAACGGACATACAATGCGTTGGTATGGGGCACTTTCAAAGAAGACGAAGGAACAATAGAAGGGGCTTTGGCACGTGACAACCGCGACCGCACTATCTATCGTGTTTGGAATCCGGAGGATTGTCCGCAGGCGAAAGAAGCCGTTACCCATTGGCGCGTATTGGAACGTTTTCCATATGTCACACTCGTGGAATGTAAGCTCGAAACAGGACGTACACACCAGATACGCGTGCATATGAAACATATAGGCCATCCGCTTTTCTGCGATGAAAAATACGGTGGCTGCGAGATTCTCAAAGGTCTGCGCACACAGAAATACCGGCAGTTCATCGAGAATTGCTTTGCGCTCTGTCCTAGACAGGTCCTACACGCGCGTACATTAGGATTTACGCACCCGCGTACGCACGAGCGAATGTTCTTCGACAGCGAATGGCCGGATGATATGACTGCGCTCATCAACAAATGGAGAGCCTATGAACCAAATACGCTGAATTAAAAACGGCATAATTTTTGTACGAGAAAAAATAACTTTAATACGGAAAAATTATGAGTCGTATTCTATGGGTTGACGACGAGATAGACTTGTTGCAGCCATATATCATTTATTTGAAAGGAAAAGGTTACGAAGTCACCACCGCTTCGAACGGTGAGGACGCGTTGGATGTGTTCAGCAACCAGCATTCTGACGGCAGTATGCCGGTTGATATTGTGTTCCTGGACGAAAACATGCCTGGTATGACAGGACTGGAGACACTGCAGGAAATCAAACGCATACGACCCGAAGTACCGGTGGTAATGATTACCAAATCCGAAGAAGAACACATCATGGAGCAGGCGATAGGCGAGAAAATAACGGATTACCTGATTAAACCGGTTAATCCGAGCCAGATACTTTTGTGCCTCAAGAAACATATCCACCAGCAGGAAATTGTGACCGAGCAGGTACAGCAGAACTACCGTCAGGAATGGAGCGACATCTCCTATATGATTGACACGGCTACTACCATTGAAGAGTGGCAGGCTATAGAGCGCACACTCAGCAAATGGGAAATCAACCTTCAGGATTCCGAATTCAGCAATCAGATGGCGTCTATGCGCAGCCTCATTGCAGACCAACGCACCCAAGCCAATGCAGCATTTGCCAAATGGATGATGAGAAACTATGTTTCTATTGTTGAGAACCGGAAAACGCAAGAAGAAAACATCATCATGTCGCCGGATGTGATGAAGCATAGTGTTTTCCCGTTACTTGACAAAGGCGAAAAAGTGCTCTTGTGTGTAATTGACAACTTCCGGTATGACCAGTGGAAGACTATCCAACCCCTCATCAGCGAGTTCTATTCTATCCGCACAGAGGAGCAATACACCTCTATCTTACCGACTGCCACACAATATGCCCGTAATGCCATCTTTTCGGGGCTCATGCCGTTGCAGATACAGGAGATGTTTCCGCAGTATTGGGTAGAGGAAGGAGACGAAGAGAGCAAAAACCAGTATGAAAAAGAGCTCGTACAGACACTCCTCGACCGCTACCGCAGACGCGAGACATTCACCTATTGGAAAGTAAATGAAAGCGATTTTTGCGAACGCGTCATACAGCAACTCAAAGGAGTGCAGACACCCCTCAATATAGTAGTATTCAATTTCATTGATATGCTTTCCCACTCGCGTACGGAAAGCAAGATGATGCGCGAACTGGCAAACGATGAAGCGGCTTACAGGTCACTGACACTCAGTTGGTTCCGACATTCACCTACATGCGAACTGCTGCGACGGGCAGCTGAATTGGGATATACGCTCGTGCTCACCACCGATCATGGCACTACACGCGTCAAGAATGCCGTACAGATTATCGCGGACAAAAACACGAACACGAATATCCGATACAAAGTAGGCAAAGCACTTAACTGCAATGCCAAAACGGTCATGGCTATAGACCAACCTAAACGAGTTGGATTGCCATGCCCCAATGTCAGTAGCAGTTACATGTTCTGCACGAGCAACGATTTCTTCGCATACCCTAACCAGTTCAATTATTACGCACAATACTACCGCAATACATTCCAGCACGGCGGAGTATCACTGGAGGAAATGATTATCCCGCTGGTTACCATGGTGCCGAAGAAAGATTAGCTGATTAGATATATCAGAATACTAATTGAATATGGGAAAAAAGAAACGTCCGCATATTTTCCGGTATATCATGCTTGCAGTCTTGCTGGCTGCGATTGCCCTATGTCTGAGATTCACACTTAGTCATGGCACTCCGCCGAGCTTTGAACAATTAGAAAAAATGCCGCACAGACTGACTGTAATGACTTGGAATACTGGACGTATGGGCGGTTTCGTCAAACCTGAAAAGAACGAAGTACTTCAATACATTCTGGAGCAGAATGCGGATGTAATTTGCCTGCAGGAAGTGGATGTCTATAAAAACAGCAAATACCTTACCCTGCCGGAAGTCAAGCAGACTCTGGGCAAAAAATACCCCTACTCGTATATTGATTTCTCAGTCTATAACAGCCGTCACCAATACGGCACAATGGTATGGTCCAAATATCCGCTAATCAACAAACAGTGCATCCGCTATGAGTCGCAAGGCAATCTCTCTAATCAGTGCGATATAGTTATCGGAACAGACACTATACGGCTGATTAACAACCATTTGGAATCATACCGTTTTACTCCTGAAGACTTGGAAGATATGGAACATGTGCGGGACAAATGGGTTCGGGCTACTCCTTTGCGCAACAAACAGGCACGCGTGGTACGGGAAATGATAGATGCCAGCCCCTACCCGATTGTCATTACCGGTGATTTCAATGCGATTCCACTCAGCTTTGCCTATTTACATATCAGCCGCGGACTACATGACGCGTTCTTGGAGACCAGCTGGCTTCGAGTGGGGGCTACATGCAAGAAAAAAGGCATCGGACTGAGAATCGACTATATCCTCAGCTCCAAGAGCCTGATTCCTATCAGCTGCCGCGTTAACAAAACAACCGGCTCGGATCACCTGCCGGTTGAAGCTGTTTTGGCTTGGTAAAAACGAGGTAGGACTCCGCAGTTGCCTTTACACATCTTCGATATCGTCGAAATAGTGCCCGTGCTTCATTACATTTCGGAACACGGCTATCATCATCGCTATCACCACAGCTGGCATAAACGCTGTCCAGGTGGGCGCAAGTGTGGCATATTCACCGGATATCTTTACCGCATAATAAATCCAAAATACATAAAATAGTCCGGCGGAAGTCATTGTTAGAGAACTCACTATCAATCGCAACTTGGTAGGATAAATGGCAAATAGACAGGTAATACTGAGCACAAGCATAAGGATATAACATACATACAATCCTATCACAGACTCTTTTTTCCACACTTTATCAACATGGGTATCAAGTGTCGTCTGGGTCACCACGAATTCTTTCAAATCCATAGAGAAACTGCGGGTGTATATTATTCCCTTATCTTGACCGAATGTGAACACAGGCCCTTTGGAAGTTAATGCCGCTGCCACTATGGCAATCACTATATACACTATGCGGCGAATCAATGCTGATAATCTCCGTTTGTCGTCTTGCTCCATATCTGTTCTTTATTTACTGTTTTTTCTTTCAGACTGCAAAATTACTACAAAAATCCCAGATATGCAAATAAATTGTTGCTTTTACATCAAAATAGGGTCTCTTTGTCCGAAAATATTTGAATATATCAAAAAAAACAGTACCTTTGCGGTCAAAATGGAAATGAATGAGAGCGAAAAAGTTGTTGGTTACATTGTGGATTATAGGTCTAATGGTTCTTTACGCCTGTGACGCATCCGGTCGTGAAATACTTCGCACTCTTCCAACGAACAGGAGCGGACTTCCGGGAAATAGAGCGATGGAACGGCAAAACAAGGGGTACAAAACATTGATTTGGATGACAAAAACAAAAAATAAGGCGTTTTATTTGCACATATCAAAAAAAAGCAGTACCTTTGCACCCGATTTTGAAAATTGATTATGGAAAGTCTTAAAAATATCCTTGCTATTACCGGCAAGCCGGGTTTGTACAAATTGGTCAGCCGCGGCAACAACATGCTGATTGTGGAGTCATTAGTGGACGGCAAACGGATGCCTACCTATGCGCGTGACAAGATTGTGGCATTGAGCGATGTCTCTATGTTCACCGATGCGGACGACGTTTCCCTGAGCGAAGTGCTTACAAATGCCGGTAAAAAAGAGGAACTGAAGGCTGTGGCATTCGACCCCAAAAAGGTATCGAATACAGAATTACAGGCGTGGTTCGATCAGGTGCTCCCTAACTGGGACCGCGACCGGGTATATCCATCCGACATCCGAAAACTCATACAATGGTACAACATACTCATCAATGCTGGCATCACCAATTTCAGCATCGAAGAGGAAAATGCTGAGGAAGATAAAGCCAATAGCTGATGGATAGCTAACGGCGAAAAGCCGACAAGTGCTCTTACGAGCCATCATCAATAGCATAGAATCTGTAGCGCCACGGAGTGCCCAGGAAGAATGGGATAACTCGGGAATGCAGGTAGGTGACACAGGACGAGATATTCAGTCCGTCCTCTTGACCACAGACATTACGGAAAATGTGGTCAGTGAGGCTATTATGCTTGGTTGCCAACTTATTATCTCTCACCACCCTTTGCTTTTTCACGGACTCAAACAAGTGTGCGGACAGACACCGCAAGCCCGTGTTGTAGAAACGGCTATCAAGAATAACATCGCCATCTACTCCGCCCACACAAGTCTGGACAGCGTCATCGGAGGCATCAACACACGCCTTGCCGACAAACTCGGCATTATTGGACAACACATACTTGTTCCGACGCAACAGCCAGGGGCGAATACAGGTCTCGGCGTCATCGGTACATTGCCGGAACAGATCTCATACAGCGCTTTCATAGAACATGTGCGCAAAACACTGGAGTGCACCTACGTGCGCTATACGCGGCCGCAAAAAGAGATGATTCAGACGGTGGCGCTTTGCGGGGGTAGCGGAGCGGAGTTCATTGGTGAAGCAATTGCGAAAGGGGCTGATGTGTACCTCACTGCCGACTGCAAATACCATGAGTTTCAGGACGCTGACGGCCGAATCGGACTCATTGACATCGACCACTGGATAAGCGAACGACATGCCCGCGAGATTTTTAGAGACATACTCAAACCGCTCGGCGTGAAATGTACCATCAGCAAATCCGATAGAACACCTATTCAAATAGTAAATTGTAATTAATTTTATGGCAAGAACCAAAGAATTGACAGTAGAGGACAAACTGAAATTCCTCTATGAGTTACAGCAAGTGGACACCAAGATTGACAACTTGCGCACACTGGCAGGAGAACTGCCGCAGGAAGTAAAAGATATGGCAGATGAAGTGGAAGGTCTAAAAACCCGTCTGACCAATATCGAGAACGAAATCAAAGAGTGCGAAACACAGATTTCCGACCACCGAGTACGCACAGAAAACGCCAACGCTTCCATCTCACGCTACAAAGAGCAACAGAACAGCGTTCGGAACAATCGCGAGTTCGACAACCTTAACAAGGAAATCGAGTATCAGGAACTGGAAATCGAAGCTTCGCAGAAAAAAATCAAACACTTCTCCGCAGAACTGGAAGCACGCCTCGCTGACAAAGCGAAAACAACAAAGGACATCGAGGAGCGCACCGTGGATCTTAACCAGAAACGCTCCGAACTGGATCAGATCCTGGCGGAAACAAAGTCTGAAACAGAGGCTTTGGTACTTCGTGCTACGGAACTGGAAAAGAAGATTGACGAGCGTCTGTTAGCCGGATTCAAACGTATTCGTAAAAACGCACGAAACGGACTCGCGGTCGTTAAGATTGAGCGAGACTCTTGCGGAGGTTGCCACGCTAAAATTCCAGCTCAGCAACAACTCGACATCCGTACACGTAAGAAAATCATTGTTTGTGAGTTCTGCGGTAGAATATTAGTAGACCCAGAAATGTAATGATCAGGCTCAATACGCCTACCCACCATGTTGTGCCGGCACCAAAAGTGTCGGCATAATTTTTATACGATTCCGCCTCTGCGCCACCTACTGAGCCGAGCGCGTAATACATTATTATCGCCATCGAATTGTTGGTAAAATGCATTAACATCGGAAGCCATAGACTTCCTGTCCATACAAATATATAGCCAAACATCGCGCCCATCAACATTCGGGGAATAAAACCGAGAAACTGCATGTGGATTGCGGAAAAAATAATGGCTGCTGCCCATATCGCTATATGTACTTGGACTCCTTGTCGTCCATCCTTCGACCTTTCGCCTTCCAATATCTGTTGAAGTGTTCCGCGAAAAGTAAGTTCCTCTGCAAAAGCTGGAAGAAGAGCTATTAACCCAAAGTTAATCAGCACTGTATAGATATTGTCCGCATGTAGAAACTGTTCTATCAATGCCGCAGCATCGGCCTCCTTCTGAATAAGACTGTCAGGCAAAGGAATACGGCTGTTGAGATCCGCTAATAGATTGATTCCGGGTAACGCAAATAACATGATTCCGACAGCCAGCAGAAAATACGACCAATGGGCTCCTTGGTCCAACTTAAGCCATTGGAACGGGTTGCGACGAGGATCCCATAAAAAACCGCAGATAAACGGCGGAAGAAGTAAAGTTCCCACCACAGTATAGAACTGAATCCACTTCATGGATTCTAACGTCGGGTTGCCGGACAAATAACTTTTACCGTAAAACACAAATAGCAATATGACCGTCACTAACGACAATCCTGCCATAATACCCAACCACACAAGGGTTCGAATTATTTTCTCTTTCATGCTGCAAAAGTACATCTTTTTTTTGATATATGCAAATTTTTTTGCGTATATCATTTTTTTTTTGTAACTTTGCAGCCGTTTTTTAACGGCTTGCAAACGATTAACAATAAATATGAAGAAATTTAACGAATACAAACGATTGGATTTGCCGGCAATCAGCAAAGAAGTGCTGGCACAATGGGAAGAAGAAAACTTGTTTGAAAAGAGTGTTTCAACACGCGAGGGACACCCGCAGTTCCTGTTCTTTGAAGGACCTCCTTCGGCGAATGGAATGCCCGGTATACACCATGTCATGGCGCGTACCATCAAAGACACTTTCTGCCGATTCAAAACAATGCAGGGGTTCCAAGTACGCAGAAAAGCAGGTTGGGACACACACGGACTGCCCGTGGAGTTGGGAGTGGAGAAAATGTTGGGCATTACAAAAGAGGACATCGGTAAGAAAATCTCCGTCGATGAATACAATAACGCTTGTCGCCGCGAGGTGATGAAATATACCAAGGAGTGGACCAACCTTACCAAACAAATGGGCTACTGGGTCGATCTCAACAACCCCTATATCACGTACGACAACAAATACATCGAAACACTCTGGTTTCTGCTCAAAGAACTCTACAAAAAAGGCTACTTATACAAAGGCTACACCATTCAGCCTTATTCTCCGGCAGCAGGAACAGGTCTCTCGTCACACGAACTCAACCAGCCCGGTTGTTATCGTGACGTCAAAGATCTCACATGCACAGCTCGCTTTAAGGTGAAACCAAACAACTCCCTCTCCTCAGGAGAGGGTCGGGGTGAGGTCTATATCATTGCTTGGACCACAACACCTTGGACACTTCCTTCCAACACGGCTCTTTGCGTCGGTCCGAAAATCGACTACGTAGAAGTGGAGACACCTGTCGGTGACCATATTATCCTCGCAGAAGCTCGTCTCTCGGCTTATCAGAAAGATCTGTGCGGCGTGGACGAAGAAGGCAAACTCATAGAGCCGAAGATTGTTGCCCACTACAAAGGCGCTGACCTCGTCGGACTTGAATACGAGCCGCTTTTCCCGTGGGTGAATCCGGGCGAAGGCGCTTTCCGTGTTATTCCGGGTGACTATGTGACCACCGAAGACGGAACAGGTATCGTACATATCGCGCCTACTTTCGGAGCGGACGATAAGAAAGTAGCCGATGCTGCCGGCGTGCCGGGGCTCTACATGCAGACCAAGAACAACGGACCGCGACCTATGGTCGATTTCACCGGCAAATATTGGCGTGTGGAAGACCTCGACGAAGAATGGTACAAAGCGAACGTCAACGACGAACTCTATCGCAAATACGCCGGACGATGGGTCAAAAATGCCTACGATCCGCAGTTTACTATCGACGGAAAGTACGATGAAACCGCAGCTTCTAAGGCTGAAACACTCGACTTGCACCTCTGCTTGGAGATGAAAGCCGACGGACGACTCCTGCGCACGGAGAAACACGTGCACTCGTACCCGCATTGCTGGCGTACCGACAAACCCGTCCTCTATTACCCGCTTGATTCATGGTTCATCAAATCCACCAAAGCGCGCGACGAGATGATCGCCCTCAATAAGACCATCAACTGGCAGCCCGAATCCACCGGAACAGGTCGTTTCGGACAGTGGCTCAATAACCTCAACGACTGGAACCTCAGCCGAAGCCGTTATTGGGGAACACCACTGCCTATCTGGAGAACCGAAGATGGCACAGAGGAAATTTGCATCGGTTCCATCGCAGAATTATTCGATGAAATCGAGAAATCTGTGAAGGCAGGCTTCATGTCCTCGAACCCTTGGCCGAACCATAAAGTGGGCGATTACTCCAAAGAAAATTACGATCCTTCTGTCATCGACCTACATCGGCCGTACGTGGATAACATCATCCTCGTCTCTCCGTCCGGCAAACCCATGAAGCGAGAACTCGATCTCATCGATGTGTGGTTTGACTCCGGCGCTATGCCGTACGCACAGAACCACTATCCCTTCGAGAATGCCGACGCACCCCGTACTGCCGACTTCATCTCCGAAGGCGTGGATCAAACACGCGGATGGTTCTTCACCCTCCACGCAATACACACCATGATTGAAGGAACCGTAGCCTACAAAAACGTCATCTCCAACGGTCTTGTCCTTGATAAGAACGGCAACAAGATGTCCAAACGTCTCGGTAACGCTGTCGATCCCTTCGGAGCACTCGACACATACGGAGCCGATCCCGTCCGCTGGTACATGCTCACCAACTCCAGCCCGTGGGAAAACCTCAAATTCGATCCCGAAGGAGTTGATGAAGTCCGCCGTAAGTTCTTCGGAACCCTCTATAACACATACGGATTCTTCGCTCTCTATGCCAACGTCGATAACTGGAAACCTGCTGTCAAACACGACAACGAGACGAAAACGAGACGAAAACGAGACGAAAACGAACCGCAGGGTTATGCCGAGATCGACCTGTGGATACTGAGCAAACTCAACTCCCTCATCAAAGAGGTTACCGAGGCTTACGAAGCCTACGAACCAACCAAAGCCGGACGAGCAATTTCCGACTTCGTGCAGGACGACCTCTCCAACTGGTACGTGCGTCTGAACCGCAAGCGTTTCTGGGGAGGTGAGATGAACGCCGACAAACAAGCAGCATACTCAACCCTCTACGCCTGTCTTAAGACCGTAGCCCAACTCATGGCGCCGAACGCACCCTTCTATGCCGACCGTCTCTACCGAGATTTGACCGATGAAACCGTGCATTTAAGCCAATGGCCAATAGCTAATAGCGATAGTATAGACGAAGTCTTGGAGCGTCAGATGTACCTCGCACAACAAGCCACTTCCACCATTCTCTCTCTCCGCAAACGCGCAGAGAAGAACGTACGTCAGCCGCTCCAAAAGGCCGTTATTCCGACGCCGGATCAAGAGACAACCGACGCACTACTCCACGTGGCTGACCTCATCAAATCGGAGGTAAACGTCAAGGAACTGGTCATCGTCCCTGCTGAGCAATCAGAAATCCGTCTCGTCAAGAAGATCAAACCGAACTTTAAAGTCCTCGGAAAGAAAGTCGGTGCACAGATGAAAGCCGTAGCCGCTGAGATTAACGCGATGAACCAGGACCAAATTGCTCAAATGGAGCAAAACGGCAATTATCAATTGTCAACTGTCAATTATCAATTGATTGCAGAGGACGTGGACATCCTCACCGAAGACATGCCCGGATGGCTCGTGGCGAACAACGGAATCCTCACCATCGCGCTCGATATCGAACTGACGGACGAACTCATAGAAGAAGGAACGGCACGCGAGCTTATCAACCGCATTCAGAACCTTCGTAAATCCTCCGGACTCGAAATCACAGACCGCATTGTTGTAACCTTGGAAGACAAACCGGAGATCCACAACGCAGTCCTGCATTGCGGAGACTACATCGCTTCACAAGTTCTCGCTACCAAACTGGAACTAACAGCTAACTGCCAACTGCCAACTGCCATAGAAATGGACGGTTATTCGATTAATATCAAAATAGAAAAAGTATGAAACATTTTCATCAATTACTGTTACTCGCCCTCATAGGAGCTGTGTTGACGAGTTGCAACATGTTCAAAAAACAACAGCCGGAATTCCAACTGGAAGACTTGCAAGGCCTCTGGAAAGAGACCACACATGCTGATTTGCAACATTATGTGAGATTTACACAAGAGGCAAGTGAAGAAACTGGCTATCTCTATGGTCGCGAATGGGACGAAGCTGAAGACGTATTTGAGCAGGACTTGCTGGATTTCCTTGAGAAATATGGCATTCACGGTAACGGATGGTTCAAATACAAATTTGAAAAAGATGGTAATCTGACAGAGATCCATCTCATGGACAATGGTGGAGCTGAGATTCCGAAGATATATGTGGTTACTGTGCTGACAGATACCGAATTGGCTTACTATGAGAAAGACCATAAATCCATTAAGTTCACTTTCGAAAAAGTCGTAGCACTTAAATAATTATTCTTATGAAACGTGCGCTCAAAATAATCGGATGGACGCTTTTTAGTCTGGTGATGCTCGTGGTGATTGCTGTTGTGGTGGCATGCTATTTCATTTTCACACCTGAACGCCTTACACCTGTTGTCCGCGACGTGGCGGGTAAATTTATTACCTGCGAGTATGAAATTGGGGAAGTGGAACTCACTTTCTTCTCTACTTTTCCCCGTGTAGCCCTCCGCGCTGACGGTTTGCTCTTGCTCAACCCTATGCCTGGCGCACAGAATGATACGGTCGTTGAGGCGAAACATCTCACCGCTACCGTGGACGTAATGCAGTTTCTAAAGCACAACAACCTCATTGTGCATGAAGCCATCTTGGACGACGCATCCGTGAATTACTATACGGCTTTGGACGGCACTACCAACCTCGATGTTTTCGTCATGTCTCCCGACTCTACGGAAGAAGACACCACTGCCTTCTCTCTGCCCTTCAATGAACTAAGAGTGGACGGTTTGCGAATCAAGGCGAATACTATCACCTATCTCAACGACAAGGACACCATGTCCGCTTCTATGGGTGTCACGGAACTGGCAGCGTCCGCTTCCAACTGGAATGACATGCACCTGACGCTCGATGCCAACGATGTTTGCGCGAGCATCAAAAACGAGACTTATGCTGACAGCATGCATATCGCTTTGGACGCACCCGTGAAACTGAATCTGGACTCTATGTATTTCGCCTTTGACGAAGCGGAACTGGCGCTCAATGAGTTTGACTTGGCGTTGGACGGGGATATACGGTTGGGAGACACGATTGACTTGAATATGCGCCTCACTACCGGAAAATGGCAGATTGTACCACTATTGGCACTCGTACCGGAGACTTTTACACAATCACTCAAAGATCTTGACGTGGACGGAAAAGTGCAGTTACAGGCGGACATCCAAGGCTCGTATAGTGAGACTCAAATGCCGCTCGTCATGGCACACTTGACTCTGGAGGACGGAAAGGGAAGTTATAAACCGCTGCCTTACACACTACGCGATTTAGCGCTGGATGCCAATGCCGTTTTGAACCTCAACGAGGGACAGACATCTGACATTACCATCAATAACATGGCGGCTAAAACAAAAAAGAGCCAACTGGCTGCAAAAGGACAAGTGAACGATTTCTCCGGAGATATGTTCTTGGATTTGCAGATGACATTGGATGCCAACTTGCCTGACTTCAAGTACTTTATGCCGGATTCCATGAATCTTACCGGACGCACGAAAGGAACCGCCGCTGTCAAAATTAAACTCGCCGACCTCACAGAAATGCGACTGGAAAAAGGACGCATCAATGCAGATCTGACGCTGACCGACATCCGCTTCGAGCAAGACAGTATGCTCGCTGTACTGCCTTCTACCAAGGCGAAGATACAGATCCCGAACAGCAAACCATCCAAGAAATCTGTCAACTGGGCACGAGTGGACCTGAAAGCCGCGAAAGTGGACTTCGAAATGGGCAAATCACTCAATGCCTTCATTGACGAACCGGATATGCGGATAGAAGTGGCGAACATTCTGGCGAACGGACAGGATTATTTCGCGTACATTGACTTGGATGCTTTGGATGGACAGTTCGATGACATTCTCGCTGACTTGAAAAAAACGCAACTGGAAGCGTTCGTCAGCGGCGGAAAGAAAGTGAGCGCCAAGATTCATACACAAGCGCTAAACGGAAAGATGGGAGAAGAACTGTCCGCCAAAACGGACTCGCTCGTTCTGGAAGCCGCAGCGCGCTACAACGAAAAAGAAGAGAACATTCTCCTTAAATGGAATCCGAGGCTGAAAATACAACTCACAAACGGAGAGTTCAATTTGCCCGAAAGACTCCCGGAAGCAGTCATTGTTCCAAGCATCAATTTCCAGTATTCCAACAGGAACATGACGATCGACAACTCGCGAATCGAATTAGGCAACTCGGATTTGAATATCAAAGGCTACGTGCACAATATTGGCAAATGGTTCCGCCATGACACCATTCTCGAGGGACAACTCGATATCGTTTCCAACCATTGCGATGCCAACCAACTTCTCGCTTGGTTTAGCGCTGACAAAGGGAGCGAAGAGCAACCTGAGGAAAAGGATAAAAATGATCAAATGTCAAATGACAAATCACAAATGTCAAATGACAAATCACAAATGACAAATGACTCCGATAAGGAGTCCGGTCCTTTCCTCGTTCCTACAGACGTGAATTTGGCGCTCAACACGCATATGCAGGAAGTGGTGGCGTTCAACCAGATTGCAAAAGACCTCAAGGGTGGCATTTACCTCAACGATGGTACGCTGACCCTGGACGAAGTGGGATTTGTGTGCCGGGCTGCCAAACTGCAACTCACTGCTATGTACCGCTCCCCAAGACGAAATCACCTATACCTCGGCATGGATTATCACATGGTGGACGTGGACATAGACGAACTGCTGACCATGATTCCTAACCTCGAACAGATGGTTCCTATGCTTAGTTCTTTCAAGGGAGCTGCGCAGTTCCACCTTGCCGCAGAAACCTATCTTAACAGCCAGTACAAACCCAAAATGAGTACGCTACGAGGAGCCGCTTCGCTCACGGGAAAAGATCTCGTTGTGTTGGACGGAGAAACATTCTCGCAAATAAGCAAACTGCTCATGTTCAATAAGAAAACGGAAAACAAAATCGACTCCATCAACGCCGAGATTACCGTTTATAAGAACGAAATCGATGTCTATCCGCTATGCGTCCAGATGGATAACTACATGGTCGCGCTCGGAGGAAGACATAATACCGACATGACTTTCGATTATGACATCAACGTCCTCAAACCCATCTATCTGGGCGTTAACGTCAGCGGGAATATTGATAACCTCAAAATCAAACTTGCCAAATGTAAGTTCGCCCAAGACTTCCGGCCGCACTGGTATCAAAAAGCTGACAACCAGTCACGGGAACTGCGCGAACGCATTAAACAATCTATGGAAAAGAATGTAAGAATCAAATAGATTCAAACCACATCAAAACATATCAAACCAAATGAAAAAACTATTAACTTTAGGAGCAATCGCAATGACTATGCTTGCTTGTTCAAAACAAGAGTCGGAACTGCCGACCACTTACTCCATTCCGGCATTTGACCAGATCCAACTGGACAATTACATCCCTGCTTTCGAAGCCGCTGTTAACGAACAAAAAGCGGAAGTGGAAGCTATCGTGAATAACCCCGAAGAACCAACCTTCGACAACACCATCGTCGCGCTGGACCGATCTGGCATGACGCTCGACAGTATTTCCGGTATCTTCTTCAATGTCCTTGAAGCGGATGGTAACGATGAGATGAACGCCATCGCCGAGAAAGTATATCCGATGTTGAGCGAACTGAGCGATGGTATTATTCTCAACGATGCGCTCTTCCAGCGGGTCAAAGCCGTGTACGACCAGCGCGAACAATTGGGACTGAACCCCGAACAGATGAGACTTGTGACGGAGACGTACAAGTCGTTCGCCGACAACGGTGCGAACTTGCCGGAAGACAAAAAAGAAAGACTCAAAGAAATCAACCTTGAACTGAGTCTCCTCTCACTGAAGTTCGGTAATAACGTAGTGGCAGAGACCAATGCCTGCAAGCGTTTCGTGACCGACGAGGCGCAACTCAAAGGTCTTCCTGAATCTGCCAAAGCGGCCGCAGCAGAAGAAGCTGCCGCTGCTGGACATCCGGGAGAATGGCTCTTCACACCCAAACGTACCTCTTTCACTCCTGTACTGCAGTACTGCGAGAACCGCGAACTGCGCAAACAGCTCCTGCTGGACTATACCACAAGAGCCAACCACAACAACGAGTTTGACAACAAAGCGGTCATCATCCGCGAAATGGAACTTCGTATCGAGAAAGCCAACTTGTTCGGTTATGACAACCCTGCAGACTATATCCTTGCGGACTGCATGGCGAAGAACCATCAAACGGTGGATGCTTTCCTGCAATCTGTCTGGGCACCCTCTCTTGAAGCCGCCAAACGCGAAGCGGCCGAACTCCAAAAACTTCTGGACGAGGACCTGCAAAATGGCAAATGTCAAATGTCAAATGACAAATCTCTCCAGCCTTGGGATTGGTGGTATTACGCCGAGAAACTGCGTAAAGCCAAATACGCTCTCGATGAGGAAGAGATCAAGCCGTATTTCGAACTCAACAACGTTCGCAAAGGGGCTTTCGGTGTGGCTAACAAACTGTACGGATTACAGTTCGAGCAGGTTTATGACATGCCTGTCTATAACCCCGAAGTGGAAGTGTTCAAAGTAACGGAAGAGAACGGAAGACTCGTCGGATTCCTTTATACCGATTATTTCCCGCGCGCAGGTAAGAGACCGGGAGCCTGGATGAACAATATCTGCACGCAGTATATTGACGAAAACGGAGTGGATCACAGACCGGTTATCATCAATGTCGGTAACTTCAATAAACCCACAGCTGGCAATCCATCGCTCCTCTCTATGGACGATGTAGAAACGCTCTTCCATGAGTTCGGACACGCGCTACACGGGCTCCTCTCAAAAGCGCATTACAGAAAACTCAGCGGCACGAACACGCCCCGCGACTTCGTTGAATTGCCCAGCCAGTTCATGGAGAACTACTGCTACGAACCCGAAGTGCTCAAAACGTACGCCTTCCACTATCAGACTGGAGAAATCATTCCCGA
>Ga0247610_10003295_pt1 | contig 17842 bp, 20 predicted proteins | sample 174DNAGHGhighgp2_FD_193483 | JGI IMG/M metagenome (GOLD analysis project Ga0247610, IMG submission 193483) | Sheep rumen microbial communities from Palmerston North, Manawatu-Wanganui, New Zealand - 1742 DNA GHGhigh gp2 | ecosystem: Host-associated > Mammals > Digestive system > Stomach > Rumen... | reverse complement strand
AAAGAATATATTAGCTCTGCGCATGTTCTCTTTTTTGAGGTACTAATTCGTAATCGAACAAGTTAAGGACTTTGTTCACCATATCCATCCGTTGAGACGTTTTGCCTTGTTCCAACTCGCGAACGAAAAAGAGACTCACCCCAGACCTATAGGCCAAATCCTCTTGGGTGAGACCGTATTTTTTGCGCAATTCTTTAACGCATTGAGACAAACGTGTTTTCATAAAACTATATGCTTTCGTCTGCAAAAATACAATTTTTTTCTAATATTATATGTAACTTCATATAATTATGGTTTTTTATTCGAGATTATATGTTTTCTAATATAGTATGGGTTTTGACAAAAAGTTGCAGGAATTGATGAAAAAAGGAAAAATTCACTATCTTTGCAGCTCAAAAACCTATCGTAATGAAAATCATCATTCTCGGAACAGCATACCCCTATCGCGGCGGATTGGCGGCATTCAACGAACGCCTCGCCCACGAGTACCAGAACCAAGGACATGAAGTGGAAATCTATACCTTCACCCACCAGTATCCCGATTTCCTTTTCCCTGGCAAGACCCAATACAGCACGGACCCGGCCCCGAAAGACCTGAACATTGTGCGGAAAGTACACTCCTACAACCCGATCAACTGGTTCAAGGTGGGGCGTGAGATCGCCCAGAAAAGCCCGGATGTGTTGGTTTTCGCTTATTGGATGTCGTTCATGGCACCCTGCATGGGTACCGTTGCAAGGCAAGTGCGGCGCAACCGTCATACCCGTATATTGGCCTTGGTCCACAATATGATTCCGCACGAGCCCAATTTCCTCGACAAGATCCTGCCGCCGTATTTCGTGAAAAGTATGGACGGATTTATGGCTCTTTCGGAATCAGTAGTGCATGACATTGAGCATTTCGACAAAAGAGGGTGTCCCAAGCGGTTCTCCCCGCACCCCATCTACGATCACTATGGTGAGCGTCTTCCTCGCGAACAAGCCCTTTCTCTGTTAAAACTTGATCCGGATTCTCGTTATGTGCTTTTTTTTGGCTTCATCCGTGCTTACAAAGGGTTGGATCTCCTTTTGGATGCGTTTGCTGATGAACAAATGCGCGAACTTGACGTGAAATTGATTGTGGCGGGGGAATTCTACGGAGATTCCGCGCCGTATATGCGGCAGATAAAGAAGAACGGGCTGGACAACACGGTCCTGTTGTTCAATGACTACATTCCGGACGGGGAAGTTAACCGGTACTTCAGCGCGGCCGACATCGTGGCACAGCCCTATAAGACCGCCACGCAGAGCGGCGTCACCCAAATCGCCTTCCATTTCGAGAAACCGATGCTGGTGACCAATGTCGGCGGACTGCCCGAGATTGTTCCAGACGGCAAAATCGGCTATGTTGTCGAACCCGATGCTCAGCAAATTGCAGGTGCCCTGCACCGATTCTTCACAGAAAATAAACAGACAGAATTCGAACGGAATGTATCCGAGGAAAAGAAAAAGTACGCTTGGTCCACATTCACAAAAGTGATGAATGAATTAACGAAATAGACTACATTTTATTTTGATTTTCAACCTTTTAGCCTTTAATCACTAACATGAACCCCCGCATCCCCCAGTCCATCAGCCAGTCCATCGCCGCCAAGCAGGCGATTTTGGAGAACCCTGAATTTCTGGCCCGCATCCAGCAGGCCGCGGACCTCGTCACTGCCTCCCTGCGCGGCGGCGGAAAAGTCCACTTCTGCGGCAACGGCGGCAGTGCGGCCGACGCCCAGCACCTCGCCGCCGAACTCTCCGGCCGCTTCTACTTCGACCGGCCGCCGCTCAACGCCGAAGCCCTCCATTGCAACACCTCCTACCTCACCGCCGTGGGCAACGACTACGGCTACGACCTTATCTTCTCGCGCCTTCTGCGCGGCACCGCCAAAGCCGGCGACGTCATCGTGGGCATCTCCACCTCCGGCAACTCCAAGAACATCCTCAATGCCTTCGAAGTGGCCAAGGAGATGGGCGTGCACATCATCGCCATGACCGGCGAGACCGGCGGCAGGATGAAGGATTACGCGGAGGTCCTCCTGAACGTGCCCTCCACCGACACGCCGCGTATCCAGGAAAGCCACATCATGATCGGACATATTATCTGCGAACTTGTGGAGTCCGCGATATTCGGCTAAAATCAGCTGCCGAATAAGCGTCTGTTTGGTTTGGATTCTCCTGACAAAGTGTCCCTCAACAATGCTCGTCCTTGTTCGGAGACTCTGGATTCTGCTCATGTTCTCGAGCCTCTTTCCACTCCAATATATGAGACATTACCGGCGAGAGATGTTTGTAGGCGACGGAAGCTTCCTTGACCTCATGTTTGAAGAGGATTTCTTTCTTGTCAACGGTGTCGATAAAGTAGAACAGCACACCGAACACCAGAACCACTTTCAACGCGCCGAAAAGGATGCCCAGTCCCTTGTCGAGAAACTCAGATAGCACGGGCTTGAGCGCCCGCTTCAGAATCCGTCCCAACAGGTTGACCAACACTATGGTAAGGATGAAACACAACGAGAATGAGATGGGCTTCGCCAACGTGATGCCCGTGAGCCAAAGCGAAATCAAGTCGGAGAATTTATAGGAGATGAACAGCCCTAAAAACAGGGCGGCCAAGGAGACAATCTCCATCAGGAAGCCGTTTTTGAATCCCCTGAAGGCGTACCAGCAGAGGGGTATCAATACGATGATGTCGATCCAGTTCATTTTGGAATGGTTATTGGTTATTGGTTATTGGTTATTGAGGGTTTGAAGGTAAAGGGTTATCAAAATTGGTGGCAAAAGTAAACAAATTATCGTTAGGACAGAAATGTATTTTTTGTGTCTTTGTCGTCTAATTTCATCGCTATGAAAAATCGTTTACTTTTTATAACCATAATGCTGCTGTTTGCAGCAGTTTCGGTGCAGACGGTGACATTTCTGGCAGACCCAAGCAGGTAGAGGGGGCTGGAAGCAATCGCGAACATATCCCCTGTGCGGCTGAACAAGCGCACAGGGGAAACGCCCCGGGAGGACAGGTACTTCATCACCACGCTCACGGACACCGAGAAGGTGATGAATGCCGTCCACAGCCACCGGGGTTAGAGAGCATGCGCTGGATGGATGCTGGATATGGACTTCGGGGAAGACCATAGTGCCAAACGGGCATGCAATGCAGCCGCCGGCTTTATGCAACACACTTCAATGCCCCGTGTAGTCGGAGTCTTTGGAAGTTGGTGCGTAAGCCCTGGAGACAACATTCCCCCATGCCAGGTTGATTTCCTACCTGACAAATACGGGAGAATAGCTATAATTTGCTCCCTGCCAATATAAAATGTTCAAATTTACAATATCACATTTGTAGCACTTTCTTGAATTGTTTCTTAAAGGACCGAGACAGCTCAAAGCTGACATTCTCAGAAATGAGAATGCGGTCCTTAATAACTCCAGAGACCTTGTTCATATTCACCACTACTGAACGATTGATCTTCTGGAACATTGATTTCGGAAATTTTGAAGCAAACATTTTCAGATTGCTTCTGAAGTATTTTCTCTCACCATCCTCGAAATAAACGCATACCTGGTTTCCGACTTTTTTCAGGTAGAGGACATTGTCGAACACGATTCGTATCGACTCCTCGTTTCGAGTCCCCATAATGAAAGTTGACTTCGCTACCGGCTGGTTTGCGTTGTACGAAAGGTTTTCTTCCTCAATCCGTTGCATGGTCCGTTGGTCCACAGTATTGTAGGTGCCATAGATGTTTAAGATCTTGCCCATGATACTGTTCAGGTCCTTTTCCGAAAAAGGTGCATAAAAAATCTCCAAAAAACCTACTTTGAGAAGATGTTTGACCTTTTTGGTGTTCACGGAGTCACATAATCCTACAATGAAAGGAGGCTTTTTGATGTCAAAAAGCACATCCTCCGCATCGGTATCCATAAACAGGATTGTTGGATGATGTTTGTTTAAATACTCTATTGCCTCTGCTGAGTGGTGGCAAACAAAGGCAATCTCCAGCGAATAATACTTTGATAATAAGCTGGTTAACAAATCTACTTTTGATTCGTCCTCACATAGAATAACTACGGGAATCCCTACATTAATATTATGAAGCATACCCATTTATACAATATCTTCTAAGTAAAAGTACAAAATTTTGCTATTGCTGCAACAGAAAAGTGATTAAAAGTGGGTTTTTGTGAATAAATGTGCAGTTTGATGAATATTATATACACAAAAGTACACATAATAATCAATATGCAATTTTTATTTCGGTTTATGCAGAAAAGTAAACATTATTGCAACTTTATACTTAAAAAGGGAAAAAAAGAATGATTAAGATGCAGAATTATTGTTATGTTGTAAAAATGATTTGTGGGTTAGCTGATAAATGTTTTTCTGAGGCATTGCTCTTTTTCAAACAGTATGTTCCGTAGTCGGTCCAGTTGTTCTACGGAATGCTCGGTTAATACAGGCGTGCGGGGAAGCCAATCGAGAGGTTTCCCGGGAAACCATAGTTTCAGGTTTTCAGTAATAGCAGTATCTTCATTTACAGGATTTTGACGGTTTTTTGTACGGGCGAATTGAAGAATCCTCAACCCGTCTGCTTTTTGGTGGAAGGCTTTCACGAAATGAGGAAAGTCTTTGACGTTGTTGCGTATGTCCGCCCAGATGTCTTTCCCCTTGTTGTTTTGTTGCAGGAAATAGAGGAATTCATTGTCAGTGTGATTGGTGCGGTTGGCGTAAAGTTCCGGAAGCAGGTCGTAGGCGGCCTTGATCGGTTCGAACACACTATGGGGGTAGATGGGATAGCTGTCCCAAACCCCTTCCCTTCCCAAGCTCATGGCAGGGCCGGTCCCGAAGGGTACGCGGTTCGAATAACGGCCGGCAGGATAGACACATTCGGTGTTAAAAAGCCTTAAACCTCCCATTTTGCAGAATTTCTGCACTAAATAGAAGTCTTCCCCGCTTTGGAGTGGCGTGATGTTTCCAATTTTCGCCAAGGCTTTCGCCCGGGTCGCAATGGCGGACCCTAAAGCTGTGAAACCGTACGGACTATTGATGTTCAATAGATTAATGGCATAGTTACGCATATATATTTCGTATCGCAGCATGGACTTGTCGCAGGGCTCGTCCAGGTTAAGTGGATGATAGTAGGGAACGGCAATCGCATTGAGGGTGCGCTCGTTGATAAATTGCATCGCAACAGATTGCAGGTAACCGGGTTTCACAATTGTGTCCGCATCAAGGCTGACAATGATGTCGTCAGGGGCCGAATCTTCCAATATTTTGGCGAATAAGATTTTACGCGCCTGCCCGACACCGGTTTTCTTTCCTGTCCAGCCCTTTCCACGCGAAGACCGGTTCAAGACATGCAGTGTTAATAATTTATAATTCTGGAGATATACCATTAATTGCCGGTTATGTTCGCAAATGGAACGTTTTTCAGGGTGAAACCAGTAGCTTTCGGGTTGATTTACACAAATATAAATTTCAAAGGGAAAAGCGGTTTGCTGCTTGGCCAAGGCATCCAGCGTGGCGGGCATGAGTTCCAGCTCGTCCATCGCAGGTATGGCAACGCGGACGGCTACCATCTACTTGACCGTCACCGTGACGTCCCGGGTTCGCACGGCCTCTTCAACATTACCTCGGGCATAAACAAAATGGAGTGTTTGTGTACCCTTTTCGACTGCTTCAAACTTCCAGAAGCGGTGGCTGGAAGCACCTACCATGCCTTTTGGGGCGTTGCTGGTGTAGCGGTCGCCCGCGCTTTTCACGATGCTGATTTCATTCTCGTTGACGAGTTGCCACCAGAATCCGGTAGAGGCGTTGGTGATAAACTCAATTTCGCAGTATTGCCCTTTTTGAAGAACCACTTCGTTTGTCTCCTTGTCTATAGCAACCAGTTTCCTTTGTGCCTGGCAGCCTGCAAAAAGGCATATTACGATGCTTAAATAGAGGATTTTTTTCATTGTTATGAGTTTTTGTGGCAAATACGTTTCGATTGCATAAGATTTGAAAAGGGGTGGATGGTTTATTCCACCGCTTCTTTAAGACGTTCAGCGTTTTCGGCTACCTGCAGGGCTTGAAGGACCTCTTCAATGTCGCCGTTCATGAAATTGGCGAGGTTGTACATGGTATAGTTGATGCGGTGGTCGGTGACGCGGTTCTGGGGGTAGTTGTAGGTGCGGATTTTTGCGGAGCGGTCGCCCGTGGAGACCATTGTCCGGCGTTTGGAAGCGATTTCGTCAAGGTATTTTTGGTACTCCATCTCGAAAAGCCGGGTACGGAGTACGCGCATGGCCTTTTCCAGGTTCTTGATTTGTGACTTTTCATCCTGAATGGAGACGACAATCCCGGTGGGGATGTGAGTGAGGCGTACGGCAGAGTAAGTGGTGTTGACACATTGCCCGCCGGGACCTGAGGCGCAGAAAGTCTCCTTCTTGATGTCGCTTTGTTTGAGTTCGACATCGAATTCGTCCGCTTCAGGAAGCACTACCACGGAAGCGGCGGAGGTGTGCACACGGCCCTGCGATTCGGTCTGGGGCACGCGTTGCACCCGATGCACGCCTGACTCGTACTTCATGATGCCATACACGCCATTGCCAGTCACGGAGAAGTCGATCTCCTTGTAACCACCCACGGTGCCTTCGGTCATGGAGAGCACTTCGATTTTCCAACCCTTCTTGTCGCAGTAGTGTTGATACATGCGGAACAAGTCGCCGGCGAAAATGCTGGCCTCGTCACCGCCAGTGCCCGCACGGATTTCCATTTGGGCGTTCTTGCTGTCTTGAGGGTCCGATGGAAGCAACAATAACCGAATGTCCTCTTCAAGATTCTCTTTGTCGCTAAGGTAACTGTCCAATTCCATCTTGGCCATTTCGCGGAACTCTTCGTCTTTCTCGTTGGCCAGAATGTCTTTCGCGTTGGCAATATTGTCGATGACGTCTTTGTATTTCTTGTAAGCGTCCACCACAGCCTGAAGTTCTTTGTAGTCTTTGCTCAGCTTGACATAATTCTTCATGTCGGACATCACGTCCGGCTTGGTGATTTCTTCGCCGATTTGCAGCCAGCGTTGGTAAATAAGCTCTAATTTATCCAATAAATCGTTCATATATAGCCTTTCTGTTTTGGGGCGGCAAAGATACGATTTTTTTGGGTGTTACGGAACTTTCTGAAAGTGAATTGCAGGAGAGGGGCGAAAAAGGTGTCATAACAATGTGATGGCACCAACCAATAGCCCCAAAACCATAGTGATAGCTTTCGTTATCAAAAAATTGCATTTGGACTGGGCCAGCAGCGGAATGCCGGCATGGCCATTTTGGGAGATGGAGTTAGCCAGCAGAATCCCGAAAGGCAGGACTCCTTGGAGAAACAGCATCACGAAAATGAGGTGCGGGCCGGAAACTGGTAGGAAACCCACCACTACGGCGAGGAGCAACAGTAGCCATTTGGTCCAAGCTTTGGTTTCTATAATTGTTTGTAAATCAATATAATTGTTAAGAATACCTAAAATCAGCAAAGTCCCGAAAGCATAGAAAAAGAGGGTGAGAGCGTGTTTTTTGATGACATGTTCCCATACGTGTTCTCGCAAGAAATGCAGAAGCCGTTTTCTCCAATACTGTCGCTGCCTCTCTGTGTGCGGCTGTGCTTGCTCTTCCTCGTGAAGGGGGAATCTGTGGCTTTCGTAGGTTATGATTTTGTTGCAGGGGATTCTTTGAAGAATCAGGCCGACGACCAAACCAAGGGCGAACAGGATTCCAGTAAGCAGGAGGGCGTGTTTAGGGCTTTTGGCGGTAAGGAAGAGGGCTTCGTCGCCGAACGTGGCGATCATGCCGCCCATCAGTGCGCCGAAAGAGAGTGCTCTGTGTGTGAAAAGGGACACCACCACGAAGCCGCCCGCACATCCAGGTATGGCGCCAAGCAGGCAGGCCAAAGCAACCTCGGCAGCAGGTTTCTTATGCAGTTTGGCGAAAATCCGTCCCGAGGAAGAGATGTTTAAGGACTCGACAACAGCCATAAGCAATAACACCAAAAGCGTTATTGACACCGATTCCCGCAAGGCTTCCCATAAAATGTCCATTGCAGTGTTCATGGATTCTCTTTTAAACGGTTGCCTATAGATTCAGGTTTTTCGCCAGTGTTGGGTCTGTCTTTTTCGCACCCCATACTTTTGCTGAGATGTCGTGAGCCTCTTTCGGGGTCATCAGGTCGTAGTGCTCCAGGGCGCGCTGCACGAAAATGCACTGCTGGATTTGCGCCTGGTCGGTGACGACGGCGTCGGCGAGTGCCTTGCAGGACGGGTATCCGCAGAGGTGGCAATCCACTTGCGGGAGATTCTGGTTGATCTCGAAGGCGCGTTTCATCTTCTGCATGGCAGTGGCCACGTTGTCGTCCATCTTGTCCATGGAACGGGGCTCCACGTTGCTGACATGCCGTTTGTCGGCCAGGTAGTCGAAATAATAATGGAGGTCATTGTCCTCGCTATCGACCTCGTCAGAGCATTTCTGCATTCTTTTACGCTGGCGTTCAATCATCAGGAAGCGGTTTTCAGCGGTGAGAATACCTCCGCAACAACTGCCGTCGCAAGCGCGAAGTTCCAGAAAATCAATATCTTGAATATCCTCATCCTCCACTTTTTCCAAAAACTCGGATACGTTGTGGATGTCGTCAATGGCCAGGTTTCGTCCAGTGCGGAGCATTTTGGTCTCGCCGCCGGTGAGCGGATAGGTGATACTGGCTTTTGAGAGGCGGTGGAGTCGGACGGACTCGTCGCCCATCTTGTATTCGCCCGTTTTGATGACCCTCAGGACCTTGCTGTATAGGTAGTTCATGTTGATAACGCCCGTCACGGGAGACTTTTCTTCACCTACGGGGCTTTTGATGGCGGCGATTTTGGCCGCGCAGGGGGTCACGTAGAAAATGCCAATGTCTTCCTCTTTAACCCCTTTCTCGTTCAGGCTTTTCTTGATGTATTCAGCGGTCATGTCGAAGGGGGCTTTTATGGGATAGATATTGTTGACCAACACAGGGAACTTCACCTGGATGAGTCGCACGATAGCCGGGCAGAAAGAGGAGATGACGGGCTTTTCGCAGGAGATGTTACCGGATTCGAGGTCGCGGCGGATATATTCCCGAATGAAGTCCACGCTTTTTTCCACTTCATATATGTATTTGAAGCCGATGTGGAGGAGGGCGGAGAGTATGGTCCTTTCTCGGATTTTCTCCTCAAATTGGGTCATGAAGATGGATGGGACCAACAGGACGGGGCATTTGTAGTCGTATACGGTTTGGAAGTCATCCTGTTCAATATAGATGGCATTCACGGGACAGGCCACGTAGCAGCGTCCGCAATCGACACAGCGGTTCGGGTTGAGCACCGGATGCCCATCCTCAATGTGGATGGCACTGGTAGGGCACACGCCAGAGCAGTGCGAGCAGCCAATGCACAGGTCCAGTTTAAATTGCAATGCGTGGTGAAAATCTTCTGCCATGATTTTAATGGGTTAGAGGGGGTGAGTTTATTGGAAATAATTAATGAATTCGATGGTGGTGCCTTTGCCAACCTCGGAAGTGATGTTGAGGGTGTCGGAATTGTTTTTGATGTTGGGGAGGCCCATGCCGGCGCCGAAGCCCATTTCCCTGACTTTCTGCGAAGCCGTGGAGTAGCCTTTCTGCATGGCACGGTCGATGTCGGGGATGCCCGGCCCCTCGTCGGCGAGAACAATTTTGACATGATCTTCTTCCAAATCCACGGAGATGTCCCCGCGGTAGGCGTGAGCCACGATGTTGACTTCCGCCTCGTACAGCGCTACGACGGTTCTTTTCACAATTTCGGGGCTGATGCCGATTTTCTTGAGCATCCGCTTCACTTGGCTGGACGTGGACCCCGCGTTGGTGAAATCCCCGCCCTCTACATGGTAAATAAAATTCATAATGTTAGGTTTGGTTAATGATAATGTTAATAAACGGCCGGAAGACCTGCATTGTACAGAATACCCGATGTCTTGTACATGGAATATTCCGTCTTGATGATCACCATCTCATTGTCCTCGGCCAGCTCTTTCATCTCCTCCGTCACCTCTTTGCCGCGTACGACCAGCATATAGCTGATGTCAGACATCTCGCAGGTCCGGATTGACTGAAGATTGCTCAGCCCTGTGAGCAACATCAGTTTGTCTATGTTTTTCAGGGTAAGGACGTCACTCATCAGGTCTGAGGCGAAAACGCAGTTGATTTCATCGTGGATTCTCTCTTCTCCGCAAATCACTTCGCCATGTACAAGGTCTTTAATCGCTTCGATTGTCATTGCCAAAAATGTTTTCTAATATGTACTTGAAAAATATTTCGCAAAGATACATTTTTTTCTAACATCGTTTTTTTGCCCTGAGGATTTTATTCTTTTCCGGAAATTCCTGGGCTTACGCATCAGCGTCACCAAACGCCCGTAAGTGCATCATCATGCTATAGTGAAAGGCATTTTTTGGCCTTTCCGCCACAGTTGAAGCCTTTGTTTTCGCAAAAAAAGCACAATGACGCAGCACTCCGGCTGACCGCAACGATACGGGACGCCGGATTTCCGGCCTGATTCATCTTATCAGCAAAAGCCGCCGTTGAACCTGAAACCTGCCGTTACCCTTACTTCACCCTGCTTTCGCCCATACTTTAGAGTATGGCTAAAGGCAGTCTATAACCTGCAGTATTCCACGGAAGAGACACCGCACAACGGCATTTTTGCGACGTTTGGAAGCGTCGGCTCCTGACCCGCGCCGGCTCGCCCGAATAAAAAAGCTGATGCGCAAGCCCAGTATGAAAAAAAACTACCCTGCGGCACATATTTATAAATTATGTAATTTTGCCGAAAAATTTGTTATGCGGAAAATTGTTGCCTTAATTCTCCTTTTCCTGCCAGGCGGTGTCGCGTTCGCACAAGATAACGTACGCTATGACATTGAGCCAGGTATCGTAAAAATCCAGGAAGAATATGTGAATAATTGGCGTAAATTGGGTGAAATCAACGGCTACCGGATTCAGATTGCCGCCTATTCGGGTGTAAACTCCAAGTCACAGGCGGAAACTGCCCGTAACAATTTCAACAATTTGTTCCCTTTCACAAAATCGTATCTCATCTACAACGAGCCATACTTCAAAGTTCGCATAGGAGACTACTATTCACGACTGCAGGCATACAAGGAATTGGAAAACATAAAGTTAACCTATCCAAGTGCCTATATTGTCCCGGACAAAATCAAATATTAGCCCTCAATTTATAGATATCCAGCACATTCTGCATAAGCATGGCGATGGTCATCGGGCCGACGCCACCGGGCACAGGTGTGCATGCACGAAGCCGCTTCTCCAATTCCGGACGAGTGGCTTCGCTGTAAACGTCGCCCTGCAGTTTGCCGTTCACGCGGTTCATAGCCACGTCGATGAGGACAGCGCCCTCCTTGAAATCGTAGGGCTGAAGGAGGTTCGGACATCCGGCTGCGGTGATGATAATGTCGCCGATGCGGGCGATTTCGGCCAGGTTTTTCGTACGGGAGTGGCACAGCGTGACCGTGGCATCGCTGTGGATCAGCAGTTGTGCGGTGGGTTCGCCCACCAATTGGCTGCGCCCGATCATCACCACGTGTTCGCCAGCGACCTCTATATTGTTGGTTTCCAGTAGAGTAATGATGCCTTTCGGGGTGCATGGCATCACATAGGGTTCGCCCAAGTGGAGCAATCCGACATTCATCAGATGCAGTCCGTCGGCATCCTTGCGGTAGTCGATGAAATCGAGCACGCGGGCGGAGTTGTAGTGGTCGGGCAGTGGCAGTTGGATGAGAATGGCATCGACATCGTCGTTGCGGTTGCATTCGTCAATCATCACCATCAGTTCGCTCTCTGAGGTTGTCGCCGGCAGGAGGTGCTGTTCGCAGTCCATTCCTAACGCCTTGCAAGTCTTGTACTTGCTGCTCACGTAGGAGAGGCTGTCGGGGCGGTCGCCAACGAGGAAGATGTCCAATCTTGGAGGACGTTGCCCGTTGGCTTTGATTTCCGCCACCTCTTTGGCGATTTGGTCTTTTACCTGCTGTGCGCACGCTTTTCCGTCGATGATTCTCATAATGCTCTGATACTTAATGTTTTTTTATTATCTTATCGCAATGCGCAAATGTACATAAATTTTCGTCCTCTTGTCAAGTGGTTTCCGCATTTTTAACGATTTTTAGGATTATAGAAGTGCTACTTGAAAAGAAAAGGCCCGCCGGTTGAAGAAACAGGAGGGCCTGAAATCGCACGTTCGTATTGACTTCTCCGCATCAGGAGTGCTGATTAGTCCATATAAAGGAAATTGCCATTGATGTCAAAAACAAGATCGAGATGATTGTTGAGTTCAATCTCGTATCTTTGATTTTTGACCTCAATCTTCACAACGAAATGGTTTGGATGGTTCGTTGATAGGTAATTGACGATGCTTCCAGGCACGATGCCTTGTGGCACCGCGAATGTATGACAATCCACTTCACGCCAGTTTCCGTTCATGTCAAAATCGAGTTCCACGCCATTTGAGAGGAGAACCTCATAAATGAAATCGTCAAGTTCAACATTTACAACGGTAGTACCTGCAAAATATTGAGCTATAAACATTTGAGCAGCGTTTGGCAAGGTGACTTGACTGTTGCCACCATTGTTGCCGTCGTTGTTGTTGCTTAAAGTGAAATCGAAGTCCAAACCGTTATTCAACTCCATTTCATAGTGTTGATTATGACGGGAGATTTTCACAATGAAGTTGTTCGGGTAATTAATGGTCGCATAATCGGCGATTTCAGCGGGAATAATGCCGGCCGGGACGGGAGCATGATGGCAATCAATCTCAATCCAGTTGCCATTGAGATCAAATTCGAGTTCAACATTTCCCGAGAGTTTTACCTCGTAATGACCATCATCCCACTTTGAATAGAGTATATTGCTGTTGGGAAAATACTGGTTGATGAACTGCTGGCTTTTTTGGGGCAATTCACCATTACCATGGAAGTTAATCTTGTTGCACGAGGCAAACCATCCTACTGTTAATACAGCTAACAGTGCTAAAACAATTTGTTTTTTCATTTTTGTTTGTTTTTTGATGTTTAGTCTCCTTTTTACTGATTATTATGATGCCAAGGAGACGAATAAGCATCTTAATAATAGTTCTTTCATCATATCGTTGGTAAAACATGGACAAAAAAATAATGGTATGACTGCATTACAGTCAATACCATTATCTCTATTCAATATATGAAAAGTCCAAGCATAATTCACCCATGAGAAGCTACAATCCCCGGGTGAATATCTTCGAACAAGACCGATTTTGAGGTCGTGGGAAATCTTAGCTTTTGACAAATCAAAGGGGATGGACATGTTAGCATACGCCTTAACATAATCAGCGATGTGGCTGTGATGTTTAACGGTCACAACATGATAGTCGTATTGGTCGAGATCAATATCATCAACCACTAATGAGTCAGAAACAGATTGATATTGTGAAATAGCTTCGTTTGTCCCGCAGTAGGCATTTGCTGCAAGGCATGCAAAGGAGAGGCTCATTATCATGAGCATCACGATCGGGCCATATTTACGTAATCCATTCATTCAGGGTGCAAAAATACACTTTTTTTTCGAATAGAGGATAATTTTTATCAACAGGAGAAAGTCCTACCGACTGTAATAGCGAATGACCTTTTCCAATGTCTCACGGCAGACGGGGCAGAAGTCGTTGTAGCTGATGCTGTTCATGGTGCAATGGAGGGTAGGGCGATAGACGCCTTTGGCCACGTAACCGCCACCTTCATAGACACCTATACGGTCGTAGTCGGGATGTCCTTTACTGACGGGCGGGGTGGGGATCGGGGTGCCGCTCTCCACTTTGTCTGCCCATTTGGAGCCGAAATCGACCAAAGTGGTCAAGTTGGGCTCGGTGGGTTCCACGCCTTCGGGGTAGAAGTCCTGAACGGAAACTTCGGAGGTGTAGTACTCGTCGGCGAGTCCGCCGATGAGGTGTCCCATTTCGTGAACCACCACGTAGTCAGGATATTGTCCGTGGTTATAGACGGTGCAGTAGAAGTTGTAGATGCCGCCGCCGCCGTATTTCTCGCTGTTGCAGATGATGATGATGGCGTCGTAGGGCGCGTCGTCGGCCACTTCGTGCAGATTCCACACCCCCATGCACATCAAATAGCGGTCTAAATCGATGGCATTGTAGGTACAGTTCAATAACGTGTTGACATAGAAATTGTTCTGCGGCTGCGTAATGCCAGATTGTTCCGAAAAGCCTTTGATGGCACGAATATTCACATGACGCCGGTTTTCCTTGTAGGGGGTACAATTCATCACATATTTGGCAAAGCGCTTCATGTCGTAATCGAGCTTCTTGGCATCGCTTTTGGCATAGCCATCGGGAATGAAGAGGAGGTCGAGGGCCTTGTCGGGCGAATTTCCTTTGTGCAAATTCATGACATCGTATTCCTTTTTAGCCGGTTGCACGGGCAAGTCAGCAGGATTCAGCACCGTGTCTTTCAACACGGAGGGTTCATTTTTACGGTCGAAGGAGGTAAACCGCAGGCGTACGGGTTTCTTGGGCATGGGGATATTGGCACACTCCTCCATGCGGGCAATCTCTGTTTCGCCACGTTCAGTGGTACGATATTCCGTGAAAAGACAGGAGTAGCTGCGGCTATAAATCAGTTTCTTCGAAACTTGATCGAAAACCTCGATGAGGATGTCGCCATACTGGTAGGGTTCTACCAGTTGCGAACGTGTTCCGTTCCAATGGTCCACCAACGTGAAGTGGTCTATCTGCAAATATTCCAGATTTTTATTGCCTATATGCAGATAACTTATTCTCAGCGTTTTGTCGACAAAATAGTCATCGAAATGCTGGGCATTGGCACTAACAGCCCCCAACATAAAGAACAGGAACACGACCGCAATTCGGTTTCCTTTTTTCATCTGTTTTATTTTCATCCTTAATAAATTATTCAATTGGAAGATTTTGTAAAAGCAGCTGCAAAAATAAAAAAAATACACTTTTCAGACACACTATCTCAACTCTTTCACCGGAAATTCAAAGTACGTTTCAGGGAACGGCTCGTCTCTCAACGTGAAATGCCACCATTCACTGTCGATGGGCTTGAATCCATGGCGGAGCATCGCGGCCCGCAAGATCATGCGGTTGCGGAACTGCTCTTCCGTGATGGTGCGTCCTGCAGGAGAGGGGTTCCCGTTGAACTCGCCCGTTTCGGGATTGCCGCCGAAGTCGGGGTGACTCTCCTCGCCGAACCAGTCGAACGTGCCGCCCATGTCGAGCTCTTTCTCGGTGGTCATGTCGAAGAGGGTGAGATCGACGGTGGAGCCGCGGGTGTGGCCGCTCTTTGCCGCAATATAGTCCAATTCGAACAACCGGCTCTTATCCACTTCAGGATAGAAATAGTGCCGCATCAGCGTGTCGGGAATGTCTGCGGCCCAGCGCACGAAATTGTCCACCGCCATTTGCGGACGATAAGCATCGTAAATTTTCAGCCGGTAGCCCATGCGCATCACATCGTCACTGACAGCCTTGAGACTGTCGGCGGCGCGTTTGGTCATCAGGGCGGTGGGCTGCAGGTATCCGTCAATGCGCTGTCCCACAAAGTTATACGTTCCAAAATAACGGATTTCCAGAATGGCATCCGGCACCACATCGGTGATGTTCACAAACTGGCTGGCATCCAGCTCGGGCTTCACGGTTGTGCTGGAAGCGGCGGACGTGCAGGGCGCGAACCCGGCCACGATGACATGCCCGTTTTGGGCGGTGGCCGTCAAGGCGAAACACAACGCGACGGCACATATAAGCAGTGTTCTTAGGTCTCTTTTCATAATTGGGAATTTTCAAGAGGCAAAAGTACGAATTTTTAGGCACAATGACTTAGGGCAAATAAAAAAATGTATTTTTGCAGCTCAAAATTTGATTGAAAATTTAAGTTATAATCTGAAAAATTCAATAAAAATATATGGTTTTATACGACAGGATAATTCGACTTGAAGAAGAACTGGACATGAGTCTGTTTCTTTTTGGTGCACGTAAGACGGGTAAATCCACTTTATTGTGCAACACTTTTCCTCATGCCATATATATTGATTTACTTGATAATGAAGTACGTCGATTGTATAAGGAGAGGCCGTCAAGATTGTATGAGCAACTTGCAGGAAAGCCGGAAGAGACATTGGTGATTATCGATGAGATCACGGAAGTGCCAGAACTGTTAAATGAGGTACATCGCTTGATATTCAAGTTTAACATCCTCTTTATTTTATGTGCCAGTAGTGCGAGAAAACTGAAACGAAAAGGTTATAACACTTTGGGGGGCAGGGCTTACCCTTGTTATTTGTATCCTTTGGTCAGCCGGGAAATTACGGATTTTGACCTTGAGCGTGCCGTAAATTACGGATTGATTCCGCAACACTATACGGCCAAGAATCCTCAAAAGCACCTCGCCGCATACATTGATATTTATTTGCGGGAGGAGATTCGGGCCGAGTCGGTAGTGCGGAACTTGGATTCGTTCGAGCGTTTTTTGGAGGTTGCGGCGATGACTGACGGTGAGATTGTCAACTACAGCAATATCGCCAGTGATTGCCATGTCAAATCTGTTACCGTAAAAGAGTATTTCACCATTCTTCAGGACACTCTGATGGGCTATATGATTCCCGCATATCAGGATGCAGAGAAGCGGAAGACAGTTCAGGCGCCGAAATTCTACTATTTTGATGTGGGAGTAGCGAACTACTTGCTGCATCGGAAGAATCTTGTCCGTGGTACCGTTGAATTCGGTCATGCTTTTGAACACCTGGTGATGCAGGAGATTCAAGCGTACATCGGTTATGAACGGAGGGAAAGCAAATTAACCTACTGGCACACTTATACCGGCCATGAGGTTGATGCCGTTATTGACCATAAGATTGCCATAGAAATCAAGTCTGCGGATGATATCCAAAACCGGCATTTGAAAGGGCTACGGGCTTTCAGGGAAAATCACGATGGCTTCAGACTTGTTGTAGTTTCTTTGGACCCGATGACTCGCAAGACCGAAGACGGTATCGAAATCATATACGTGCGCGACTTTTTTCGTAAGCTTTGGAATGGGGAATTATTCTGACTAAACTATTATCTCTCTCCCGCTCCGTCCCCAATCTCCGCCACATAGAAATCCGCCCGCAAGCCGAACCTTTCCTCGTATGCCTTGCCAAGGGTTTCGACAAACGTTTCCACCTGGTTCTCAGCGATTAAAGTGACGGTGCAGCCGCCGAAGCCCGCGCCAGTCATGCGGCTGCCGAGCACGCCGGGGAACGTTTGCGCGTGCTCCGCGAGGAAATCCAGTTCGGGGCAGGTGACCTCGTAGTCGTCGCGCAGGGTGGCGTGCGAGGCGTTCATCAGCTGCCCGAAACGGGCCATGTCGCTGGTCTTGAGCGCGGTGACGGCCTCGCGCACGTTCTCGTTCTCGCGCACCGCATGACGTGCCCGCTTAAGTACATCGCCAGAAAGGTTCGAAGACAATTCATCGAACTGTGACACTGTTAGTTGACAGAGATTATCCACGGAGGTATGCTGTTGCAGAATCTCCAACGCCTGCTGACATTCGCTGCGCCGCTGGTTGTAGGCCGAGTCCACGAGTCCGCGTTTCTTGTTGCTGTTGGCGATGACGAACTTCAGTCCGCGCATCTCCAACGGCACATGCTCGTACTCCAACGTATTGCAATCCAACGCGATAGCACAGTCTTTCTTCCCGAATCCCGAGGCGAACTGGTCCATGATGCCGCAGTTCATCCCCACGAAGTCGT
>Ga0247610_10003294_pt1 | contig 17847 bp, 14 predicted proteins | sample 174DNAGHGhighgp2_FD_193483 | JGI IMG/M metagenome (GOLD analysis project Ga0247610, IMG submission 193483) | Sheep rumen microbial communities from Palmerston North, Manawatu-Wanganui, New Zealand - 1742 DNA GHGhigh gp2 | ecosystem: Host-associated > Mammals > Digestive system > Stomach > Rumen... | reverse complement strand
CTCGGCGCTGGCCGCTGACGAAGTAATCTGACGAAACATGCTCATAGCGCAGGCCGGCCTGAAGCTGGAAGCGGCCTAACTGCTGGCGCAGTTCCACGAACGGGGCCATGTTGCTCTCGTGCTGCTCGTTGCTGCTGCCCAAGATGTAGCCCTCTGCATTCTCGAAACTGCTGCGCCAGCGGGTGTTGGTATATTCCTCACCTATGGAAATCTGCCCTTTCCACAGCGGGTGGCTCACGATGAGTTTCTCGGCCACCATACGGCCCCGTGTCTGGGTCTCCGTGTTCACGTCTCGGTTCTCATAGTTGCGGCTCAGCTCCTGTTGGCTGTTGCGACTCACGTTCTTATAGGCTGTATAGTCAGCGTTAAAATCAATAGAGAACTGCCCCAGCTTGCCCGCATAGTAGAGGTTAGCCTGATGCTTAGGCGCATTCCTTTCACGTCGGGTTCCGCTGTTATGTAGATGGTCGTAGGGCGTGTTGTTGGCCAGCAGTTCGTCGGCATCTTCATTGAAGGTCTTCACGTAGTCGTAGGTGTGCTGATAGAAGCCACCGAGCGAGTTGCTGTCGTTCAGCTGGTAGTTGAAGCCTGCACGTCCTTCAAGATATGGGTTGCGCGCCGTCGATTCGTGGTGATTGGTGACAGACCACAACGTGTCTGCGAAAACTGTCTGTTCAAAACCACCGCTGTTCCATCGCTTATTGTAGGCTCCAAAGAGGTTGGCAAAGAGCTCCAGCCCTCCTTTTCGGTAGGTCATATTTACTCGCTCATTGTTGACATAGCCGTGGTTCTTGCAGCTCCATGAGGTCAGCTCTACGCCCAAGCCTTCACCCTGTGCACGCTTGGTATGGATGACGATGACCGCCTGCACGGAAGCATCATAGCGGGCACCGGGGTTCTGGATCACCTCTACGTTCTTGATGTTGTCCGACTGGATGTTGCGCAGCTCGTTCAGGTTGGTCAGTTTACGATTGTTCAGATAGATCAGAGGTGCACCTTTGCCCAGAATCTCATAGCCATCGCCCTTCTTTGAGATGGTAGGCACACGTGACAGTACATCTTCTGCCGTTCCTAACCGAGCCATCACAGTTCCCTCTACATTCATCACCAGCGAATTACCTTGTAGTACCACCTTGGGACGCTCACCCTGCACCACCACACCATTCAGAGTGTAGTTGTCGTATTGCATCCTAATCACACCTGCCTCGGGATGGCTAAAATATTTGTAGATGGTTTTGTAACCGACGTAGGATATACGGGCAAGGACTGCATCTTGTATTCGCGACGTGCCGTCGCCCATTCCCGCTGTAGCGCCTACCCGTAGCCTCTCGTATGGAATGGCGAAATATCCACTCTCGTTAGACACACCACCACTAAGCAGTGTGGAATCAACAGGATTGAGGATGGCCACGTTGGCAAATGCCACAGGCAGGCCTTGTTCATCAACTATAGTTCCAGTGAGGCGGTGGTCAGTCTTGTGAGTACACTCCACATAGATTTCACGGTCGTCATGCTTTACTATCATGCGTACAGGATAGAAGCCTATCATCTGCTGGATAGCATCGGGCAAGGTCTTACGCGAGACAGTGGTGGTAATACGGAAATCCTCCAGTTCGTTGTAGAGGAAATTGATGACATATTCCGTCTGCTCGTTATTCAATCCAAGCAAGGCTTCACTGAGCGATACATTATTATATTTATGGCTGACTCTTTGGGCAAAGGTATCAAGAGGCATACAAAGGATGCAGGCCATGAGTGCAAAAGTATATATTGTGCGTTTCATCTTACAACAAGTTTTTTGTCTTCTATACCGATATTCACGGTTTCGAAAGTATTCAATTTCTCTACGACACGCATAAGATTGTCTTCGCGCTTCCATACGAAATGGAAACGGAGCTGTCGGGCTGCGTCATTCTCAAACTCCACTCCGAACCCGTGGGCTGCAGCAATGACTGTGAGCATGGAGTCGAGCGGCACATTGTTGAAGACGTAAGGAGCCTCCCCCCCTACCCCTCTTCCAGGGAGAGAGGAGTGTTTTGACTCGTTCCTTGAGCCATCTACATGTGTTGTTTCTCTCCCCCCCTCCATGGGAGACGGGCTGGGGGTAAGACTCCAGATGGCAGCAAAGGCAATGCCCGAAGCCAAGAGCACACCAATGAAGGAGGCGGCAATCTTGTGGGTAGAAAGGTACATGCGGAAATGGGGCTTATGCTCTCCTTCGTTGAGGGCATCCAACTCACTTGCATGGTTGGCTGCAAACACCTCCCATTCGGCATCCACGTCTGTGGTGTCGTTTTTAAGTGCGTCGTGCATGAAGGCACGTTTAGCAAAGCCAAGCTGCTGTACAAGTTGGCGCATCTCATCGTCGGCGAGTATCTGCTGTAATTGCTCTTCAGTCAGTTGCTCGGGGTGGTCTTGTAGTTCCTGAAGCCACTCTATACGCTGTTTTTCGGTCATCATATTGCTTTTGAGTTTGAATTGAAATTCGTCGCAAGGCGAGTGCAGAGGGAAGAATACTTTCTGATTTTCTCCACAATCTGCTTCAGGTGGGTGTGAACGGTCTGACGGCTGACGTTCAGAGCTTCGGCCACTTCTTGGCAGGTCATCTCCTTTAGATAGCGCAGACGGAATATCTCGATGCTCAGAGGCGGCAGGCTGTCCTGCATGTAACGCATCAGTTCTTCCATCTGTATTTGTTCCTCTGCAGTGTCGTTGCTGACGAGTGTATCTTTGTCCTCTGTGAGCAGACGTGCAAAGCGCTCTTGCACCTGTTTGTGTTGCAACACATTCAGGCAACGGTGACGAACACTCGCCAAGAGGAATGCCTGTGCATTGTCTGTTCTCACGATGGTGCTGCCACTAAGCAGACTGGCAAATACCTCGCTCACCACATCCTTGCTCTCCGCTTCGTCGAAGAGTAGCGTGAGTGCCAGATGATACATCTGCACGTAGTGTGTCTTGAACAGACTTTCAACATCTTTTCGTGTCATACACTTATAATACAGTTCAGACAAAGAAAATGTAAAGCAGGAATGCGATTATTTTCAGTTTTAACTCAAATTTCCTGTTTCAAGGAGGGTGTAACCATAGTAACCAAATTACATCCGTTTTATGAAAGCGGTTTCATCGGCACTTTAAACTGGTTTAATTTGCCATTTAAACTGGATTAATTGGCCAACTAATCCGGTTTCATTTTTTCTTGATATTATTTGTGTTGATAACATCAACTACTTGGAGCACGCCATCAGTCACCCTGAAACGGATATCACGAGCAGCAAAAGGCATGCCATAGATGCGCTGCGGGTCATCATGATACTGTGGACGTGGGTCCTGAGCCAGCACGGCTTGTAGCGTTTCCAGTTCATTAGGAGAGAACAACGCTCTAAGCTCATCGGGCATGACTACCACTAAGGGCTGCCATGGCTTCTCATCTACGAAACCACTACGCACCCCTGTGTGACTATCGACATACTCCAGATAAGGCTTCAGGTCATAGATGGGTGTACCGTCCATGAGGTCGGCACCAAGGACATGAATCACGCCATCCTCTATACGTTCAATACGCACGCTGGACAGCCCAAGGTTGTTGGGACGGAAGGGGGAACGCGTAGCCCACACGCCACGACGCTCGTTGCCACCCAGCAACGGAGGGCGTACGGTGGCATGCTTCTCTGCATTAACATTCTCTGAGAAGCCCCAGATAATCCACAAATAGTCAAAATCTTCCAAACCGCGTAATGCCTCTGCATGACGATACGCTGGTTCAAAAACGATCTCACCACGCAGCTCCCCAACGATGTTCGACTGACGTGGAATGCCAAACTTCGAGGTCAATGGTGAGTGGAAATATGCTATCGGTTCTATGTTCACGCAGCAAAAGTAATAAAAACTTGGCAAATTAATGACAATTTGTTACATTTTTCTGTGTTTTAGCAGCAGAATATCAACAAAAACACCTTTTCTCTTGGCTGTTTTGAGAATTTATGTTATCTTTGCGCCCACATAAAATAACTAAACTCATGAAGATAATCAGCACCATTATGCTCATGCTCATTGCCATGACGGCAACGGCACAGCGCAAGACCGACACCTTTCAGACACCGTCGGGCAAGACCGTAACCATCACATGCATCAAGCATGCCAGTTTAGAAATCAACTATAACGGAACGGAAATCCAGGTAGATCCTGTCACCGATGCAGTACAGCCTGCTACGAACTACTATGATTTCCCAAAGGCAAACATCATTCTGGTGACCCACTTGCACCAGGACCACTTCGACCGCGAAGCCATTGCAGCCCTGCGCACAGCAGCTACTACCATCTATGAACCAACAAGCGTCTATAACCTCTGGTTCAATGGTGTGGCTATCGACAATGGTGACTCAATAGCCATCGCTGACGATATCCAATTGAAGGCTGTACCGGCCTACAACACCACACCAGGGCGTGAGCAGTTCCATCCCAAAGGACGTGACAACGGATACATACTGACGCTGGACGGACTGCGCATCTACATTGCAGGTGACACGGAGGACATACCCGAGATGGCAGACCTCGGCCCTATTGACATTGCCTTCCTGCCATGTAACCAGCCCTTCACCATGACACCAGAGCAGTTGGTACATGCAGCAAAGACCATCAAGCCACGCGTGCTGTTCCCCTATCACTATAGCGAGACACCCATAGCCCGCATCAGCATGATGCTGACAGGCAGTGGCATCGATGTACGCATCAGAGATTACAAATAATAAAGCCAACACAATCATGACAACAAAACTCTTTAGACGTGCCACGCTGGCTGTGGCACTGGCTGCCATGAGCAGTACGGCAGCCATGGGACAAGACAAGGGCTCACAGCCCGACTGGTTGCAGGACCTTACATCGCGTATCACACTCAACGGATATGCGCAAGGCGGATGGGCCTATCAGGACATCAATGGCCAAAAGACCAACACCTACAACCTCAAACGAACATTGCTATGGGCAAAAGCCCGCATTACCGATCGTTGGTCATTCCTTTTCATGCACGATTTCTCCAGTGTCGTCCAGGAGTTTTATACTGATTACCGCATCTCGAACGACCGTTCGCTTAGCGTCCGCTTAGGACAGTTCAAGCATTCCTACTCCATGGAAAACCCGTTATCACCCACTCAGCTGGAACTTGTTGACGTCTATTCGCAGGCAGTACTCTATCTGGCAGGCGAAGGTCCCGACCCCTTGAATGGCGTGAACTACGGTCGCGACATGGGACTTATGGTCTATGGTGACCTCTTCGATAACTTCCTGCACTACGAGTTGGCGCTCATGAGTGGACAAGGCATCAACCGCCGCGACCAAAACAACCAGAAAGACTTTATTGCAAAACTCGAGGTCAGACCCATCGACGGGCTGCGCATTGTCGGCTCAGGCTACTTTGGAACAGGCAATGCAGTAGGTACGGCAGCGTGGAACCCTGGCATCAGCATGGGCGACAACTATAAACGCAACCGTTACTCTATTGGTGCAGAATACAAGTCTGCCCCCTATACCGGCAGTAAATACAAGGAAGCACGCCCCATCAGCGTACGTGCCGAATGGCTTGGTGGCGAGGACGGCGAGGTAGGCTCACGTGGCGGATACGTAACAACAGCCATTCCCGTAGTGGATGCCCTTGACATCGTTGCCAGCGGCGAGACCTTCGACCGCAACACCGATGTGGATGGATGGGACCAGACCAACCTGACCATCGGCATGCAATACTGGTTCTACAAGAAATGCCGCCTGCAACTGCAATACACCCGTTGCCTGTGTGGCGAGAACATCAGTACAAAAGACTATAACTGGATACAAGCACAAGTACAAGTAGCATTCTAATCATGATCATCAAAATTCTTCTTACCATCATTTTCCTGGCCGTCATGGTGGGTGTGGGCATCTACTCACGCAAACAGGCCAGCAGTGTTGACGGGTTCGTCCTCGGCGGACGTGCCGTAGGTCCCTGGCTGACAGCCTTTGCCTACGGAACCTCTTATTTCTCGGCAGTGGTCTTCGTGGGCTATGCCGGACAGTTCGGTTGGAAATACGGTCTTAGCTCCACATGGATAGGCATAGGCAACGCACTCATCGGCTCGCTCTTGGCATGGTTAGTGCTGGGGCGTAGGACAAAACTCATGACCCAACATATTGAGAGCCGTACCATGCCTGACTTCTTTGGCACACGCTTCAACTCGCAAGGACTGCGCGTAGTAGCATCAGTCATTGCATTCATCTTCCTCATCCCCTACACAGCAGGTGTCTATAAAGGCATATCTACACTGTTCGAGATGGGTTTTGGCATACCTTATGAGTATTGTGTCATCATTATGGCTGTGCTGACAGCCGTCTATGTCATCTTGGGTGGTTATAAGGCGACGGCCATGAACGACTTTATACAGGGCATCATCATGCTCTTCGGCATCGTCATTGTCATTATGGCCGTGCTCAACGAACAGGGCGGTCTGACCAATGCAGTGGCTGAACTGTCGAAGATAGGAAGCGACAGCGACCCGAGTACCAACGGTGGCTTTGCTACGTGGTTCGGTCCTGACCCGTGGGGGCTGTTAGGTGTGGTCATACTGACGTCGCTTGGTACGTGGGGACTGCCACAAATGGTGGGTAAGTTCTACAGCATTACAGACGAGAGTGCCATACGTCGCGGAACCATCATATCGACGGTATTTGCACTCATCGTAGCAGGAGGATGCTACTTCCTCGGAGGCTTTGGACGACTCTACGACCCAGTTGTCGTCAACGACAAGATAGCTTTCGACAGCATCATACCTGCCATGCTCAACACGTTGCCCGACGTCATCATTGCACTTGTCGTGCTACTGGTCTTGTCGGCATCCATGTCAACACTGGCATCACTCGTGCTGACATCATCGTCAACCATGACACTCGACCTCATCTATCGTGACAAGAAGTCGCTGCCCGGCGAGGTGCAGGAAGGAAGCATCGACGACGAAGTGGCAGAACGAATAGAGCGTCGTAAAGTGGTCATCATGCGTGTGCTCATCGTCTTCTTTATTGTCATCTCGCTCATGCTGGCCCTCAACCCACCCACCTTCATTGCTCAGCTGATGGGTATATCATGGGGAGCACTGGCCGGAGCATTCCTTGCACCATTCATGCTGGGGCTTTACTGGCGCGGCGTCACCACAGCGGGTGTGTGGGCATGCTTTATCTGGGGCGTTGGCCTGACAGTCATCAACATGTTACTGGGCAACCCCATCAACCCCATCAATTGTGGTGCCATTGCCATGGTTGGCGGATTCCCTGTCACCTGGCTCATCAGCCTCATTACACCCAAGATGAACCGTAACTTCGTCGATAGGGTTTTCGAGTGTTACAGGAAAACGACATAAAAAACAATAACTATATGAATGTAGGTATCATCGGAACAGGATGGATAGCCGAGAAGGCTGCCATCACACTGAGTGGACTCGACGATATTCAGGCGTATGCCATAGGCTCAAGGACCCAGGAGAAAGCCAACGAGTTTGCAACGAAATGGGGCATTAACAAGGCATACGGTTCTTATACAGAGCTGATAAACGACCCAGAGGTTGACCTGATTTATGTGGGCACTCCCCACAGCCATCACTACGACGTGACAATGGAGGCCATACGTGCCGGCAAGCCCTGTCTGGTGGAAAAAGCATTCATGGCTAATGTCCGCCAGACGAAGGACGTGCTGCAACTGGCAAAGGAGCGAAAGGTCTTTGTGGCAGAAGCCATCTGGACACGCTATCAGCCTGTGGTGCAGTTTGTCAGACAGCTGATTAGCGACGGACGCATAGGCACACCACGGCTGATTACTGCCACATTAGGCTACTCAATGGGTAATAAGGAGCGTATCATGCGTCCAGACCTGTGTGGTGGAGCATTGCTCGACTTAGGTGTCTATGCCCTGAACTTCGCTCGTATGTTCTGTAACTCACCCATCAAGAAGATGACGTCGCAATGCGTAAAGAGCGATACAGGCATGGACTTGACCAATGCCATAACGCTGACCTTCGAGAACGGCATGCTGGCCAACCTGCAGTCGTCGGCCCAGTGTGTGGGTGACAACATTGGTGTCATAGCCGGTACAGACGGTAACCTCATCATTGACAATATTAATAATCCACAACATGTGACAGTCAACACCCACGACCGTGTCTTCGTGGAGACCATTGACGTGCCTCGACAGATTACTGGTTACGAGTATCAGTTCATGGCCTGCAAGAGTGCGTTGGAGCATGGTCTTTTGGAACCACCACAGATGCCACATGCCGAGACGCTCTACATCATGCAGTTGATGGATGAGTTACGAGGAGAGTGGGACGTACGTTATCCGATGGACTAAGCCTATCCCACAAACTGGCCGATGAAGAAGATGGCACCTGTACTCTGCTGACTAATGATGTAGAGGAACGGACGCGTGGCGTAGAAGGGAATGTAGGTCAGCCCAGGGTCTGAACCTATACTGTTTGTAGCCATGCCAACACCAGTAACGGCAGCGGCTTCTGCACCATCCTCGTTAACCTTGATGTGCGACGACTGGAACATCTGGTTGATGAATGTCCGTCTGTCGCAGAACCCAGGAAATTCTGCTCTGTCCTCATTGAAGGCATCGGCCATGCCGAGCTTGCTCATAATGGATACAAGGTCCTTGTCGGTCTGTGTCTCAAAGACGGGAAGCTTAATCTCTACATTCTCCAAAGACTTACTGGACAAGATGCCCTTCCAACTTTCTGCTGTCAAGCTTTCCAGCACACTGGCAAGACTCTTATCAGGACGCGGCAGCAATATGGTCATGACATACGCTCCATTGCCGTACGGCAACTGAACCGCCTGCAGCTCGTCGGTCGCAGCATAAGCGAATGCACTGCGCTGGTGCATGGTGGGCAACTCCTTACCAGTCGTGGTGAACAGTTCGTTAAATGTATAGTTCTTATCGAACTTATTGGTCCACTCGCCCTTGAAATATATGGCGTTAAACAGATAACTGACGGCATCTGGGTCGAAGGCGTCTGGGGTGAGAACCTTTTCTATCATCTTTTCGGTGTGGTCGCTGGCCCACTGATTGATGATGTCGAGTGTCTGCCCGTCGTGGAAGTCAAGGGTCTGTGGCTCTGCCAAGTAGTAGTTGGAAGCCTTCTCAATGAATGCAGGTTTCAGGTTGTAGTCTTTGTTCATGAAGATGGTGTTGGCTATCTTTACCTGCGTGTTGGGGTCAAGCTGAGGAGCTGCAGCAAGCATCTTCTGGCAGAACACGTTGGTTGCCTCTACATCCTGAAAGCCTAACACCTGGCTGATTTGCTGCTGCGTCTGGCCTGCTGCACCATTGTTCAACATCCCTAAAGCGTAAGTGATGCTAATGGGTGAGAGCATCTGGTTCTGTCCATCCTCAAGGCCCTGCTGAGCCAGACGGAATGCAAAGTCGTTGCTTTGTTCTATCATTACTTGTTCGCCACGAGTCAGTTCGAAGGCCACTGGACAAATAACAGGATCTGGCGTATTCTTGGTTTCGTCGTCACTGCTACAAGCTACCGTCATTAGGGCGACGGCTACCACAAAGAATAGTTTTTTCATATCGCATAGTTTTTTAAAGGGTTTTACCAAATAAAGCACGCAACCTGCGTTACATTGCGTGAGGAAGAGTTAATAAATCTTAATCTGTCAGAAGACGTGCAAGGTTTCAACGCTTCGCGTGTTATATAGGTAAAAAAGAAAACAATGAACACAATGAAACAATATTTACTTTTGCTCATAGCAGGAATAACGTTGGTAGCATGCTCTACCGAAGAAAGCCATGACGACAGTTATGCGCAAAACGCATATCAAGGAGAAGCGGTTGGTATTCCCTATGCCTCATACAATGCCGACTGGGTGATAAACCGCGAAGTGATAGATCATACCATCTTTGAGTATGGCGGCCTCATACAGATAGCCCACTTTCCTAACAGCCTACTGCTGGACTGGACAAATGAGGAAAAGGAAACAGAAGACAGAAGCGACAATTATTTCGACTTTAACAAGGTGGGGAACACCTCGCAGCAGCTGTACTTCAACAGCACGGCACTTAGCAGCTATCAGATAGACATCAATGGCATATGCCACGTTGTCCACTTAGAATGTCAGGACGGAAGCCCGACTGCCGTCTATGACCAAAAGGCCGACCGCTGGATGATTACCTGGCAGCTGACAGGTGTCACAATGACCAACAGTAAAACAGGCCAGTCAGAAAGTCACACCTATTCGACTGTCAAAACCATGATGTTGGTAACAACGAAACGAGCAGAGTAGGCCTTGGGAACGGAACTTCAACTGCTAAACGACGTATTAGGCGGCGATTCCAGAGCACAGCGACAGCTCTACGAACACTTTGCCGGAGCTGCCATGGCCACAGCACTGAGATATGTGCCTGACCATGACGAGGTGCGCGACGTAGTGCAGGAAAGTTTCATCAAGATATTCACAAGAATCGACCGCTTTCACTATCGTGGTGAAGGCTCACTCAGAGCCTGGGTGAAGACCATCGTGGTGCACGAAGCACTGAACCACATACGTGCAAGAGGGCACTTGCTGCTAACCGACCATCTTCCTAACAACATCGTAGAAGAGCCGGAACCTGACGTTGAACGAGTGCCGCCAAACGTGCTAACCAGACTGATAGGGCAACTGCCTGCTGGCTACAGGATAGTGCTGAACCTATATGTCTTCGAACAGTTGTCGCACAAAGAGATAGGCCAACTATTAGGCATTAAGCCACAGACATCAGCCTCGCAATACTTCAGGGCAAAACAGATGCTGGCAAAGAACATCAGGAATTACTTAAATAATAACAAGCAATGAGACAACAAGACTGGACCGACAAACTACGCAAGACGTTGGCTGACTACGAAGCCGATGCTCCGGAAGAGCTGTGGGCAAAGATTGAACAGTCGTTGCCTCAACAGAAGACAAAGACCCTACCCTTATGGTACCGTTGGGCTGGCGTAGCCGCCATGCTAACCATCGTCATTGCTACCACCCTGTGGTATTTCTGGCCCATGGAGAAAGTACAACCTATGCTCACCCATAATGTCCCCTTACCTACAACAAGTCCAGCCGTTTCAATAGTCAACAACCAACAGGACGCTCCCCAAGAAAGGACGCATGCCAAAACAAAGACGAACAATACAGTGCCCAGTGGTTCTACCACCGAGTTCTATCAACCAACGGTTCCATCGGCCCAAAGGGACACTTGCCAAAGCAAGAACGAGCAACTCATTCACCCCACTACAGTTCCTGTCGGTTCTACCACCGAGTCCCAACACCTGACAGTTAACACCCAACGCTCAACACCCTCCAGAATAACCCTCTCTCTACATACTACTAACGGACTATTAGCCTACAGTCACAGGAACGGAGTACAAATGAGCCCCGAAATGGCCAGTCGCTACGACTATAGCGACTACCTTCCCACACGTGCAGGAACAGGAAATGACGAGCCGATATGGCTTACCGGCTACGAGGAACGCCAGCATCATAATCACCCCATATCTATCGGACTCACTGCCAGCTATGCCCTGAACGAACGACTTAGCATAGGAAGTGGCGTGGTATATACATGGCTGAAGTCCGACTTCACCAGCATTATGAAGCAGACTCATATTACCACCAACCAAACCCTACAGTATATCGGCATACCATTAGACATAGAATACCGCGTGCTGAAGGGACGCAAATGGAGTGCCTACCTAAGCAGCGGCATAGAGGCCGACTGGAACATTAGCGCCCGTATGGATACAGAAGGTGTTAAGACTACAATGAGTCGCGACAGGCTACAGTTTTCGCTCGGTGGTGCCATAGGCGCTGAGTACGAAGTGGTGCCCCATATAAATCTATACGCTGAGCCTGGCTTCCGTTATTATTTCGACAACGGGAGCCCCGTTCAAAACTATTTTAAGGATAAGCCTGCATCCTGGAGCCTACAGTTTGGCATACGCATCCATTTATCTAAGGAGCAAAGATAACTCCCACAAAAAATAAGATAAATGGAAGTGTAAACGAAAGTCTAACGGCCAGGAATAGGACGCATCATTACGGGCATTGGAGGCTGGTCGATAGACGATTCGCCCCAGATGGCACGTTTGATAAGATGACCAAGAGGAATCTCAAGCTTTGTACCGTTATTAAATTTATAATAAGGTGTAACGATAGGGTCCGTTTCCCAACGTCCATTCATTGGGTTCAGGTAACGCTGTGCACCAAGGTTGGTTCCCCAGTGTTCACTGAAACAAATGTCGGCATAAGCTCCGAAGGAGGTGCTATAGGCATATGGACTGATGGCAGGTGAGGCATGGAGATTATTAAAATAGTAATTGCCAAAGGCATGAAGCGACACACGCTCGCTGACATCGAAACTAAGATGTCCACCCAGTCCGTACTGGGTGAAGAGCGAATTCTGCATAGGCATCCAATACTTGTTGGCATTGGCAGAGAGCGTCAGATGCAAGCGTCCGAAGTCCTGATGGAGTGCCATACGTCCGCTGCTGATGTCCATGAGTCCTGGCATGTGGTCGTTGGCACCATAGACACCAACTACCCCACCCTTCCATACTGGCAGGATTCCTGCACTTTGGCGGGAGGCAGGAATGTCGTAACCCACTCGCGATGAGGGCATCTCACGGGTCTGCGAAGGTATGTTGAACACGGGGTCAGTGTTCAAACGGAGAGAGTCAGAGAGCAATTTCGTATATGGTGACGAGGGAGAAAGGGTCGTCTGCTGTGGGGGAAATGCAGTCCGATTCTCCTGCGCCTGTACCACGCTCATAGGCAGCAATAGCATTGCAACCAAACAAACAAAATTCTGTAATCTCTTCATGAAGACAAAAATACGAAAAGTTGAGATCATATTACATTAACCTTGAATATAAGACTATTTCTCCCTATACCATTGCTGCAGTACGTAGAAAGCAAGTTTCCGCTCACCCTTATCAGAGCATAGCCCCTTCATGTTATAGTAGTCCTGTATGCCGTCAAGCACCCGTCGAGGCGACCGGAAGTCTTTGAGAATCCAAGGAGTGGTGCCAGCCAGTCCGTCTATTTTGCTAAGCATAGCAATGTTTTCACGGTAGAGGTTTTCCTGGAACTCCTCTGTCCAACGCTGGTTCTTCGGTCCATGAAGACCATACTTCGCCCCACCACCAAACTCACTGACGATAATAGGTTTGTCGTAAGGTATCTCCCATGTCATTTTTGCTGCATCGTTCACGTCGCGATACCAGCCTATATACTGATTGAACGACACCACATCGACCAAATCGTGCATATTGTCTTGCAGACGGTTCTTATAATTCGAAGCACCAGTTACCTCCATAGCCATTGAGATAAGTCTCGAGTCATCAAGGCTGCGTGCCTTGATGGCCAGACGTCTCAAGAACGCATCACGTTCTGTTGAGTGAGGAGTCTCGTTAGCAATGCTCCAGATAATAATGTTAGCCCGGTTCTGGTCTCGGGCTATCATGTCTGTCAACTGTCGTTCAGCATTAGCGTACGTGTCAGCATTGGTCCAGTCGATAGTCCAGTAGCATGGAATCTCGCTCCACACGAGGAATCCCATGCGTTCAGCCTCACGGATGGCATATTCGTTATGCGGATAGTGAGCTAACCGGACGAAGTTACATCCCAGTTCCTTGGCCCATGATAGCAGTGTATGAGCATCATCAGTAGAGTTGGCACGCCCTCCTCCATTAGCTTTCTCCTCATGGATGCTTACGCCGCGCAAGAAGATAGGCTGTCCATTAAGTAACAGTTGCTTTCCACGTGTCTCAATGGTACGGAATCCGATGGAGTCTGCCACAAAATCGCTGACCATAGTATGATGCATTGGCGCATCGAGGCTAATGCGCACGTCATAGCGTTTGGGATTGTCTGGGCTCCACAAACATATTTTCTTCGAGGACACAGTCAGCATACCCTTCACCTTTCCTTCGTCATCGGTTGTAAAAGTTTGTTTCAGTTTCAGTTCAGGAATATTAACCGTCAATGTAAGTCCTGGCTTAGCCTGGTTCAAACAGGCGCTGAACCGTATTTGGCGCTGTTTAGCTTTGTTCTCAGCCGGCATTAGCTGTAGTTTATAGTTCTCGATATAGGTATGTGGCAAATGAACCAGCAAGACGTCGCGAGTAATGCCTCCATAGTTCCACCAGTCGAAGATTTGTGTGGGAACTGCACTCTTGTGGCGTTTATTATCCACCTTTACGATGATGGTATTCTCACCATCACGAAGCAAGTCTGTGACGTCGAAGTTGAAGGGAGTGAAACCACCCACGTGATGTCCTGCCTCCTTACTGTTTACCCACACTCGACAGTCGTAGTTCACTGCACCGAAGTAGAGCAATGTACGCGATTTGTCGGTAAACCGTTGAGCCAGAAAACTTGTTTTAAACCATATTGTTCCTTCGTAGAAGAACAGCCTTTCGTCTTGAGTGTTCCAGTCGCCTGGAATGTGCATTGTAGGCGCCTTGTCGAAGTCATACTCTATCAAGTCCTCTGGTCGTTGAGGTTTTGCATTCCGGAAGAACCCCCAGGGAGTAGGGTTCATACGATAGTCATAGTAGCCCTCTTCCTGCACATCTACGATGTAGTGCCATTCGCCATTTAAAGACATTGTTTCACGATTCATCACATTAGCGACTTGGGGCACTTCTGCAGCTATGGCCGCAGAGACAGCGAGGCAGCAAAGACAGCATAGAAAGACAATCTTTTTCATATACAACTAATATATCATCACTGTTTGAATTATCATCGGCAAAGATACAAAAAAAGATTATATTGAGAGTAAAATGGCATCTTTTTCTTTTTCATTTCCGAGAGAAAAATATGTAGAAGCAAGGAAAGAAGTGAAAACTATGCGTTTCTTAATGGTAAATATGAAAAAATGATGTATATTTGTAGGCGAAAATATCAACCAAAGATAAAAGGCTTATGAAAAGACGACTATTTCCTACGTTATGTTTTGTGGTGTTTACAAGCATAGTGAGCGCCCAAGAGACAGTTGAGTTGATGGATTTTGAAAGCATCTCGTACAGTGACTCGCTGATTACAGATATGAAAATTGTGGATTACGGCAGCGACGATGAGAGCGAACGCTACAGGATGGGAACATCGAGGAACTACTACGAGGCTTATACACTAAAAGCCGTGGGTGGTCCGCGAAGGGCTGTCGATTTCATCAACAAATGGCTGATGGTGAATCAGACCGACCACGTCACGCCCCCAATCACTGTAGAAAAGGTGAACAGTGGCTATGGGAAGTTGTTGGGAAATGGTCTGCGAACAATAGGGGATGTGCTGAAGTCGTCGAGTTCGAGATTTCTGCAGGGCGAGCTGCTGGAGGAATCGAGTTTCGAGACTGGCAGTTACCACATAAACGGTGTGGATGTGGTATGGAACACTGGAAGACTGCTGACGTTCCAAGACCATGGCACGGACTACTCTGCAGGTGCAGCGCATGGCATGCCATGGAACCAGTATGTAACGTTCGACCTGACTCAGCTACGACAACTGATGCTGGACGATATCATCAAGAAGGAATACTGGGACGTGGTACTACAGATGATCAGTGAGGAATTAGAAGACGGATTTGTAGAAGAGTTGCCGAGCAACGACATTGACTTTCCGAGCAACGAACCAGGACTGACAGCAGAAGGCATCATCTTCGTCTATAGCGCCTACGAGATTGGTCCCTACTCGTTGGGTATGCCAGAAGTGATATTAGAATATGACAAGGTTTGGAAATACATGACGGAAAAGGCGAAGGCACTGATAGAATAAAGAGAAAAGGCTTTGCGGGGGGAACCGCAAGGCCTTTTTCTTTGAGGGGAGGACACTAAAAAACACACTTTCTTATTGCTCGAGCGTGGTCAAGCCTGTGTCGCCCGGTCGGAAGAGGATACCAGTGCATTTAGTTGCGTTCACCTTATAAGTTTTCATTTCCAGCTTGTCCCACTTGATCTGATCGGTACGCTGTGCAAGTGGTGCATGGGGTATGATGCTCCCGTCGCGCACGAGAATGACAGCCGGAATGTCTCCGACCTTGATGGTGTGCCATCCACTGTTATAGACCTTACCCGTCTGGTAGTCGATCCAAGAGCCTACTCCCTGCCCCTCCCCAAAGGAGGGGAGATAGACTACGCGCTCGTTGCCACTCTCCATAAGCGGTGCCACGAGAATCTGGGAGCCAAACATATATTCATCCTCTATGAGCCATGCCCCTGGGTCTTCGGGGAATTCGACCAGCAGCGCCCTTACCATGGGCAGTCCTCGGAGAGTACAGTCCTTTGCCTGAGCATAGACATAAGGCATGAGCCTATACTTCATTTCAGCCGCCTGTCGGAAAGCTTTGGTGAAACTCTCGCTGATGAGCCACGGCTCAGTGGGCGGTGCGCCATGAGCACGCGTATGACTGGAGAGGAAACCGAAGGGTAGCCACCGGCGATAGATATCTTCGGGCGACTGAGTGACGAATCCACCCATGTCGTGGCTCCAGAAGGAGAAGCCGGAGAGTCCGAAGCTCAGCCCACCCCGTAGGTCGCCGAGCATACCAGTATTTGTGGTAGCGGCATCGCCTCCCCAGTGGAGCGCATAACGCTGCGAGCCAGCCCATGCTGAGCGTGCCCATATAATTCCCTCGCCGGGGTACTGCTGACTAACGGCCTCGAAGAGCGCTTTATTATAGCGCAGGGGATAGAGGTTATGCTCGTAGAGACCTCCGCGTCCGTTGTGATAGAATCCATTGTAGGGAGCCGCCTCGCCAAAGTCGCACTTGATGGTGGCTACGCCCTGCCGCAACAGCCCCAGGATTTTACCCTGATACCACTTGACGGTCTGCGGATTGGTAAAGTCGAGTACCGCATCTTCGTAAGGCATGCCGCCATCCGCATTGCGTACATGCATATTCTGAGCTACTATCTCCGAGAAGAACCGGTTTTTGGGTGTGAAGTAAGGCAGTTGCCAAAGACAGGTGTGGAATCCCTGTTCACGAAGTTGCCTGAGCATGCCCACGGGGTCAGGGAAACGATCGTGAGCAAACTCATAGTCGCACTGCCAATCGACACCGAACCATCCAGTATCAAAATGTATGACATCGGACGGTATCTTATGGCGTCGCAACTGGCGTGCAATGTCAAGCCCTTCCTCCTGTGAGAAATAGGTGATGCGACTCATCCACGTGCCGAAGGACCAGAGTGGGAGCATAGGGGACTTACCCGTAATATCGGTATATTCGTTGAGAATGTCCTTTGGCGATCCAAAGAAGACGAAGAGGTCAATCTGCTCGTCTGCCATGAAGAGGCGCTGTGCACCGATGTAGCTCTGTCCGAAGTCGCAGGTCGCGGGTGCTGAGGTATGCATAAAGATGCCATAGCCACGATTAGAGAAAAAGAACGGCACTGGCTTGTACTGTCCGTCGGTCTCGGGTCCTTGTGGGTCGGTGACACTGAGGTGCACCTTCTGTCCAACTTTGTTCAGCGAGGTGAACGACTCACCACAGCCGTAAATACGCTCGCCAGGTGCCAGCGTAAATACGGGGTTGACGGAGCGTGAATTATCGGCCCCGCGTTTAATAAACGAGAAGGGCAGCAGTTTGACCTGGGAAGAATCGTTGTCGATGATGTGACGTGACTGTGTGAGGATCTTGCCCCGTGGATCCTTGAGTATCAGCCGGAAGGGGAAACGTTGAATTTCCACCGTTGCGTAGGGAGAGCGATAGGCAATGGTGGAACCGTTGCTCACTGCTGTCCACAGTTTTCCTGTGGTCCTGTTCTTGAACTGGTCGCAGAACATGGGGTCGTCAGC
>Ga0247610_10003293_pt1 | contig 17848 bp, 12 predicted proteins | sample 174DNAGHGhighgp2_FD_193483 | JGI IMG/M metagenome (GOLD analysis project Ga0247610, IMG submission 193483) | Sheep rumen microbial communities from Palmerston North, Manawatu-Wanganui, New Zealand - 1742 DNA GHGhigh gp2 | ecosystem: Host-associated > Mammals > Digestive system > Stomach > Rumen... | reverse complement strand
AGTTCCAGCTGCAATAGTACCAATTGTTAAGTTCTCAGTCAATTTAGCCTCACCATTATTACTCTTCAACATAGTATCCAAGCCACAATCTGTTGGGATAGAATAAGTGTTAACATAGTAAAGGTCTAGTACCATATCCTTAAGTTTACCATACTTTACTTGCATTTCTGCTTCTTTCTCAGTAAGTAAGGCATCAACCTCTTCTTGTGTATAAACCACATCAGCATCAGCCTTTCCACTCAATGCTATCTCAATATCAGTCTCAGCACTAATTGCTCTCTCAGTTTCAGCAACAATTTTTTCATCTAGTGCTGTTTCAGCAGATGTTGCTCTTGCGGCTTCATTGTCAATTGCTGTTTGCAGTGCCTCTTCTGCTGCAATTGCTCTTTCCTCTTCTGCATCGACATCAGAAATTCTATCATCAATCTCCTGGTCAATTCTTCTTCCAAGAGCAGCATCAGCAGCCTCTCTGATTGTTTTCTCAGCATCAAGTTCATCATTAAGTCTGTCGATTCTTCTATTTGCTGCCGACTCTTCTGCTTTTGCTCTTGCTTCTTCTTCATCAACATCAGCAATTCTATCAGCAATTTCCTGGTCAAGTTTTGCGTCAATTCTTGCTTCTTCTGTTGTTGCTCTTGTAATTTCAGCATCAAGTTTTGTATCAATTCTTTCTTCTTCAGCAACTGCTCTTACTCTTTCAGCCTCAACATCATCATCAATGTGTTTGTCTATGCCTGATATTTTTAGGCCATTTTCGCTTGTTGAAAGATATGGGTTTCCCTCATATCCTTCTCCAGCTGAATCAATAAGAATACTAACAACGCCATCGTTAACTTGAAGACCGTCTTTGAATTCGTTTTCGTCAATGACATCTTTAACATTTATTCTTACAACGTCACCATTTACAAACTCTATTACGATTTCTTGTGTTTCTTTATCGTAATATGCTTTATCAACTATGCTTTCCTCTTCAAACTCTGATACATCTACTGTACCACACTTTTTTCCGTAGGTGTCGTAAAAATACATTTTATTATCGCCTTTATTATATTCTACTTTATCGAATAAACCGGCTATACTAACTTCTTCTTGAGTATTACTTTTGTAATCTCTTTCCTCTTGATAGCCCCAAGGCTCTTCCATTCTATATTTACCCATGTTTATATGTTTAATATAAATTATTTTATAAATTTAATATTTTTATTAATCCCCGTCAAAAAAATGACTGTTATGCTCGCTGTTGGAACTACTATCATATACCTCATGAGCAATCTGAGATAATAAAAGGTTTACATTCATATAATCTCCTTCAACCCAAAGATACAAAGAGCCGTCTTTTCTTACTTCAACAGCATTGCTACGATTCTCGTCATCAGTGCCATTACCTATACTGAATATTGTCTGTCCAGATGGGTCTTCACTTGTGTTACTTATGTTATATTGGCCAAATGCAGCCTCATTTGGATTATTTGTAACGAGGGTGTCATTATTAGTATAGCCAAGTTTATCGAGCAATGCAGCAATAGCAGAAGCATTATCGCTTATACCGCTTGCGTTTGTTGAAACTCTCTCGTCAAGGTTATCAACAGCCTCTGTGAATGCGCTTGTATCAACCTTACCGGCTATCTTATTATCAACGTCTGAAACAGCATCTTCGATACGAGCATCAGTTTCATCTTTAGTATAATAGTTATCGCCAATTGCTTGTGACAAATCAATTGAGTCTTTAACTATTCCATTAGCGATGAAATTAATTCTACCAGTTGAACTGTTATACTCAACGTTATCAAACTTTGAATCTTGTAAATTAACAATGCTATGAGTGTTGTTATCTACTGCTCCACTGATAGTATCGAATTTTCTATTAATTGTATCAATATCAATATCAACAACTAACTGATGGAACTCTCTATGTAAGACATCTAATATACCATTACCAGTATCATCATAATGTGATGCATCGTCACCAACAACCCCTTTAAGGTTAGAGATAACATTAATCTTAGTTGCGTTATCACTAATTGCTTCTATCAATTCTTGATGCTCATCATCACAGTATTGTTTAAGTTCTGTTTCTAATGCATCTACCTCATTATCGGTATATGTTTTAGCAGAATTGATTGATGTAGATATTGCCTCGTCTTTTATCTGTCCATCACGTGTATCAACATATTCTCTTGTCGCATAATTCAAGCGAATTTCTTGAATTTCATTAGACAAGTTTTGGTCTGCTGTAATTCTAGCGTTTTCTTCGCTTTCCAAGTCAGAGATAAGTCCATCAACTCTATGATTTATGATTGCATCTTGGTCATTAATATACTGTCTAAGTTCTCTATCAGCCTGTCTTAAGTCCTCAATGTCATTGTCATATTTAGTTTCAATTCTTGCCTCTTCTCTTGTTGCTCTTTGAATTTCAGCATTAAGATTGCTAGTAAGAATATCTTCTGCTTGTTGAGCACGTGTTCTTTCCTCTGCTATTTTAGTGTCTATTGCAGCAGAAACAGCATTATCACCAGCAATTCTTGCTTGAGCTTCAGCAGTTAAAGCATTGTTTAATCTTGTATCTTCTGCCTCTCTCTGCTCCTTCTCGACATCAAGTTCAGATTGTAATCCCTGGTCTGCTCTTGTACGTGCATTTGTTTCATCTGATAAAGCATTCCACAAATCCAAGTCAGCATTACGTCTGTTCTCAGTTTCTGCACCTATTGCTGCCCACAACTGACCATCAACAGTTTCCATGTCTTGCCTGTTCTGGTTAATAACTGCCCACTGTTGAGTATCAACGTTTGCAAGTGCTGCATCCATTTCTTGTAATGCAGTAACCTTCTCGTCAATTTCATCCTTTGTGTAATAGTTATCAGCGTTGAAGATGTCACCTATATTGATATAGATGTCTTCTTTACCTGCATCGGTATTGAATACAATGTGAAGATATGTGTCACCAGAAATTTCAACAAGTTCTACTGAATCAACCATACCATCTTTAATGAATGCAGTTGCATCAATTGAATCAATAACTTCATCATTTGCATTGTAGAACTTGATTAACTTTTCATTAGAATCATAATCAGCACTTGCTACTGAACTTGCCTTACGAGCCTCTATTTCTTCATCTAGTTTCTCGTTAAGTTCTGTTTCTGCGCTGATTGCTCTTCCTGCTTCTGCATCAATCTCACCTTGTAATTCTGTTTCAGCAGATGTTGCTCTCTCTACTTCTTCTTCAAGTGCATCTTTTAATGCTTCAACATCTTCAGTCAATCCAGAAATACTGTCTTCGATAGCATCAACCTTTTCTCCAATTGTTGCCACAGAACCACTGAGTTCTCCCATTTCCTCATCAATCTGTGCAATATCTTCTCTATTGTCCTCGATTTGCTCGAAAAGTGAAGGAACTTCTTCGTCAGTGCCTACAATTCTTTGTAATTTTTGGATTTCTTCATCGTGTTCTTCAACCAACTCAATGATTTCTGTAACACCTGATAAACCTGATAAAACTTCTTCAACCCATTCAACGTCAGCCTTTCCGCTTATTGCTGCTTCAAGTTCATCTTCTGTGACAACTTTGGCATCAATACCAAGTCCATCATCAGTTAATGTAAGCAAGCCATCTTCTTCTGCAAGTTTAACGCTAATAGGCTTTCTTCCAGTTTCTTCATTTTTCTCACCAATTTCAATACCTTGTCCTGCTTCGTAAAGTTCAACCAAACTTTCTACATCAAGTTCGATTGTCTCTGTGTCGCTGCCATAAAGTGACTTAACATCAAACAAGATTGCATTTAACTCTTCATCAAATCTGCAATTGTAAATGTAGTCAGCATTTGGCATTTCGATTTCTGCAAGAACAGAGTCATCGTGAGCCACGTCAAGCAAACTTAGCACGCCAGTATTTGTATCAAACGCCAATTTCACACAAGCATAAAGAGAATCATCCTTCTCAATAGTTATAATGTTACCATCTTTGTCTGATACTTTAACTTTGTACCCTTTACTTGGAACTGGTTCCATCCTGTTATTTTCCCTGTAACCATAAAAGTCCAGAGTGTTTATATATTTTTTTGACATATAATAAAATATTTTATAAAACTTATTACTTATAAATATTTAAATAAACAACTAAATAATTAATTTTTAAAAAAATATTGGCGCATGGTAGAACCTAAATTTAAACCTGATGATTACATAATAAACAGAACGTCCGGAGATATGGCAATAATTGATAAAGTCACTAAGAAAAACTATTATCATTTTAAAGCATATTATGGTAATATGTTTAAAGAATTGAAAGATGTTAAAAACCCATTATTCGACTTGCAAGTAAACTATCAAAAGTTCTTTGATTTATGTACTGAGGAAGAAAAAAAGAAATTAGATAACTTAATTAAAGAAAACAAAAAAAAGGTTGACAAGTAATTGTCAACCTTTATCTTTATATACTAGTAGTTTTAGCCACCCATTCTTAATTGCTGAATTGTATGCACCGCCATACTTCTTTATCATATCTCTCGCACCCACACATTCTTTTGCAGCACTTAATACGTTATCCAAATTATTCCAATATGTATCTATTTTCTTAGTCCATCCATTGAAAAAATCATTAATCCATCCATTTTTCCTCGCTGCATTGTAGGCACTTTGGTTTTTTGTTTTCATTTCATACCTTGAAACATATTTCGATGCTTCTTTTTTGCAGGATTCATAATCCCATTTAAGTGTTGCCCCAAGAGAGCCTTTTCCAACACCAGTTATAGCCTTATTTAAACAATTTAATCCCTTTTCAATGTAATACTTTTTCCAATAATCTTCTCTTTCTTGGCTTTGTTTTGCTGTCAATTTTTCTTCTAATATTATTGGTTCAGGTATTTCTATACCATTATCATTTGCAAACGTATAAACTACATCATAAATTCTACTACCATCTTTATGCCCATATCCATTACAATGTTGCCTATGTCTACGTTTGATGTTATTAGTTCTTCCTACATAAAATGAATTCAAATCACTATACTCATAAATGTAAACACAATTAATAGGTTCATCATATCTCATATATTGTATAGAATTATCAAAATATAAACTGGCAATTTCATCTAACCAACCATGTTTTAAAGAACTACAATAACATCTACTACTTTTACGTTGTAATTCAAATTTATTCTTATATTTTTTAGCCTCTTCAATACAATGTTCTTTTACGTTCCAATATCCTGGTTTCTTATAAACAGTTCCTCCACGTGAACATGTGGGGCATCCTTGCTTCATATTGACAAGTCTATAAAAATCCTTATGAAACTCTCCATGTTCAGGGCAATAAAGAGTAATATCAGATTTTGCGTTTTTATATTCCCAAGAATCTGATATTTTATACTTATCTCCATGAACTAGTTTAATCTTTTCTAATGCTTCTTTTGTGTTCATTTTACAAATATACAAAAAAATATTTTAAAAAACAAAAAAAAGAGCAGTAAAAACTGCTCTTTTAATATTGTCAAGTTAATATTATCTTAACTCTGAAACTGGCCAGTGAACAAGTCCATCGACCCTTACGTGTCCGTAATAACGATTATTCACCATCTTCTTAGCGTAACGAGTCATAATACCCTTTACTGGTGCGAAGTTGAATGGGTTGATGATTGTTGGGGTCAACTGCATTGGCACATATGGTGCGTAGATGTAACCTGTGTCAAGAAGTGACTTACCCTTGTGACCGATGATAATTGACCAGTGTGGTGAATATGGGTCACGATAAACTTGATAACGTCCACTCAATGTACCGATTTTCTCGATACCCATGTTGTACTGGTCGCTCTCAGCAGATGCGTCAGAAACGTGGAAGAACTCAAGGTTGTCAAACAATGCAGAAATCTCTGAAGATACTACAATGAAGTTTGCACCACCACGAAGAGTTGCTTTGTGAATCTGTGCTGAAATCTGGTTAATCTTTGTGAATAACTCCTGGTTCCAGTCCTTCTGAGTGTAGTTAGTTGAGAATGCAGCCATTCTTCTCCAACCGTTTACATCCCAACGTGCCTGCCAAGGTGCGCCCTTACGTAAGTCACGAAGAATCTCACGGTCGATTTCAGCAGCAATCTGCTCTGAAAGGATAGCTGTTAACTCAGCCTCTGCGTCAATGTTGTGGAATGCAGAAACGTCCTGTGCCAACTCTGGAGACCATGTAGCACGTAACTTTCTCTCTTCAACAGCAACTGTAACGCTGTCAAGTTTGAATGAAACCTCACCGATTTCAGTCTCAAGCTCTAATGAGTCGTACTGTGCCCAAGCAATCTTGAACAATCCAGCGATAGCTTCTTTTGTCTCTTCTGTGCTTCCTGATGAAATAGCAGCGTCAAGTGCGTTAGCGTCAACACCAATATATCCATCAATTGTACCTGCCTGCTGAACTACTGGTTTAGCAAGGTCAAGTTCAAGGTAAATCTTACCTTCTGCATCGCAAATACCATCGTACTCAACGATACCCTTACCATACTTCTGAGTAACTACTCTGAATGGAATAGACTCATACTTTCTGAATGCAGATGTCATAACTGCTGAACCATCAGCAACTGGAGCAGCTGCGAACTCCTTCATAGTGATAATCTTCAATGAAGCAAGGAAACCTTCAGTATCCATTTCGTTTCCATCAGGACCAGTCAAACGACCTGCGTTGAATGCTGAGAAGCCATCAACCTCAAGGATTACGTTACGAACAGTTCCATCGAAACCGCTCTTGAAATACTTGTTAAGATTGTCAGCACCGAATGGACGTACACCCATTGGAGTAAGCATTACTGGAACTGCTGCGCCAACCTTAATAGTTACCTTACCCTTAGAGTTATCATAAAGGAAGTCATTGTAGAACAAGTCATAAAGACTCTTCTGGAAGTACTGAGTAACCTCAGGACCTGCCTGACGATAGTTAGTTGCAGGAATTGTTGGGTCAGCCTTTACAGCCTCTGCAAGAGCATAGCCGTCAGCGTACTCGTCTTCACCTGCCTCAATAGCTGGGTTGATTTTAACGAATTTCTTCTCAAGTTCGTTAATTGTCTCATCTGGAAGGTAGTATCTTGGGTCGATACGTCCACCCTGATTACGGTTAACTCTGTCATAACCCATAAGACCCTTATGACGACCAGTTGTACCATCAATAATATCACCTGGCTCAGTCTCTCCTGAATAACTCTCTGGAAGTGCCCACTCTCTTTCTGAAGTAACAGGAAGGATGAAGAACAACTTACCTACTGGAAGGTTCATAGCCTGAACTGATACGATGTCGTTAGCAAGAAGTTTGCTGAATACACGACGGATGATAGGGAAAACAACAGTTTCAAATGAACCGCTGTTATCAGAAGCAGTAGCCTCATAAATCAAGTGCTTTGCCTCGTTCTCAAACAACGTAGCAACATTCTCTTTGATGTTACCGTCAAGACCTTCGGTAAAACCTAAAGAATCCCAACGATTCTGAATGTCCTCACGTATTTTTTTCTGAGCGTTAAGTTCGATATTACCAACTTGTCCGCTTGTTAAAAATTCTCTCATAATGAATTATTTAAATAATTTATTTTTTAGTTAATCTTTCTTACTTACAAATTCTATGCATTAAATCAAGCGACTCTAGTATGTCATTTGAGCGATAGATTTGTGTTTCGTTGATTTTGTTTTCATTTACAGCGTACTCTCTGCTTTCATCAATGTTCATCTTTGATTTCTTCTTCAAGTCACGTGAAATGCTTTCAAATAGAGTGTTAGAAGCCTCAACAGTCTTAGCCTCGTTTCCGAATCTAGCGATAATCTCTTGTTTCTCATCCTTAGTTGTAGAATTTTCCATAACTAACTTAATAATATTTCCAAGATTAACGTTTGTTACTGCTGCTTCTTCCAAGGTGTTCTTGAACTTCATAAGAGCAGCCTTAAGCTGTTTGTTCTCTTCGAAAATCTTATTAGCCTTATTAATGATACTTTCAACTTTTGCACCATATGCGTTATCGCCAGTGCCAGTCTCCTGTCCATTCTCTGCTGTGTGGAAACTACGAGCCTTACGTCTACGATTTCCGTTGTCACCATCAGTTCTAGAGGTGCTGCCTACATTTGCTGTATGCTCTTGTCTTGTCTTAAGCTCTTGAATTGGCTCTTCAACATTCTCTTCCTCTTCAACTGTTTTACCTTTTTCAGCATCGAAAGGCTGATTTTCGCTCTTGTCACCTTTTTTACCAGACCAAGGCTTTTTAGAGTCCTTTGGAACTCCCTTGTCCCAGTCATTAACGTTTTTACCTGGCTCTGACATTCCAGGATTTGTCATCACATCCTTACTTTGATAGTTGTCAGTATAACCAACGTTAGAATTATACTCATTTAATGCGATTTCAAAAATTCTTGATTCATTCATATCTTCATCTTCTTGGTTTTCAAAATCATCTGCTTCGCCACCGAAGTCTTCGTCACCGCCGAAGTCATCACCCTCAGTGCCAAAGTCCTCTGCTCCTGCTGTTGCAGCAACATCACTAGTTTCATCGCCACCTAAGTCGATAAGATATTCAGCGCCAGTCTCATTATCTTTGATGTTAACCTTATCATCGTTTTTTGTAACAACAACTTGGTCATCATCTTTTAATAGTTTGTAAACCTTTACGATTTCATCGTCTTCCGCATTTGAGAAGTCATACTCGTCATCTGAAACCTTGTATTTATCAAACTCAGACCATCCGTCACCTTCATCATCAGTAGCGTCATCTCCAGCAACATCAGCGCCAGCATCATCTACAACATCTTCTGTTGGTTCTTCGACCGCTGTTGCTTCATCACCTTCAACTGCATCGTCAGACTCCATTCCATCAGCAGCATCACCAGCTGCTTCTCCGTCTTCGCTTGCGTTTACAGAATCAGTATCATCCACTTCCTCTACATCATAATTATCCTCATCCTCATCTTCTGTAAGGATTTTGGCATATTGCTCAAGCACTGTTTCTTTGAGTAAATCACGAACAGCGCTCTCGGTATTTTCTTTCAATGTATTGGCAAGGTTGTTATACTCTAACAAAGATTCTTTAACAAAATTGCTTCTAATTTTACCGTTATTTTTCATTTAAATGAAATTATTAATTTTTCATTATTTTAATTATAAATATATTGTCAAAACGAAAAAATATTAATTTTCGCTTTATTTACAGCCATTTCAGGCTTTTTATGTAAAAATATAGTCAAATTTTATAAGAAATGGTTTAATAATAAATATTTAAAGTATGTAAAATATTTATATAAAAGTATTTAAGTTTATGAAAAAAACAGACCTAGTAGAAATAAAGAAAGGTGAATATGGTACAGGTTTACTCATTGAGAATGATGGCTATATCTCAATGGCTGAATCTGAAAACAATAAAAAAATATATGAATCAATGACTGGTGGTGAATGGAACGTACCAAACCCATTCATTGTAGATGCTGTATTTCAAAAATTTGATATTAAAAACGCAAACGGTAGAGTGTACCCTGAAAGAGTGCTTAAAAAGCAAGTTGAATTATACCAACAGAAAATTAATGAGAGGCGTGCATATGGCGAATTAAATCACCCGGCAGAATCAACAATTGACTTGGGTAGAATCTCTCACAACATCATAGAACTTCATTGGGAAGGTAGAACTCTTGTTGGAAAACTTGAACTTAATATTTCAGAAGGATATAGAAAACTAGGCATCGTTTCAACTATGGGAGATATGGCTGCTAACCATTTGATTAATGGCTATAAAATTGGTGTATCTTCACGTGGCGTTGGTAGCGTGGAACAGAAACTAGGACAAACAATCGTAGGAGAAGATTTCGAACTTATCTGTTGGGATATTGTGTCTGACCCTTCAACTCCAGGCGCATATATAGGAAACCAAGAAGACTTGCAACAGTATGTTGAAGAAAAAACTAAAAAGAAGAAACTTGTAAATGAAAAATTAGATAAGATTAATAAAATATTGTTATCATAAAAAAAAAGCGAGGCTAAAAAGTCTCGCTTTATTTATTTAAAATCATATCTCTTATATTCTGCATATGGTCCAGGGTCATTTATTTCTTGGCCAATAAATTCAGGGTCAGAAATCTCATAGTTATTATTAAACTCTGTTTCGTGACTTTTCTGATTAATCACGCTATCTTTCTCTTTTCCAGGAATGTAATTATTTCCTGATATATCATATCTTCCTAACGCTTCTTCGTCACCAATATATTCCAATAACTTTTTTAATGAAGATTCATTTAACTTTATTATTTTCATATTTAAATTGTTTTAAATATAAATATTTTTAAAGTTTCACTAATTTAAGTCTTTTTCCTCCTAAATTTTCAATTTTAAATTTATTTCTCAAACCTTTTTTATTATTTTTTGACTGTTCTATTTTATTTTCTTCAACCTTTTTAACTGGTTCTTGTTTCTTTTCTTCAATTTTTTCATCTTTAAAATTATCAATTACTGGAATTCTATTACTTTTAATTTTAAATTTATTGTTTTCTTTCACAAATTCATTTCCATAAATTTCTAAAAGAAACAAATTCAACAATTCTAAATCAACATCTTCTTTTACTATTCCAGTTTTTATAAGAAAATTTAAAAATGCTTTTGTTAATCTATAATTAACATTTTTCTCATACCACAAAACTACATTCTCAATTGACATATTTATTTCGTTTTACTAACTTCAAATTCATTTTCAACTAAATCATTTTCTAATTCATTAAATAAATAACTAAAATCTGAAGAAACTATATTTTTAATATTATTTAAATTTATCAATTTTTCAGATTTCTGTTTCACAAAAAATGTAATTGAAAAAAATTTCTTTTTATCACGAACTAAATTTTCAGAATTTAAATCGAAATCTAAAATATGTCTACTTTCAAATACCGTACTGTTTCTTAAAATTCTACTTAATTCTTTTTTGAATTTAGAATAAACTAAACTTATTGGTTCATTAAAATCGCCATCATATGTTGGACATATCCACATTTTACCAGAAACATAAATTACTTGTGGGTCATTTTTATTTACACTTCCATATTTTAAACTTATATTTTTACAACTGTTTAATTTTACTTCTTTATTAAGCCTAATCATATATTTCCTTTTTATAAAATATATAATTTTTTTATTACCAGTCAAAAAAAATTTGCAGCCATTTCTGACTGCAAATTTTTACATATATTTGTCATGGTCATTATCACTTAATACTGCCCCAATTTCTAACAATTTTGCAATGTCTTCAACGATACTGTTTTTATCATATTCTTTTAACATAATAGTTTCTTTCAAATTAAGTAATCTCTCTTTTTCGTCACCTTCATTTTCAGAAATCATTTTGTTAATTTTTTCAACGCACTCATTTTTAATTTTGTTGAAAAGATTTTGTCTTCTAGATTCTGCAACAGAATTGTTTACCGCCATAATATCTTTTACAAGTGCTCTCTCATCCTCATTCAAAGAATTAAGTTTCTTTTCAACTTGTTCAGCCATTGCAAGAACATTCAACTTCTTACCATTCTCTTTTTTATTTTCAACAATGTAATCGCTTACAATTTTTACATTATTTGTAAACTCAGTTAAATTTGATAATTTCTTTTTATGCTCTAACAAATAATTGCAACTATTTGCAAATTCTGCATCTGATTCATTAATTTCTTTGGCTGGTCTAATATTATACTTAATCATCAAATTTGCCAATTTTGAATTTGACTCTTTCAAAGTTTTCATATCAATATCTTTTGATACCAATTCTAATGATTCATTTACATAAGACATTGCATCAGTATCACAATTGAAATTTTTAAGGGCGTTACAGAATTTGAATTGTGTTAAAAGATTCTTATCTTCTTTTATAAGTTTAATGCAATCTTTAACAGCACCTTTGTTTTTAACAAACAATGTTGGTATAGCACTTTCAAGTGCCATATTTAAAGTTGCAAAACTAGCGTCTTTTGTACTATCTTCAAAATTTGCTGCTTCCTTGTATCTCTCATAGGCATCCTCCATTTCCTGAAGGAACTGGTCTGCCAATGTTATCTGACCATTTCTCATAGCCTCTTTCATTTTATCAGCAGCCTCTACCCATTTATTAAAGAATTCTAATTTCTCATCCATATGTTATAAAACGTTTTATAGTTATAAATATAAAATCAAAACAAAAAAGAGACTGATTATTCGTCAGTCTCTTCGTCATTATTCAAAAGATTTAAAGAATCAATCATTTTTGAAAATTCTTCATTAATTAAAAGTGATTTATCATATATATCTGTTCTTTCAATAATGCTTTCTTGTTTTGAAGACCTCTCTATACGATTGTCGATTTTTCCAATGTAAGTTTCAAACATATTATCTAGTTTTACATTACTTTGGTCTATCATTTCCCTAACTTTATTTTCGTTCAATACTTTCTTCTTTCTCTTCTTTGATTCGTTTGTTGGAGGCGCTGTTGACTCAGTATTTCCTGATGGGCCTCCTGCCATTTCTCCTGTTGGCTCAGAACCTTCTGCTCCTTGAATGTCGCCTTCTTGCTCAGCGCCAGGTGCGCCTAAATCATCTAAACCTCCGCCGAAGCCACCGCCTCCGCCAGGCATTCCTCCGCCTCCAGGCATTCCACCATCAGGTCCACCCATCTGTGCGTCTTCTTGATATTCAGCGCCAGGTTCTCCGTACATTCTATCAACAATATCGAAGATTCCAGTTCTCTTAATAATCTGAGTGGTCTTTTCAAGTTCGGCAGCGATACCCTTTTCAAGACGAATCTCTTCAAGGTTCTCCTTAATCTCCTTATCAGACCATTTCATAATCTGCTTCAATGCACGGGTCTGAGACATAACTGGTAATCCATTTCCTGGGTCAGATACTGCGTCTCTAACAGCTGAAATCTTTTTCTGTAAGTTATCAATCTCAAGTTGTTCTGCTTGAGTTGATGGATTATTCATTGTTAGATTGAAGTTTGTAAGGTCATCTTCAAACCCTAATAGATAAAGATGAATACTTGCAACTTTTGTTAACTCCATCAAAAATGCTTGTTGTATTCTGTTTATAACACGTGTAAAACGAATATCCATAAGGGCAAGATTCTTTCCATCACCAGCATTTTCTTCGAAATTCAAAAATGATTTTGGTATTCTTAGTGCGGTAAGAACTTTATTCTGCACAAACTTGATGTCATCCATAGCAGTTAAGTTCTGTGCTGCTGAAAGAGTATCAATAGGGGTTGGAGCGTTTTGGTCTCTAACTGGAATGAATATATCTTGGTCTACTGATAAGATGTTCTTTCTCAAGTCAACTTGACCAGTCATTGGGTCAATAATTGGAGTTCTCTTGAAGTTATTTGCAATCTGCTCAACATATGCTTGAACATCAGCATCATCAATAGCACCAACGTAAATCTTATAAACACGTCTTTCAATTGAACGTTCAAGACGATATATAAGCATCATATCTTCCATAAGAGAAAGCATTCTCCAGTGCCTACGTGCTGCATTCAAATAACTTGTTCCATAAGGTAAACAAAGTGAATTTGTAAGTAATCTAAAGTGAGCAATCTGCCAAGTTCTGAATGGAACTTGTGTATTATTTTCATCTAACCATACAAACTTTGTTGCAAAATCATCAGAATCGTAATCCTTGTTATTGTTTATTGCAATACTCTGTCCTGCGCCATAAGGATTTTGAATACCGTTTTCAAGACGTTCAACATTGAATACTGGTAATTGTCTCCATCCTTTAACGCCCAATTTATTGTCAATATCCAGCATCATAAATTGGTTTCCATATTTACACATGCCCCTAATAACCATTGGGGCTGTAACTTGAAGGTTAAGTCTGTTAACAAACAAATCTTCTAGAATTGCTTTAATTCTTTCTGATTTTGAATATACATTAACAATCTGCCCTTTTTCACCATTTAAACAACTCTCTTCTGCTACAATATCAAGTGCTGCACCAATCTCAGGGAATGAGTCCATAAGGTCAGCATCACGATACATAAGTTTAACGTTTGTTAAACCAGCAAAAGCAGAAACTGATAAATCTATATTAGCCTTAAGCCATCTTTCTTTAAGATAGGCATTCTGCTGCAATTCCAACTTTGTTCTTTCATAATCTTGTTTGTCTTGGGTTCTATACAAAACAGAATTGGCTCCAGACATATCGTATGAATTAACGTGTGGCTGAATACCTTGGTCTGAATTGAAATTTCCCTTCAACGCTCTTTCAAGAGTTTGAAAGACTGTCAATTTATTTTTTGCCATTATAAATCACTTTTCTAAAAGATAATAAATTTATTATAATTATAAATATTTGTAACTTATTTATAACCTGAGAATAACCATAGATAACTTCCCTGTATTCCTACGCCATTAGCGTTTTTATATTTGTTCAACGCTGCATTGTTATAAAATGGTAATCCATTATTAGGGGTAATAGGTCTATTGTTAACAGTATGATTCTGATTTACTTGCATTGCACCAGTCATCATATAAGCGTTCAAAATTGCTTTATCCTTATCTGCTGCTTTTTCCATCTTCTTATATGAGAACATCATAACAAATAATCCCATTGCTAGGCAAGTAATAGCATCATCATGACTTCCATCCATATGGTCCATTCTCTTTGCTTCGCCTTTGAAAATCCAGGTATTTAACTCATTTATAACTCTTACAGACCTAATCTTAAATTCGTTATTTCTAACCATATTTGCAAAGTTAGCAAGAACAGGGTATCTGTTACCTTGCATATGGAAACCAGGCATAACATCAACATTATCTAATTTATATTGTTTACTTGATTGTTGAACCGTATATTTCTTCAATTCTGAATCATCATAGAAAAGGTTTTTATATCCTTTGTGAATAAGAGTAAACAAAGGCACGTCACCTAGTCCATTTGTACAGTCAATAACAACGTATGCATTATTATAGAGAGTTGCATAGTTAAATAACAATTCACCTACTTCATCACCAAGTTTTCTTCCGTAATACTCTGCAACTTGTTCAACAATAGGCATACCATTTTCATCCCTGCCATCCATATCAATTATTTCAATGGCTGTAAAGTCCTCAGAACTACCTCTACTAACATCACAAGATGCAATGTATCTGTGTCCTGCAACTGGTGGCTTCCAAAACCAAGTTTCTTCAACAAATTGGTCTTTCATATCCTCAAGTGGTTCTCTCACATTGAGTTTTTCTTGCATTTCAATATACTCTGGGTCAATAACATTATCAGATGAACCTACAAATGACACATCCAATTCCTGAGCAATTTTAACTTTGTCATTATTGAATGATTTACACATTTCCTCATACCAAGGTGAACGTGGAGTCCAACCTCTCTGCACAAGTTCTTCCCAGTGTTCTTCGTCATATTTAACTGTTCCAGACTGGTCTAATACAGGTTCTACTATCCAATCTAATTCACCTGTTGATTTGTTTTTCTTAAACCACTTAAGGTTCTTGTTATAACGTGGGTCTTGATACCAACGGAACTGAACAGCGATAAAGTTATTTTCCTTTGCCAAAGCCAAACGATAAGTGTTGTAGTACAACATATCCTTACCGTTAGGCGTTGACACCATAACAGTTTTTGAATTTGGGTTTGATGACATAGTAGCAGCAGCGGTAGCATATACAGCAGTACCGTTTTCAATAAACGCAGCCTCGTCCAATATCAAAATAGATACAGCCGAGATACCACGAGCAGCATTTTCACCAGATGACCTCGCAACTATTCTGCAACCATTAAACAACTCAAGTTCTGATTTTGAGTCCTTTATAAAAATACTTTTTGAATTTTTGTCTGATTTTGGGTCTGGAGAATAATAATCCTCTCCCCAATACCAACGTGGAACTTGAACGAGAAAATCTCTAATTTTTGTAATCAACTGTTGAGCCAAATCCAATTTGTTACCAATACAAAGTATTGTTTCTGGAGCGTCAGCATCTGCAAAGGCGCATTGAGCAGTAGCCCAAGCAGAAGTCAATGTTGTGATACCACACTGACGCGGCTTAATACTAACAACGTTTCTATTCGTTGCTAGAGTTTCAAGAAATACACGCTGTCTTGGGAATAGCATAAAAGGAGATTTCTTACCCTTAGTGGCATCAAACGTGTATAAGTATTTTTCAATAAACAAGATACGTGACTTGTCAGCGTAGCATTTCACATAGTCTTGTAACGCTTCATTCATATCTATCATAACTGTAACTGTTTGAAATTCTAATAAATATAATCGAAAACTAAAAAAGTTGGAAACTTTTAATCATTTCCAACTTATTTAACTGTTTTATTTACAATTTTAACTTTGTTTGCGTCAAAAATGACATAATTATAAGCCTCTTCTGATGCTCCATCAGGCTTACCCCACATTGTACCAGATGGGTATTTTATTCCATCAAATCCACATTGCATAAGGAATAATGATGCTGCTTTTGGACTACCGAATAAACTCCTTAAGCGTCCATATACAAATTTTCCTTCCGTTGTTGGCTTTTGTGTGTAGAATCCACTAGAGAAGAAATCATCATAATCATCACTATTAGATAAAATGTTTATCATTTCCTCTGCTCTATTTGGATTTTGTTTTATCCATTGTAAATCCCTATGCAAATCACATTTAAAACCATAATCTTTTTCTGCAATTGAATCGAGATATTTTTGATGTATTGTCAAGAAACCATGTAACAAACGTTTCATAAATTCACTTGGAAAATGTTCGTACCATTCTATATAATTTTCTCCATTATCATCTGGAATTTCTACCTCATATAAGTATGAATCAATTTTAGGCATATTCTTAGCAACATATAATAGTATTTTATTAAAAACATCTATACTATGCCCAAATTTATCATGTTCCTTTACTTTTTTTTCATAAAAATTTATCATGCTATTTAAATCACCATGATAAACCTTAATAGTACTATTTATGTCTGTGCATACATCATTAATTGAAAAATACTCGTTGCCACCATATATTTCCATTGCTTTTTCTGCAAATGGCTTAATTTGCTCTATGTTATCGCCAGATATACTAGAATATCCATTAGCTACAGCTCTATCGTTTGTAACATATGTTCCCCATCCAAATGATTGCGAACCGGCGCCAGTATTCAAATATTTCTTATGATTGAATTTATCAAAATTGTGTGAAGAACCATGATATGCCATCATTTCGTCCATATCTTCCTCAATCACATAATCATCAAGTTCTTCTTTTGAAAAATCGCCATCAGAAATCAAACTCTTATCAACATTCTTCTGTTGTATCTTGTCTTTAAACTTCTGATAATCAATATCGTGCGCAATCTTAGAATCTATTTCCTTTGCAATTAACTTTCCTTTGTTTGTGCCTAGTAAAAAATTTTGCATCACATCATTGAATTCATCTGTTGGCATTGAACATAATTCAGTGAAAAAGAATGGTATTCTATTTGGTTGAAACAACAAATCAGTTTGGAATTTCTTTGTTAAGTTATCGTGTAACATATCTATTATTCCCATTCCCAATCTTAAATCCCAAGGCTCTGCAACAAGAAAATCTGCTTTTCTGATAATATACATTGCCTTTTGATTATCCTCTGGTAAACCATGTGATGAGAACAATTCCAAAAATCCTCTAAACGTGTCTCTTAATAAATAAGGGAATATTGTACCTTGTGCGTCAATGATTGTTTTCTTTCCGTTCTTGCCTAACGTAACTTCTACATAAGACATTTGCATTGGATTCTTTTCACTTATCTTTTCCTCCTTTGTAAATAAAAGATAATCTGTAATGTGCTTTATTTCATACCATAACCCCCAGATTCTTTTATCCAATTCAACAACAGTATCGTGCCAACTATCCAAATC
>Ga0247610_10003292_pt1 | contig 17855 bp, 14 predicted proteins | sample 174DNAGHGhighgp2_FD_193483 | JGI IMG/M metagenome (GOLD analysis project Ga0247610, IMG submission 193483) | Sheep rumen microbial communities from Palmerston North, Manawatu-Wanganui, New Zealand - 1742 DNA GHGhigh gp2 | ecosystem: Host-associated > Mammals > Digestive system > Stomach > Rumen... | reverse complement strand
CACATCTTCGGGGCATCGGGATACCACGCGAACATCTGCCGCGCAAACTCCGTGAGGGCGGTGCGCTCCAACAGACGCATCTCGTAGAGGGCCTTCCACAGCGAGAACCACTCATAGGCAAAGCGTATCTGACTGACGAAGCGCGTGGCGAGCATGTCACGCAGTCGCAGGAAGTCGACGGGCCGTCCGTCGTGGAACCGCTTGAAGATATGGTTGACGGGCTGTTGCCTTACACCGCCGTCCGTGTCGGGGATGCCCAGGAAACGGTAGATGTCACGCTGTCTTTCACAGATGCTGCTGAACTGTTTTCTCTCCTCGGAGCGAAGGTCGTTCAGCATTACCGTCACTCCGTCTATCGCATTCAGGATATCATCGAGGGTTGTCATAGTGTTAAAATTAAAGTTAGGGTGAAATCAGTGCCACCCGTCGACGGGGTGGCACTGGAAGCGTTGCCTTTCAGCGAGGCGGTGGGGGACAGACCGTCCTTAGTCGTCCTCGACGGTGATCTCGTACTGGTCGATCACACCGTCAGCCGTCGACAGGGTCAGGATGTACGTCCCTACGCCGAGGTAGTCGAGGCAGTCGGTATAAGACTGTCCGGCACCCAGCGACACCGTGGTGTTCAGGTAGGTCACCCCATTGCCCGTAATGGTGATGTTCAGCCCCGTGATGGCATCATTCGGGGTAATGGTTAAGTCACCTGTATTCTCATCTAAATACAAGTTGAAGGAATACTCAACTGGCGTTCTAACAGGAGAGTTTACTGGAAAAACTCTTTTACTGTTATACTTGTCCGCCAACATCTCCGATGGGGTCATCAGCAACCCCGCTAACAATAATAATACTAACTTTTTCATTTTGTTTGAGTTTTTAGAAAATCGCTGCAAAAATATAGATAATCTGTATAATATCGGCACAATTGGCGTTTCAAATTACGCCAACTTATCAGTCTGGCTATAAGTTGATTAGCCATATTCATGTGTCAAAAACAGCCTATATAAAACGCCTTTTTATACAGAAAATTATAAGAAATACCAAGTGCTGATAATAAAGAATTGTTTTTATTTTGTTAATTCGATAAAATTGGCTAACTTTGCAGCGTCATGAAAAGAAAGGTTATACATTTATTAGTCCTCCTTCCCCTGTTAACGGCCTGTAATGGCATTCAGGTATCAGAGAGGCTCAATCAGATCGATTCTATGGTGGTCAGGGAGCAGTACGATTCTGCCAGTGTGATCCTGAAGGATGTGGCAGAGTCATCCATGACAAATGAGGAGCAGGCGCATTATTATCTGTTAGCTACACAACTGGGGTATCTTACTAACCAGCCTTTGTCATCAGACTCGTTGCTTGACCTTGCTCTTATATATTATAATAAGGTGGAGAATAACCAAAAACTTGCGGATGCTTATTACTATAAGTCATACAGATTAAGAATAAATCAAGACTTTCCACAGGCCATTATATACGGAAAGAAAGCAGAACAACTGGCAATGAACACCAGTGATGTCCGCCTTCGATTTAAGATAGCAGAAAACCTGTCTTATCTAAATGGCTTGTGCGAGAATGACCAATTGCAACTACAATATGCCAAGAAAGCCTTGTTTTTAGCACAAAAAGTGCAGAACAAAAACTGGATGATTTATTCTTTCAACAAAATAAGTTTCGCTTTTTATAATCTTGGTCAAATGGATAGTGCATATTATTATATAGAGAAGTCCTTACCCTATATTGAATATGCATATGATTCCGACAAAGCCGGGTTCCTTATGAATTTTGGTCTATTATATAAGGATACCGATTTAGCAAAATCCAAGGATTATTTTGAAAAATCTCTGGCCTATAGTGAACATCCAGAGGCACTTGAGCATCTGGCCGATGTCTATTATGCCGAAGGGAACAAGGAAGAAGCATACAGGCTTTGGAAGAAAGCGCTGACGGTAGAAAGTAGATACAATAAAGACAATATTATATACAGCATCTTGTCCTACGACCTCGAGCATAGGAATTTAGAGGAGGCCAGTAAGAATCTGGACAAAGTCATTGCCATTAAGGACAGTATGCTCCATCTGCTAAGGAACGACACCATCAAGGACCTGCAACTGCGTTTCGACCATGAGGTGGCCATGCACGAGGCCGACAAGAAACTGATCGGCACCCAAAGGATACTTATGGTACTTATCGTCATTGTGGGAATTCTGGCCTTCTACATTTATATGCGAAGAAAAAAAGAAGAAACTTTGGAACAAGAGCACCAGATACAACTCTATACTTATACTACCGAGATCGACGAACTGAGAGCCAACAAAGAGAGAGCCCTGACCCAGATCAGTGAATTGGAAAGTCATAAGGAGTATGATAGCCAGAGAATAAGCAAACTGGAAGAAGAAGCCAAGGATGCAGAGATTGCCATAGAGAATCTCAATAAGAATATCAAGAAACTGTTGGATGACGAGTCGCCGAAACTGAAAAAGGGACGGATGCTTTATGATCGTATCCAGAATGGAGAGACCACCAGCAAATGGACCAGTAAGGATCAGGCTCTGTTCAACAATTATTACGGGGCCATCAACTATAGGACCTATAACCGGTTAAGGAAGGTGGAAAGGGCCACAAAACTGAATGCCCACAATATGTTCTACTTGATACTTAAAGAGATGTTCAAAGACGATAAAGAAGTCATGCGTATTCTGGGAATATCACCTGAGGGTTTGCGCTCCCTGAGAAGCAGGACAAAGCCCATCGAATAGCGTCTATACTATATCTCGTCCCTCAAAGCCGAAATCTGCTCCAAACTCTCTTCAAGGTCATGGGCTATGGCAGACAACCGGTTATCAAACTTTTGACGACGTTCCTGACAACTGCAATATAATAAAGTTTCGTCGTCTGTATCTAAATCAGGATCCAAGAGGTGGTCAAGGCTTACCTTGTCACGATAAAAGTCAAACACCGCCAACAAAGCCGAGGCATATACCTGTTCACCGTTTTCCAGTCTTGAGACGGCTGGTTGTGTCAAGTTCGTGGCCTTTGCAAGTTGCTGCTGACTGATTCCAAGATCTTTCCGAACCAACCTCAGCCTTTCACCAAGCCTTTTTGCATCCATCTCTATTTGTATTTATGTAAAACTCTTACCGAACAAATAGAAAAGAAAAAGGCGTTTACTTTTGCCATTATTCCTACTCGGTATTGGGGAACCTTGGTCAAATAATGAACAAAAGCTCACGCCCAATATGATAAGTACTATAAAGTAGCATATCATAGACGTGAGCATTTTTCTGTCCATTATCCTTGACCTGTTTTCCCAATTTCAGTAGGAGGATAACTTCCATCTAAATGCTCTGTCATCAGCCACCCCATGAGAGAGTGGCATAATCACGAATGCAAAAATACAAAAACTATCGTAACCAACAAAAGTAATTTGTATTTTTTAAGGCTTTAAGGGCTATGTTTTATCGACCTAAATGTTTCGTATACGCATAAAAACGATTGGGAAGAAAAATTATATTATTGATTTTCAGAAAGTTTACTCATTCCTATTTGAAACGCGAAAAATTTGCTTATACATTTTTTCCTTTCTATCTTTGCCCAAGTTTTCCGTACTTAGTTATAAAACATCTGAAAATAGAGAATAATATTCATCCTTTTAATTTTATGAACAAGAAACCATACATATTATCAGTATTCCTTTCTCTTTTGTCAATCTCGGCATTAGCACAGATTAACGCAGAGATTATCCGTCCAAGTGTCAACGCAAGTCAGTTCGATATTGCAGTGAAGGCAGAGACTACACTTAGCAAAGGGCAACTTTCTCTTAACATACCTCTTATGGAACTCAAAGGCAAAGGCTATGATTTGCCCATCTCCCTTGTATTCTATAGTGGAGATGTCACCTTCTGTACGGAGGCTTCTCCTGTTGGATTAGGATGGGCATTAATGACCGGCGGAGTTATAACAAAGACCATAAGGGGTAATGATGACCTTGAAACCAGATACTCAAACAAAGAACATCTTAGTAATCCCAATTATATAGTCAATAACTGGAGCAACAATAACAATTTCATTTTCGATATCCAAGAAGACCCTATGCCTGACGAATATACATATTCGCTTCCCGGACATAGCGGAACGATAAATGTCTCTTTTGACGGTAATACGACAACAATGTCATTGTATCCTGATGAGTCGTATAAAATTGATTCCGTCGGGAACGGTTTTTGCATTACTGCTGACGACGGAACCAAATTCTATTTTGAAAGTGTTGAAAGGCGATCAGTCAGCGTAAATTACCAATCCACATCATGGTTCCTCACCAGAATCGTAACCACTAAAGGAGGACTCTTTACATTTAACTATGCAGAGGAAGAGTATGTTGACCTTTCGACAGAAGAAAATGAGACATATTTTGAGAAATTTATCACAAAAAGAATAACATCCATCGGGTCAGAATTTGGTACTGTCTTATTTTATTCTGCTACCAGAGACGACAGAGGTGGTATTGGCAATCGTTCTATAACAGTAGGCAAGGAGTCTAAAAGAATAAACAAAATAGAACTGAGAGATGAAAACAATGTTTTCGTAAAAGGATATGAACTTGACAATTCCGGCCTATTTGAAAGTTTGCATGCGGATCCATATAACTGGTGTGATCGTAGACATAAACTTTCATCAATCACCCAATACGACGCTGTCGGCAACCGGCTTCCACCGTATGAGTTTACTTACTCACACAAATTCTCAAAATCAAAACTTGCAGAAGGCCTATACCAGAATGGCGAATGCATGCCACGTGACTCATGGACAGCATGCGTTGGGTCTCAGGCTTACGTAGACTTAGATGGAGTTGGAAACCCGTTGTGCTGGATGATATATCCAAACACACCATATACATATCTTGAGGGAATAACCATCAGGTCGGAAAACATCGGTGCTACTGCGTATGACCACTTTTGCCTTACCGGTATTAACTATCCAAACGGAGCAACGGATGAATTCACTTATGAAGACCATTGGTATAGCAAGGTTAATTGGACAGACGAAACGGCTTGGAGTTCTACCAAACACATGATACATGGGAAACGATTGGCTTCGAAAGTACGTCATGGGTCAGGACTCAATCAGCAAACAGATTATATTTATAAGTTGCATGATTCTTACTATAACGTCGTAGATCAAAGCAGCGGTGTTATGACAAATCCCAGCATTCACTGTGCAACTTATTACACGCCTGAAAAAAATCTGCAAACATGGAACTTCCATGCTTCAAGATTGACATTAGGCAAAGCCTTCAATACTTTTATGGGTCCACCAGTTTGTTATACGGAAGTCGAGGAAGTTGAAAAGGATGAAAATGGCGAAGCCCTTAACAGGACTATCCACTATTTTGAACCCCAAATTGTGTCACCACCCGTCAACTATATTGTTGTGAAATCTTCATCCCCAGCCTCTAGTCTGATAGAGGTTGGCAATAGAATCTATGGCACGAAATCTGGATATATAAACAATATGGTATACTTAAACAATGAGAACTTGACTTATATGGCATACCCTCTGGGTGAGTTTTATAACGTGGCCTATACAGTCGATAAACCATTGAAAGAAGTATTCATTGGTAAAGATGGATACGTAAGAAGCATCAGGGAATACTCTTATTCTATAGGAAATGGTTACATGGATAAAAAATATGGATATAAGGTAATAAGTCAAAACTATTATCAACCCAATAGTACACTACCAGATTTTACTGCTCACTTGATGAGTATGTCAGAGTATATCACACGAAGATGCCGCCTTCAAAGCATCAACACCACCCGTTACTATGACAATGACTCTATCTCCGAGCATTATTCAGTAATCTACAACAAAGGACGTGTAGCCATGACATCCTACACTCGTAACAACGATAGTAAAACGACTAATTACTATTTTCCCGGCGACATTATTAACATTGTGGGTAACAGCGCATCGCCTGCAACAGTAGCCGTTAATGGATTAATAGAAAAGAATATAATTGCAGACCCGATAAAAACAGTTCTTAAGCGTAATGGCACAATCGTTGGTGGTGAATGTAGGGACTACCAGACGCTTTCAGGCTTACCATTGCTGAAATCTTTATATAAGATTAAAAACACCACAAATAATAGTGTCAGTGCACCGGCAGTCAGTGGTAATGATATTGATTATCGCGCAGATTTATATAAGGAAGGGGAAATCATGACATATGATGAATGGCATAACCCACAACATGTCAGACTCAACGACACTCAGGACAGGATCTATGTATGGGGATATGGCGGGCGTTATCCAGTTGCCATTATTGATAATATGGATTATACGACATATCAGGCATCTACAACTTTAAGATCCAAATTATTACAGTTGGCGACATATAGGAAAATAGAAACCGAGACAGACTGTGCGAACTTGAGAGTTCTGAATACAGAAATACGCAACTTGCTTCCTGATTCCATACATATCACCACGTACACTTACGATCCATATTTTGGTATGACTTCGGAAATAGACGATTCCAACTTAGGAACAGTATATACATACGACACTTTTGGCAGGCTTTCTGCCAAATATGATGAGATATTTAGAAAAAGAGAAGAATATAACTATCATTTAAAACTTCAATAGACATGAAAACTCAAACCATTCTTTCAACGGTCGTTGCATCTTTAGTTGCAATTGGCTCTTTTGCCCAGACATCGATAACAAGTAAGTACAACGGATACCGTGATGGCGATAAAATGTATCGTATCGTTGCTGATTATAAACCAGTTGGCGATAGAGGAGAAAACTGTGTGTGGGAATTGCCTTCTGCTAAGAAGGGGGATAACTATATCAAACAGTCGATAATCTTGAAAAATGACAGCCTTACCATTGTTGAAGGTGATCTCATGCTTCATTATATAGCAACAGACAAGGGAGTATTCATGCGTGGATTCCAGAAACGCGACTTTTTCAGTGTTCAGGACAAACTCTTGCCGGAATTGAAATACCCGTTTGCCTACGGGGATAGTATTGCTGACACCTATTCCCGTAAAACCACCTATTTCGACACTTTCACCATTGAGGGGGAAGGCAGTTGCTATACTGTGTGTGACGGCTGGGGCGTTCTTACCGATGGGTATGAGACCTTGAAGGATGTATTAAGGATTCATCATCACAATACGATCATATCAAAATGTGACATTTCTGATGATGACAAAGCAGAACCTATAGTGTCTGAGGTAACTGAAGACAAATATCTGTGGTATTATTCCGGATGCAGGTATCCGGTAATGGATACCCGTATCATAAGAAGTAAGTCAAACGGGAAAATTGTTTCTGATACAATAATCACCTCATTGTATATGCCTGAGTTGCAACTCTCCGAGTTGGCTTACGATGATGCCAACAGCCAGATCATGGCCCAAAGAAATGGCAAAGAGCAATCTCCTGATCAGAATAGTAATGGGGACGAATCCCCGTTCCCTGTTAAAATGTCAGCATCACTGCAGCCCGGTCAGAGTGAAATCCAACTTGACTTCATCGTTGCAGAAGATATAGATGCCACCTTCTATGCATACGATCTTGCAGGAAGAATGTTGGGAAGTGTTACCTATGTTTCGCTTGGCAAAGGTGAGTATCATAAAACAATGACTCTTGACAGTCATCCCATCAACAGCGTCGTTATGCTGGCAATGATTGCCGGTGACAAGAAGCAAGTAGTTAAAGTAAGTTAATCAGAGTCGTATCAACAATATTATATGAGTTTACTTAGTTCTATAATTGACAGATACATGTATCTGTGTCTTGTGCTGATGATGTACACCAGTTCGACAGCCCAAAGCAGTTTCAAGAACTATGTCCAGACAAAGACGTATCTTGATAATGCGGGAACGACGTTCCTGCGGCATATCGACTACTACGACGAACTGGGCTACGTGGCAGAGACGGTGGATGTGGGAAGCAACACCTCGCAGATCCCCTTGGTGGTGAAGTTGGACTATTCCCCCCAGATGACGCTATACAGCCAGTGGGCCCCTGTTCCCGCCACAGGCTTGGATTACCTCGACGACGTGAGTTATCTGGCGAGAACCACTTATAACGACACAGAAGCATACAGCGATTATGATTATGACGACTTCAAGGAGTTGGCAAGCAGTAAGAAACCCGGCGTTGCCTGGGAAGGCCACATCGCCACGATCACCCGCAACGCAGTTCCGGCAGGGGCGGTAAGGAAGTATTCCGTCGCTTCCAACGGCAACCTCCATGACGACGGGATGTATCCGTCTGGCCTGTTGACAAGTACCACGACCACTGATGAGGACGGCCGCAGCATGACGGTATATGTCAACATGCATGGGAACACCATCCTCGAACGCAGGGCGTCGGACAATGACACCTATTATGTCTATGACGGCTACGGCCGCCTGAAATATGTGCTACCCCCCATGTGCCAGCAATGCAGCACTTCACAGATGTCGAAATACTGGTACAAGTACACCTACGACAACAGGGGGCGGTGCACAGAAAAGCAACTGCCTGGCTGTAGTGCGGTCAGATATTGGTATGACGAGGCTGACCGTATAGAGTCGGAGCAGGACGGGTATCTGCGGTCACAGACACAGTCACTGTACCGCAATTATAGTTATGATGCCATCGGGCGACTGCTGCTGCAGACCATCAGTGCCACACGTGGAGAAGCAACCTCAGGTAATGCCTTGAAAGTGGAGGCAAAAAACTATTATGATGACTATTCTTTCCGCCAGGAGGTTGCGCAACTGTTTCCTGAGTGGGCGGATTCCATCAATGCCGTATATGCGTCGCCGATGGTGGCGAGGGGCAGGCTAACTGCAACACTGCGTTATACAAGTAAAACTATTGGTTATTTCGAGATGTACCGCTATGACTTAAACGGACGCATGACATATAAACTCAGTGCTTACGATGACAAATGGATGAAGATTGTGCATACAGCGTATAACTTTGTCGGTGATGTGGTGACCGAGGAGGAGAGCGTCTATACTTACAGCAACACGCATATTTCTTTCCTTGCGGGGCGCAGGACAGTGAACACCTATCATACAGGCACACGGTTGCTTGCTAATACAGTAGTGACCCATATTGACAAGAACAACAACACAAATACCCAGACTGTCAGCAATCCCACGTATGATGTCTTCGGCAATGTCATCGCTGACAACCGTCCGGGGACGGCGGCTGACATGACATACACCTACGACACGCTGCACGGATGGCTGGCGGGCGTTTCGTCACCAAGTGGCTTCAGCGAGCAGTTGCAGCGAGAGACGGCAACGAACACACAGTACAGCGGCAACATCGGCAGGATGCTCTGGCGGAACACCGCTAACGGCGAGCAGCACAGATACGACTACACCTACGACAGTCTGGGACGGCTGACCAGTTCACAGTATTCCTCGTCCGCCAACGGTACTGCGGACCGCTACAACGAGTCGGTGACATACAATCCCAACGGCTCCATTACGACGCTGCTGCGCAACGGCATGAAGAACGACGGCACGTTCGGCCCCATCGACGACCTGACGGTCACTTATGACGGCAACCGCCTGCTGAAAGTCACGGACGATGCAGAGACTCTTAACTACAACGGTGCCCTCGACTTCGATGACGGCGATGATTCAACCAATGAGTATCATTACGACGGTAACGGCGCCTTGACATCCGACAGCAACAGGGGCATCAACAACATCACATACGACTACACCCATTATCCATCTGTGATAGCCAGGGTCACTAAAAAGAAGACAGTCTATAACGACTATACGCCAGACGGCAGGAAACTGTCCTGCCGGCATGTGTCATACTTTCCTATAGGATATGGTAACTATTATCGCATATCCATCATAGACAAGTATATTGATGGTTTGATCCTTCGCAATGACACAACGCTGCTGTGGAGGTTCAACGGCGGCTATGTGGAACTGAATGCCAACGGCACCCCGACCAGTTGGAACTATTATATTACCGACCACCTCGGCAGTACGAGGATGGTGGTCGGCAGTGACAACAGCATCAAGGAGACCATCAACTACTATCCTTTTGGCAGTGAGATGAAGATGGAGGATCCTGCCCTGCTGACCGACGGCACCTCGCATCCTTACCGCTTCACCGGCAAGGAACTGGACAAACTGAACAACCTGAACATGTATGACTTCGGTGCCCGGTGGTATGACGTGGCCGGCGTACCCATGTGGACCAGTGTTGATCCGCTGGCTGAGAAATATTACAACGTCAGTCCGTATGCGTATTGTGCGGGAAATCCAGTAATGTTAGTTGATCCAGAGGGAAAAGAACCTACAGACGATGAAGCTGCTCGAATAGCTGCTCATGTCTATGGGGATAAAGAAGATGATATTCTAACTGGTGGTTGGCGCGTAAGTTCAAGGACTTTTGGTATAAGCAACGAGGGAGGATTAAAATCACAAGTATATGAAAAGGTAAATGATAATGGAGATGTAACAGAATATGTTTATGCAACAGCAGGTACAGAACCCAATGATATTGATGATTGGATGGCAGATGCTGCACAAGTAGTAGGACTTTCAAATCAGTATCATTTATCTGCCGTAAATGCTCGTAAAATTTCCTCTCAATTAGGAAATGAAGAATTGAATTTTGTTGGTCATTCATTGGGAGGTGGTGAGGCAGCCCTCAATTCTTTATTAACTTTTGGAGATGGAAAGGGAAGAAATGCTTTTACTTTCAACGCTGCTGGGGTAAGCGTAGCAACTAAAGTCCGTGAAGGAGGTTGGAAATTGGCTTTTAAGTCTGAGAAAAGCATTAATGCATACATTACTATTACGGATCCTTTAAATAATATACAAAATAGGAGTATGTTACTTCCCAGTGTCAATGGCAATAGAAAATACGTTTTACCCAATAGAATAAATGGGCATAGTATTTATAACTTCTATTAAATTGAATATGCTGTATGTGGAAAAACTATTGCATAATAATAGTCTTATTTTTGTTGACATTTTATTCTTGTAACAATCGTGAGCGAATTGTTGATCAAAGGTTATTGCCAAACAATGATTTTCGGCTTTTTCAAGGAACTCCAGCGTGGGATTTTGCAAAAGCCGTTGAGGATGAGAATGAAGAAGAAATTTTTAAGATGCTAAAAGAGAATCCCCAATTGCTAGATTATCAAAGTCAAAAGTATGGAGTTTCGCTATTGCATCTGGCGGTTGTTAATCATAAAATGAAATCCATAGAATGTTTACTGAAAGTTGGTGCAAATGTAAATATACGAGATAAAGAGTATAACGAAACCCCTTTAAACAAAGCATGCTATGGAAGTTACGCAAGTAACAAAAATGTTAAAATCATCAAATGCCTTATCAAATATGGTGCGGATGTAAATGTTGTGGGATTCGCAGATTCTGTCAAGATGCCACGTTCCCCACTGATGTCGGCATGTTTTGACGGTTTTGAAGATGCTGTAGTTCTACTAATAACTAACGGAGCTGATGTAAACTATATACAGAATAGTGAGTGTAATGCTCTTGGAGAAAGTTTAATTGTAAACCACTATAAAATAGCATATTATCTTCTTCAGCATGGTGCTGATTATAGTTATCCTGTTTTCCACATAAGAGGTAATAAAAAAGAGAATTATGGAAAGATTATACGAAGTGTGTATATTAAAGAAGAATTGGAGAAAAAGAAAATAAACTATTTTACTCCTGAAAGAGAATACTATTACAAAATAGTGGATTTTTTGAGTGGAAAAGGTCTTGAGATAAAAGAATCAGGAAAAAGGAATTTTGATTTTTCAACAATGATAAAAGAACTTAGAAAGTAATTGTTGGGTCAGATGACAGTTCTGAATAAGGATCGGGGGGACATAAGGATCGGGGGGACAGGTTTTGATCCCGCTTGCAATAAAAGGCAATTTTTTTCGTTTTTATGATATTAAATAATGGAGAAACATATCTTATGCCAAGAAGTGAACGGAAGCAAAGTGGCACCGGCATCTATCATGTGATGTTGCGTGGCATCAATCGGCAAGACATCTTTGAGGAAGCCGAAGACTACTGGTCGTTCATCAGAATCCTCTCAGCAGTGCAGGAGAGGATGGGGGACGACCTTGCTACGAAAACCTGTACTTGTCACATCTATGCCTACTGTCTGATGCCCAATCACGTTCATCTGCTGCTTTGTGAAAAGAACTGGATAAGAGGATCAAGGGAAGGATCAAGGGGACAGGTTTTTGATCCCTCTTTCAATAAATGATAATAGTTTTCGTTATTATGATATCAAATAATAGAATAACCCATACCGACAAGAATGGCAACACCAGCACCCAGACAGTCAGCAGTCCCACGTATGATGTCTTCGGCAATGTCATTGCCGACAACCGTCCTGGTACGGCGGCCGACATGGCATACACCTATGACACGCTGCACGGATGGCTGACGGGCGTGTCGTCACCGAGTGGCTTCAGCGAGCAGTTGCAGCGAGAGACGGCGACGAACACACAGTACGGCGGCAACATCGGCAGGATGCTCTGGCGGAACACCGCCAACGGCGAGCAGCACAGATACGACTACACCTACGACAGTCTGGGACGGCTGACCAGTTCACAGTATTCCTCGTCCGCCAACGGTACTGCGGGGCGCTACAACGAGTCGGTGACATACAACCCCAACGGCTCCATTATGTCACTGCTCCGTAAAGGCATGAAGAATGACGGCACGTTCGACGCCATCGACGACCTGACGATCACTTATGACGGCAACCGCCTGCTGAAAGTTACGGACGATGCCGAGGCGTTAAATTACAATGGAGCCCTAGACTTCCATGACGGTAGCGATGAAGACTGTGAGTATGAATACGACGGCAACGGTGCCCTGACGAAAGATAAAAACAGGGGTATTACGGGCATTACGTATGATTACGGTCATAATATGTATCACGCAAGTATGGTCTTGCCCAGCGTAAGGGGAGGCGTCATAAACGACTACAACTCAGATGGCAGGAAACTGTCAAGCCGTCATACGATATACACACCTACAGGACATGGAGGGTATAATCGTATAGTTATCGCCGATTTGTACATCGACGGTCTGATCCTTCGCAATGACACAACGCTGCTGTGGAAGTTCAACGGCGGCTATGTGGAACTGAACGCCAACGGCACCCCGACCAGTTGGAACTACTACATTACCGACCATCTGGGCAGCACGAGGATGGTGGTGGACAGTAACAACAACATCAAGGAGACCATCAACTACTATCCCTTCGGCAGCGAGATGAAGATGGAGGATCCTGCCCTGCTGACTGGCGGCACCTCGCACCCTTACCGCTTCACCGGCAAGGAACTGGACAAAATGATCGGCCTGAACATGTACGACTTCGGTGCCCGGTGGTATGACGTGGCCGGCGTCCCCATGTGGACCAGTGTTGACCCGCTGGCTGAGAAGTACTATAATGTCAGTCCGTATAACTATTGCGGGGATAATCCGGTTAACAGAATTGACCCAAATGGAAGAGATGTATGGGAAATCAATGGGCAAGGCTATTTGGTAAATTACATCAAAACAGATGAATATGATAGAATAAGTTATGTTAATAGTCAAGGAGAAGTTGGTGTAAGTGTCCAATTTGATTATGGCATTGTAAGCTATAAAACAATAAAAAATAATCGTGGCGATTATGATATATTCACAATTGGCGGAGACAAAAACGGAAGTTCCATATTTGAAATGCTCGCTCAGAATACTGATGTAGAATGGACTTTGGGACAGTTTGGAGAAAAAGGAATAGGTATTAATCGTATAACCACTACACACAGCAACTGGTCAGAAGGTGGCATGACTTCTTATCTCTATGAGAATCCTTCTCAAGTCATGGAACTTAGAAATATATTTCATAATCATCCTGATGGAAATCCGGATCCTTCGTTTACTTCGAGAGAAGGGGGTATAGGAGGAGATATGAACGTGTTGCATTATTATGATCAGTTATATCCCGATAATCATATTAATTATGCTATATATACATTATACGCTGGGACATGGGGATATTATCCTTATGATAAGAACACAAAACCTGATGCAATAAGAGGGAAACAGACTGAACTGCCCGAAATTTTTGTTCCTGGCAAAAGAAGATAAAATGGTTATTATGAAAGTATTATGCTTTTTTTTCTGTTTGTTTACGGATATTCATGTGATTGCTGGTAATTTGGCTTTCTCCTATTCCGGAAAAGAACCAGATCCTTATGAGACCAAGATTATTAAACTGAGAGAACTTGAATTTCGTGACAGTACAATTGTAAATATCTTGAATTCGGATATTCCAGAAATTAAGGATATTTGCAGACTAAATTCCGAGAATCATTATATTCGAATGGTTTTTAAAAATGATTCTCTCACACAAATAGTATTGTTGCCAGAACATCTGGAATGCCAATTTACAATAGATTTTTGGGAAATAATCAGAAATGATATTATCGGATATTTATTTGTAGACAACATATTGGTCATAGTACAAGGGAAAAGTGCAAAGCATCTTATAAAAAAGAGGAAACGCACCAAAATGCTAAAACTTATACATTATCCTCCATCAAATGCCAGTGACTGGTCATTTTGGCGTTATACAATAAATGATGATATAATTACAAAAGAAAAGCATCTGACCCCAAAACCACAGATATTGTTTTAAAAAAGATCACGGGGACAGGTCTTTGATCCCGCTTGCAAAGTAGATCGGGGGGACAGGTTTTTGATCTTGTCGGCAATGGAATTACTATCATGTCAAATAACGTAGAATTGGAACATGTCTTATGACAAAAATTGATCACGGTTCCACTGATCACTTATCAAGATGTTACTTTAGCAGTTTATAATGAAAACAAGAAGATATATCATATTAAGTATACTTAATGTAACTGTCTCTTTGCAAACAATATTTGCACAATGCAATAGTAACAGAGAATACTATGACAAAGCATACTCTGAAATAACAGATATGCTGGAAAGCAGAACTGCTTTGTCAATAAGGCGCGCTGTCTTTGCGGCAGAATGGGCTTACCTCGACGGCAATCTGGACTACGAGAAAGATTTCTGCGAGCCTATCAAGAAAGGAACGGACTATCTGAATCGTATGATTGCCGCCAATCATTGGGAGAAATACAAGACAGCCAAACAAATAGCCCTCTGCAACTTTTTCTTTTATCCATGCTTTGGGAATGGCCAGAAACCTTATGAGTACGATTTCAGTAATGAATTCCCTAAAGACGACTGGCGTTACCAACTTGTTTCCAGAACAATTAAGATGCATAAAGGGCAATGCCACTCGTTGCCTTGGGCATTTAAACTGTATGCAGAGGAACTTGGCGCAAATGTCTCACTGACACATGCTCCACGTCATTGTTTCATTATATATAAAGATGAAGACAACCTATTCCCTGAAGACTGGATTAATGTAGAGGTAACAGCACACCAGTACCAACCGACTTGGGGAATAAAGGAACACTTTGCCATTTCGGATTCGGCAATAGCAGCAGGAACATATCTGACTCCTATTACTGATGTCCAAACAGTGGCTTGTCAGTTGGCAGACTTAGCTTTAGGCTATTACCATAAGTATAAGCGTTATGATGATTTTACACTCAAATGCGCCGAAGTATCTTTGAAATACTATCCCATGAATCCTAATGCAATCATTACCAAGGGGAAATCTCTTGATGCACTTCTACAGCAACATCTTGAACAGAATGGACATCTTCGGGATGCATATACAGATGCTATAGACTTACAATCGAGACAATGCATGCAGGACTTAAAAGCAACCCACTGGACGAAAGAGACGGAAGAACTGCGGAACAAATGGAAGCAAACTCCAGAAGACTTTGAGAATATCAGAAAGAATATACAAATCATAAAATAAAATATTATGAAAAGATTGAAAAAAGCATTACTGTCAGTCGCTATTTCATTAGCAGCAATTAATGCAAACGCATTTCCTTGGATTTCACCGTATGCATATTGTGTCGGTAATCCTGTTAAGTTTATTGATCCTGATGGACAAAATCCTATCTATGACATGCAAGGGAATTTTCTTGGAACGGATGATACGGGGATACATGGTTATTATTATGTAATGGACAAGGAAAAATTTACTCAGGGTATGTCCAACATAGATGCTGGTAACTATGCTGTTTTAGGAGCAATTCCAAGTGATGTTGAAAGTAAGATTAGTAAACATTATCATAATTTGCCTAACCGTCCAGACTATGATGGATTTGTGACTGTAGGTGAAGGTATTAGCTGGGCTAAATCACATCCTAATGCATTGAAAAATCCCACTCCTGATAATATGTTGTATATAGATGCCTCTCAATTAGATTTTGGAGCATTATCTACATCTGATTTCCCCGCTGTTGGGATTATGAAAGACCAAAATCTTTTTAATAACGCAAATATCAAAGAATCAGTTTCTAATTCGACACTGCTTGCCACAGTATACGCTTTAGGTCGTGTTAATATGATATTAACCGACAGAAACAAAGGCACCGTAAAGATTGTAAATGATGAAGCAACGGATTATGATTGGAATGTAGGAGGAGGAAGTAAACGTAATACGTTTATACATATTAATAACACAATGTTTGGAATTAATCCTCAAATACATGGTTTCAAAACCTTTTATTATGGTGTTGGCACTTTACGGAAATGAATGTTTTTAGGTCACTTGACAAAATATTACTTCTTTTGGGAAAATCTGCCATATTCATTGTGGTTGGAATAGGAGTGATATACATCTGCTTTGTGACGTTTGTATATTCCGCTACTTGGTTCTGGCCAGATTTCTATGGTTCTTATAGCCTTGGCAACAATATTTATATGTTAGAAGGGGATAAAGGACGAAAAACAATAGTTAATGGTACTACAATAGAAGGAAATACCTGCTATAGTGGCCAACCACTTATTCCCACTTATGAGAATCAATACGATAGCATCGGCAACTTTGCAGAATATGTCGTTGACGCAAAATCTGATGATAATTGGATAATTGCAAAAACAAACAATCACATTAATAATCAGCGAAAATACTATATTATAAACAAAAAGTATAATCCCAATGAAATGACTGTAGAAGACATCATCAACACACAAATTGAATGTTTTAGAGATAGCACTGAATTTGCAACAAAATGTCTCAGCAATGGAGTCGAAATAAAATGGTAGTTGGAATGTTAACTTGTTACTATTGCGGCCAATCCGTTTCATATATCTCAAGAATATCTGGAGATCACGGGGAAGATCACGGGGACAGGTTTTTGATCCCGCTTGCAATAAAAGGCAATTTTTTTCATTTTTATGATATTAAATAATAGAGAAACATATCTTATGCCAAGAAGGGAACGGAAACAAAGTGGCACTGGCATTTATCATGTGATGTTGCGTGGCATCAATCAACAAGGCTGTCTCGATATGGATGAGCGGAAGGTCATTTCCGATGAGTCCGTGCGAATGGAGATTCTGAAGCATTGTGGAGCAAGCAATATAACAGAGTTCATGCTTCACTCTAAAGAAAGACAAAAGGATATTGTACGCGACGTGATGCGGGAACTGGGGGCTGGCCCCAGACAGATGTCCCGTATTAGCGGAATGCCTTATACAACATTGCATAAGATATGGGAAAAGATGTAGTAGTTGAATGGGATCAAAAACCTGTCCCCATGATCTCTGACGCTGTTGGCCACTGATTGCATATTTTGGCAAATAAATTTGGTAGTTACCGGAAATGTTACTACCTTTGCAGCGACAAATTAAGTCGAACGCTTTAAATAGAATGCTATGGAGCAATTAATTCAT
>Ga0247610_10003290_pt1 | contig 17859 bp, 14 predicted proteins | sample 174DNAGHGhighgp2_FD_193483 | JGI IMG/M metagenome (GOLD analysis project Ga0247610, IMG submission 193483) | Sheep rumen microbial communities from Palmerston North, Manawatu-Wanganui, New Zealand - 1742 DNA GHGhigh gp2 | ecosystem: Host-associated > Mammals > Digestive system > Stomach > Rumen... | reverse complement strand
TTCAAATCCATCATAGCCTTCAAGCAGCAGAACCCTGAAAAAGTCGTTTTGCTGTTGGGTAATCATGACCTTCATTACTATTCTGAGTATTATTATGAACTTGCCGGTGGTGTCAGGTATGATCCTGTTTCTGCCGTTGCCCTTCAGCGTTTATTCACCAAGTATCATAGTTTCTTTCAACTAGCATGGGAAACCGATTGGGGCAATAAACACTATCTCTTTTCACATGCCGGTATAACGCAGAGCTGGCTTAAGCGGAATGTGGAACTGATTAGGAAACCGGATGCAAGGCATTTGAATCGCCTTCTTCATTCCAATGAGGGTCTGGAGTCTTTGGCACAAGTCGGTGAAATGCGTTGGGGTGATTACCCAAGTGGCAGCATTGTTTGGGCAGACATTGATGAACTACTAGTTTCGAATCCCTTATCTGGTATTTATCAGATTGTTGGGCACACCATGCAGTTTGATGGACCAATTATCACAGATAGCCTTGCATGCCTTGACTGTCGTGCTTCATTTACGCTCAACGATACAGGAAACATTGAGTTGGTTACAGAACTGACCTCTTATGAGGACGTTATCACCTCTTTTATAAGCTAATTCTTGGTTTTTTGATTTATTATTTGTAGTTTTGCAAACAAAAAGTAGAAATATGACAACAGACAATTATCCTTCATGGGACGCAAAGGCATGGCTCGATGAGTTTGAGCCATCCAAAAAAGTACAGGGTGGCACTCGCCCTGTAAGAGCCAAAGTCTTCCAGTCAACTTTGGAAATAGTAACTAAAGGTGGTTATAAGGCTCCTTCTGGAATAACTATACGATTTGACAACCTCCATAATGGAAAGACACTTCGAGATAATGTCTTTTGTGAAAAGGAGATCTCGTTGAAAAATGTAGAGCACAAATATACTACAGAGTACAAAGTTGTCAATCAAGATTGTTTGGCATATGCCAAGACTCTCTTTGATCAAGATTATACAGACGACCTTTGTGTACTCAATATGGCCAGTCCCAAGAATCCTGGAGGTGGAGTATATGGTGGTGCTGGAGCACAGGAAGAATATCTTTTCCGTTGCTCAGATTATTTCCGTTTCCTTTTCCAATATGCAGATCCTGCAATGTTTGATTGCGAGAAGGAATATGGAATCCCCCACAATCCACATCACTCTTATCCATTGAAAAGGAATTATGGTGGCGTGTACTCTCATGGTGTTACAGTTTTCCGCGATACCGAAGCAAACGGCTATGCATTGTTAGATAACCCTTGGCAGGTGAATTTTGTAGCTGTCGCAGCAATTAATATAAGAAGGTTTATGAATGGTAGAACAACCATACCGGATAATTTCATTCCCTCAACTCTCAACCTTATTCGTACCATCTTACGAATTGCATACAATAACGGCCAGCGCAGACTAGTGCTTGGTGCTTTTGGTTGCGGAGCTTTTGCCAATCCACCCAAACACATGGCTCAACTGTTCAAGCAGGTCTTCGAAGAGCCAGAGTTCCTGGGACTTTTCCGTGAGATTCATTTTGCCATCATCGAGGATCATAACTCCCATGGTCAAAACTATAATGCATTTAAAGAAGTGTTTGGATAATTTAAACTCAATAGCTTATGTTGGTTACATGTCAATGTTGTCATAGAACAATGTCAGATAAAGGACATTGGTTCGTTTGTGATTCCTGTGGGTATCGTATTTGTCCATCATGTCTTTCCAGTCATAGTGGCCCATTCAGTTCAGGTGGATACAAATGTAGTCAGTGTGCTTGGGGACACATGAAAGATGTATGGAATTGGTAATAAATAAAGGGCGGTGGAGTCTCAACGACTGCACCGTCCGCAGACATATAAAGGAAGGTTTAGTCTTTCCTATCCGATAAATCTGGACAACTCACAGATGATTGGAATAGTTACGACGTTCCCATAATAATGATAGTATGATATTCCGCTGAATACCTATTTTGTTATCATTTCTATCTTTCCGTTGAGGAATGGTTTCCATTCATCGGCTCCGAAATCCCCCTCCACAAATACCGTATCGCCAGGAGCAACGGTCTGGTTCCAGTATTCCATCAGTGTCTCGTTGCGACTCGTACTTGGTTTAATCATCCTGCTCAACTTATCCACCGGTTCAAATGCCGGGCCTGGCATATGGTGAGCTTTCTCTTCCTCCTTACGAGGACGTTCTATCCACGCCTTTAGTTCCGTCATGCATCCTTCGAGTGAAGTATGGATATTTTCTACTCCATAGTACTTTGCCATACGCCGCAGATGATGAATACCAGCCATGTCATCACCATTCTCATTCTTGAACTCGGGATCAATACCGATAATTACCTTATGCCCACGTGCCAGGTTCTCTGCCATTTCCAATCTGGTGGTGATGGCATAATAACGCCAAGGCTTCATAGGACGGGCCTGAGGCGGAATCCAGAATAAAATCACGTCGCACATGCGCAGGCCAAAGGTTTCCCAGTTCACCTGATAGGTACCCGTCACAAATCGATCTGTCTTACGGGGATTCAGGAATGTAATATCATCAATACCAACCTTTGCAGCCACCTTGGGAGCCTGAGCCTGCCAAGATGGTGCACCATTCATCGGGCCTGCCAGAAATACTGTCCACTGAGTTTTCTCAGTCACTGGCGTCGGGGATTTAATAACTTCAATCATGCAATTAAATAGTTTGATGACGCAAAAGTACGAAAAATAATCAAAAGTTGTTCTTTATTATACTTATAATCGATTTTTTTCGTATATTTGCATCAATTTTAATGGCTTGTTATATGGAAATATTCTATCACGGCACATCAGTGCTTTTCAAGAAGTTTGATATTGCCCATGCTTTGGAAGGCGATGGCAAGGCGAAATTTGGTTTTGGTACTTATGTCACAGAGTCATATACATCTGCTGCGCACTATGCTTACAATAAGAAGCGTCCAGAGAACAAAGATTATTTTGTTTATACCCTTGAGATTCCCGATATGACAGAAGATAACTATCTGTTCTCATGTCGCCCAGTCCATCCTTCCATCATCGAGCGTACAGAAAAGGCTCTTGGCGAGCAGATTCCTGCTGAAGCAACTACTGTTGGCAAGTATTTCCGTAAATATGTTGGTAATCGGCTTACAGGTAAAGAGGGTACTGTAAAGAAGCTCATTGGTAGTGCAGACCTCGATTCAGAAAAGGCTGCTGCTAAATTCTTCAGCGAGATAGGTCTTGAATATTTTGCATGGCCACAGGCACAGACTAACCCTGATGGTTTGACAAATAGAGTTGTCTTGAACATTGACAAAATTCGTATTGTTCGCATCGACAAGGTGGAGCTTGACCCGAAGAAGTTCCAGCTCGTTGAAGGTTCCCAAAGAGAAATTCCGTTAAACAGTTTCTAAAATCCAGATAGTATGAACTTCTACAGTATAGCCCCATTTATTCAGAAATTCTATCCTGAATACTATTCCATAGAGACGTACCTCGTTTCAGAATGTGTTGCCATCCGTAAGGTGAAAGAGCCTTGGGGTATTTTTGGAAATTTCGCTCCCACACCTATTGTTATTAATAATGTGACGTTCAAATCTTCAGAGCTGTTGTTCCAGCTTATGAAATTCAAGGACGAAGAGCCGGTAAAGGCCGTCTTCAGTGCTAATAATCCCAAGATGACCACCAAGCATTGGGAAAAGACCCATCGCCGTGAAGACTGGGGCAAGATCATCGTTGATGCTATGAAGTTCTGTCTTACAAAGAAGTACGAACAAAGTGAGGATTTCCGTAAGGAACTGGAGCGCTCTATAGGTAAATACATCGTCGAAGACCAGACATCTTTCCCCAAAAAGACTCCAGACACCTGGGGGGTCAAACAACAAGGTGACAACTATATCGGTCCAAACCTCTTAGGCCGGCTCCTGATGGAACTCCGCGACAACGGGAAGTTGGAATACGACCTCCCCGATGATGCCTTTACTTTCCTTCAGTATCTGAAGACAAAGTAGTTTATTGATTAAGATACCCAACCTCGAAACGACGGCTGATATCGAAATATACCTTTTCAATTCGGCCGTCGTAGTCTTCCAATTCCATACAATCAATACCATTCTTTACACTTTGTTTGACGAGATGTAAAACACTAAGTCTGACAACCCGCTGAATATACTCATACTCCTGGTGAACATCTATCACGCACAAGGCAGTTTCTGGTGTTTTTCCATCGCCAGTACTATCTATGGTCTCTAAGAGTAACTTCTCTTGGGATGAAACGTCAAAATAAGGGCTATCATCCACATCTTCCAACAAAGAATCTATATTATTAAAAGTCCTTATATATTTGCTTACATCAGGTATTTCACAATCCTCAAAGTTGGGATTCTCAAAATCAATCTCTAGATTTCGTTCCTCCCAATAATCCATAGATAGTTCATCAGGAATCTTTCCATTAGCATACTCTTTTGTGAAGGTATAGCCATAGAGGAAAGCTCTCATAGTTTCAATATCAATATTCTCTGGAGCGGTCTCCATCCTTGCCTTAATGTCCTCATCATACATTCCCTTATATTTAGGGTAGTTTACTTTTTTAAAATTCGTTTTCATTTTTACTATTATTTAATTATTCTCCAGTTTGGGACAATTCCAAAAGGTCTGTTGGGTTAAGCCTGTAACTCCACCTCGGAAGTCAACTCGCCTGAGATTCGTATCTGACGCGAATACCTCATAAGTAGTTAATTCTACTGGTTGTTTCACTGTTATAGTCTCTACGAAACCATTCCCGCTGATATCTGCTATTCGTCTGATACACTCTGGCACAACGTAGTTTTTCTGCTGAGTCCAGCAACATAGTAATTCTTGTCGCTCATCGTCTATCAGAGCGTCATTCTCTATATGGAAGCCCTTTGCATGGCATTCAACACCTTCAAATCCTTCATGCGCCGTCACAACACCTTCTTCAATACAAGTTATCCATTCAGGAATAACCAGACACCTTAGATGTTTACACCCCCAGAATGCCCATTGTCTGATTCCTGTGATATTTTTATGTATTTCAATGGACTCAATTCCACTGCAATAAAATACCTCATCACTTATCTCGTCAACACTGGAAGGAAGGACAATATTCTTTAGTGATTCACAGAAACTGAATGCTCCAGACCCAATACGCTCGATACTATGTGGTAAATTAATCTCCTGAAGCTTCGAACAACAGTTAAATGCCCCATGCATGATCTCCTTGATTGTTGAAGGCAACACAACTTCTTTTAGCTCACGACAACATTCACACATGAATTCTGGGATTTCAGTTATACCTTCAGGAAGTTCAAGTTTCTCCAACGGACAGCGAATAAAGGTATTTACCTCCATCTTGCGTAAAGAACTGGGAAGATTTATCTTTCTTAGTTTTGTATCTGTAAGCCAGAATGTTCCATCCATCACCTCCACACCCTCTGGAATGGTATATTCTTCACAAGTAAAAAGTTGTGGGTCAACTTCTTTCAGGATTCGACCATAATTACTATAGGTGACTCCCCACTCATCGGTCTTATCCTCCTCCAGCAACATCTTAGCAAATGGAAGGATAACTTTTTCAAGCGTCTTATTAGTCATACGATGACCACCATGAAACAACTGTACATTAGGAAAAAACTGACTTAAAAACTCCTTTTTGCAATCAACAGTTGTATCTTCATCACCAAAGAATCCCCAACACCAGCGTCGACTCTCATCAGTCAGGCCTTCATACATTTTTGCTTCCATATTGCGAAACTGTTGTATGGTGTTCTCTGTAATAGTAAAATGTGTGTCACCATTAAGCGTCGGCTGAAAATATTCAAATGTACCTGGCTTTAGAATATCACTCAACTGTGACATCCTCAGAGCTGGATTCACACAAATTCTTCTGTAATCAAACAACTGCATAGCATACATGGCCCCCATGCTCGTACCAATAACCAAATCTGGATGATATTTCTCGCAGTAATCTTTTAAAAATGGCAGTGCTTCTGCAGGATTCACAGGAATGTCAGGAGCAAGTACGTTGTATTCAGGCATCATTTTCCGCAGATAGTTTACTGTCCCACTCTGACCACTTGATCCAAAACCATGCAAATAGACAATCGTTTTACAGCCACAGTCAACATCATCTTCATCATATTTCTCTATGACTTTGACAAACTCATCTGGGAGATACGACAATACTCGTTTCCTGAAGTCATCTGAGATACCGTAGAATGCTCCAGCAACAGCTCCAGCGACAGCAGCGGCAGTATCTGTATCCATATTAGTAAGCATAGCCTTTTTTATGCAGTCTTCATAGCTATCGCTCTCAAAGAAACATATTAATGCCTCTGGTACTGTAGTCTGACAGATGACATTAAAACTGTAATCTGCGTTATAGATGTCCTTATATGAGCGATTGAAGTCATAGTCAAACATCGAGGTCAAATATGCCTTCATCATTTCTTTTCCTGTTTTATGTCGAGCAAGACAAATAGCAACAGCTATTGCTTGGGCACCTTTGATACCTTCCGGATGATTATGTGTCGGTATAGCACTTTCTTTCGCAAGTATCATGGCTTCATTAGTACTTTGTGCAACACAACCGACAGCACTAACTCTCATGGCACTCCCATTTCCACAACTATTATACGGTCTAGGATTTGGACTCTTCAACCATTGAGTAAAACTCGGACCATAACCTGCCTTGAAGTATGCCCTTCCATACTTAAGCAAATAATCGCGCAAAGGTTTTTGACGATTCATCAACCAATCCGCAACAGCTACGGTCAGGACTGTATCATCCGTAAACCCGCATTCGTCCTTGAAGAATTTGATATCTTCATAACGTGCTCCTTTAAACTCATATGCCGATCCAATGATGTCCCCACCTATAGCTCCAATAATTGCATCACTTCTCCTCTTTTCCATTACTCTTGAATTTTTACTATCAATTATTATCAAATCGTCTTGTGTACCATTGATACTTCAAAGTCGCGGAACCCAAAGGAGTTTGTCCATCTTTTGAAATGACTACGCGACATGTATTACTATTATCGTTTCCATATAATTCTGAACGATAGATAAAAAATGTCCAGTCAGCATATTGTCTGATTGCTTTGAATTCATCATGATCTGCCATATCTGGAATTCTTGTTTCTGGTGTTTCATTACCTATATATAAGTTTGTCAAAGCTATAATGACGATATTTAACTCGCTTGCAAGTATCTTCAATGAATTGAGAACGACATCTAATTCTAACCGCCTTGTCGCGTATTCAATTAGTCCTATATAATCAATGGCAACAAGTTTTACTCCATGTTCTTTGACAAACTTTCTTATTCTATCATTAAGATCTTCAAGTTGAAGAGCAGGACTGTCATCTAGATATAGTGGCGAGTCAAGTAGGATATTAATGTTTCTATCCAGCCTTTCCCATTCTTCATGACTGAGTTTTCCACTCATCAAGTTACTTCCACTGATGTTGCATACGTTCGAGATTAAGCGGTTCACTAACTTGACATTATTCATTTTAAGAGAGAAGTATGCACAAGGAATCTTCTCGTCAATAGCTAAATTTCTAACAATAGATAATGCAAGAGATGTCTTTCTCATACCTGGCCTGCCTGCAATCACTACTAGTTCTGAGGTGTTAAATCCACCGATTACTTCATCAATAGCCGAAAAGCCTGTTTTAATTGTATTCATTGTATCTTTCCATTTTTCTAAACATAAATACTATTTATCTAAATCATACCAGCTGCCTATATGGGCCTGGGATTCATCTGTTGTGAATTGACCATTAATATCAAGCCATCCCTGAACACCATTCAACCAGACCTCCACATATTCCTCAGATCTAATCATCATTTTATCATAAACAGGTGCGACATAATTGTAGAAATGTACCAATCCCCACTTTCCGTCCTTAACCAATGGAATACATCCATCTGTATCTATCATTTCATGGACTTCATCCATAATGACAGGTGTTATTTCGTTTCCTCTACTGTCGAGGATTCCATATTTCCCATTCTTCTTTGCCAAATAATAATCAAGACGGCCACCCTCATAGATTGTAATCTCATCATATATGTCACGTAAATCCCAAACCGGAGAAATTAGTTGGCGAATAATCGGTTTCATTACATACTCATAAATGGTTTCATCATTTCCTCTACACCGAGAAATATCAATTACACTATTTTTGAGATGTTCAATAAACTTATTGAGAGGGAATATGTGAGGTAGTTCATGAATAAAATAGCAACGCAATAAACGACGGCTATCTTCTGTTAAGTTATCAAACAAATGATGATCCAACTCCTTAAGGGAATCTATATTCATAAACACCATAGGAGTATAAAAGGTACTAGGATTTATACATATGCGGCGATAATTGTGCATTTTTACTGCATAATACCCTCCAAGCCCGATGCCAACAATAAGGTCAGGATGCAATTGTTCACATAGTTTGCTAATATATGGGATAGCTTCCTGAGGATAAATCCATTGATTATCTTTGAACAATCCAGGCACGATTATCTCACATTGTGAGAATTCATGCTTTAACAAATCTGGCATATCAAAATCATCAAGAAACCCATGCCCCGGCAAACACATTATCTTCTTCATATTCTTTGCTTATTGCTTTTATTGTTTCTTCTTTTGCTTCATCTATCGTGAGCCACTCGTTATTATTAATCTCTTCTCGTGAGATTAAACCATATCCACTTTCAATTCTCCTAAACATATCTTCTGCTTTACAATACCCATTTGCCAGATACCAATCCACATCTAGGTCGTACTCATCATATTTCCCATCTTTCATCATTTCAGAATCATTAAAGACCTTGTGAGGTATAGCTAATCTCTCACCGGTTTTACTTATCAAATGAACGTCTTTATCCATATCCAATTCTTATTATTACTTTTTCTGGCTGCAAAATTACTGATTTTATCTGGTTGATATACCTCGTTCTATACGTATATATTCACGGTCTATATGGAAGGAATTTCCGAACTTTGCACCGCGAAACATATAAATCATAGTACAATGACAGCAAAACAGACCAACAAAATTACACCGAAAACTCGGGGCGGGAAGAAGCTCATGAGCGAGTTACTGACAGAAACTCGTAAGTACATCGAACAAGCGGAACATACAGATGTAGAGTCCCTGCGTCGGTTCCTGCTCACCAATCCAGAACGTCCCCTCATCACGATGGGACATGGCGGTGCCCACTCCTCTGCTTCGTATGCAGCTCTGCTCTACGGAACCAACTGTAGCTTAGGCCGTGTCGTAACTCCGTATCAGGCCAACTCTTTTTCTGACGAAACACTCCGTAACTCGAAGCTCCTGCTTGTCAGCACGTCGTTGAAGAATCAGGATGCCGTGTACATCGCTGACCGCATGATTCGTGTTAATCCACAACACAGCTGCGCCCTCACCATGTCCCACGACGAGAACGCCGTCATGAAGCGTATGCAGAAGTCCAATCCCAACAGTGTCATCCGTCACACCTTCGATCGCGCCAACGGATTCATCAGCGTCAACGGAACCTTCGCGTACTTCTCCTTATTATATAAAGCCTTCACTGGTGATGCCGACTTCTCGCGTAAGCTGGCCCTCTCGTCAGAGTCTGCCGACAATTATACATATCGCTGCGTCGATGGCATCACGACTCCACCAGACCTTAGCTCCATCTCGCAATTTACCGTATTGTTCGGTTCTTACGGAGAACCCGTAGCCCATAAGATGGAGAGTAACATGACCGAAGCCGGACTTGCCTCTTGCGCCATCTCTGACTTCCGCGACGAGTGTCACGGACGTTTCCTTGCACTCTCCAACTTTATCAGCAGTCCCAAACATCCACAAACCGACTGTGCTCTGATACTGTTGGTCACTCCTCGGGAAGAAGCCGTATGCCGTAACCTGCTTGACAGGCTGCCGGGTCATCTGCCCGTCATCATCATCCGTACTGACATCGACTCGCCATTGGGTTCCATTGACCTGCTATACAAGATGAGCATGTTCACCAGCGACTTCGGTGAGAAGTATTGCCATTCCAATCCGAATGATCCCAACAATCTGGGTGGTATTGACAAGCGTCTCTTCCGTGATCATGTTTCCTTCCGTGAAGACTTCAGACGCTTTGGTCCTCTTAAACTGGTATACGTATAGCTCTAAGTTCTCTTTGAAATAGTTTTCTTACCTTTGCACCCAGATTGATTAATTAAGGTTGTATAATATGAATAAGGTAAATGAAACGATTGGGCTGACATGCCTTGGTGCGGGTACTTTCCCGCTCGACAATCTTCAGGAGAAGATCGGTAAGAACGTGAACATCATCTACCAGCATGTGGGTGGTACGGCAGGCAATGTCATGACCATCCTCGCATGGATGGGGTGGCATACACTGCCTGCAGCTCGTCTCGATGACTCTGAGGTGGGGTTTCAGCTGAAGGCTGACATGGAGGCTTATGGCTGTGACACTCGGCTTGTCAGCAATGCACCTGACGGTGGTACGACGATCCTCGACATCATCCACAAAACAGGGCGTGACGGTAAACCCAAGACCGTCTACATGGCTCACTCTCCTCGTGGTGGACGTTTCGTCAACCATCGCTTTTGGACGTTGAAACAGGCGCAGGAACTCTTCGACTCGCTGGAGGAGATGCCCGACGTATTCTTCTTCGACCGCTGCGCTCCTGGCAACATCCTGCTTGCTCAGCTATTCCATGAGCGTGAGGTGCTTGTGTATTACGAACCGAATGAGCCTGTAGACCGCAATTTTCTCCGTGCTGTGGCTGCCAGTGACATCGTGAAATTCTCTAACGAGAAGCATCCTGACGTCTCGTTCACTGAAGGTTTTACTGACAAGCTCTTCATTCAGACGCTGAACGAGAAAGGTCTTCGTTTCAAGCTTCGTTCAGAGGGCTGGATTACAATTCCTCCTGAACACAACCCACATGCTGTGGATGGTGAAGGTGCCGGTGACTGGACAACCTCGGCTTTCATCAATGAGATGGGGCATCACCACATGCTGACGTTTGACAGAATTCATCTGCCAAACGTCACCCACTGCCTGGAAGAGGCACAGCGGGTTGCTTCTCAAAGTGTTTCATATATAGGTGCAAAGGGACTGATTCATCATTAGTCCCTTTGCAGTTCATGAATTACTCCATGGACAGGATAATAAATCAATGCATGAGTTACATCAATACCAGCTTGGTTCAAAGCGGAAGCATAGGCTGATAACTGGGCATAATGTCCCTTTGTATGTTCATGTAGATTCACTCCAGGGAAGGTCTTGTAGTCTACCAACACACAGTGCTTTCCCTTTTCATCAGAATAGAACCAGAGTAAGTCCATTTCGCCACGAAGTGTCTGACCAGACGGAAGGGTGGTTTGGAAGGGATATTCTGTACAAACCACATCAACCGCTGTTTGGGGGAAGTGTTGTTGTAAGAAGCTATATAACCAATCTGCAGAACTAAGCAAAGCGTCTATATGGCCTGCAAGTTTATTTGCCAAGCCATATCCACCGATGATATTGACTGCAGAATCATGATTAACCCTGTACGTGTCTGGATGATAGATCGCAAAAATGTCATGGATACATGAGCCTATTGCAGCATAATCATCTCCCCAACCCCTATGATCCATTTCAACACCATGCTCTTTCCAGCCATGATGCGATGTGTAACCTTCAAAAGACAATATCTTCGATGGGGAAAGATAACGTTTCTCGAACAAAAAATGCTCGTTCGGTTTCTTTACCATCTCATAAGCTTCCTTCTCATCCTCAGAATCATTATCTTCTGGTTTCTTTATTTCCTCGCAGTGGGGTTTGAAATTACCATTCCCCCAAATGTTCTCAGGTGCAGGATTTGGTATTCCGGCATTTTCAAGCCAAGCGTATTTGCCTTTATGCCCAAAGGAATAGAGATAATCCTTGGCACGGGTCATGCCAACGTATAATAATCTTCGCTCTTCACCTTTTGCACGCGTTCTTAATGTTTGATAAAAATCTAACTCGGCGATTTTATCTCTTAATGAAGTCGGAACGTTATTCTTGATACTTTTTAGAATAAAGGGATAGAAATGCAGATAATAGCTTTTTGCGAAAGGTTCATCTAATGTAGATTTGTCGCAAAGTACAAGTTCTCTTACCTTCATTAGTGATTTCTTGATGAAGTCATTTACTTCCAGAGAGTCCTTTCCTAATCCATGAAGAATAACCACTGGCCACTCCAATCCTTTAGAGCCATGATAGGTGAACACCTTTACAGTATTCGATTGATTGTCTTTCTCCTTGTCAGGTTCGACACTATTCAGGTAATAGATAAAGCCACTAATGGAAGTTCCCAATCCCATTTGTAGACACATTTCATCATAATCATCAGCTAAATGCTGTAAGGTAGAAAGGTTCTGCTGTCTGATACGTCCTTCGCCCCATCTTGATGTTAGGGCAGGAATATTACATTCGTATATAAGCCCTTTGACCATTTCCGGGATAGAAAGATGTTTGAATCGTGCAGTTTTTCTTAGAAGCTCATTGATAACTTCATCATCGTGTTTCCACTGATCCCAATCACCAGTTTCTTCCTGATGCTTCGCAACATATTCAATTCTATCCTTTAAAATGTCAGAAGTACATTCTCCACACATCATTCGCATAATGTCCGCAATGACATGCTTGTTGGAAGGATTCTGCATATATTGCAATAGCGTTACCACAAGTTGAACTTCTATACGCTGCATAATGGCATCTTCTGGTTCAGAAACAGGGACACCATACTTTCTTAGAGCTTTTACAATATCCTTAATGTCACTGTTTGTTCTTGCAAGAATGGCTATGTCAATTGGTTCTATCGGAACAGGAGACTCGTCTTGTTTGCCCCTGTGTACCATTATCTTTGATGAAAGCAGTTCCTTCACCTTATATGCCATAGCTTCAGCTGCATTGGATTTGTTACCCTCATTACACTCCCAATGTACAAGGGGTGGAGACTGGAGAGTATCCTCAGTGAAGTGTGGATTAAGGGTGATACAAAGTTCGTTAACATTGTCTTCCTCTTTGAATGGAATATAGAAGGCCTGATTTACAAGTTCCACCAGAGTTTTTCTAGAACGCCAACTTTCTACCAAACGGCCTGAACCAAGATGGTTATCACCTTCTTCGGGATGTATCTTATCATCATTGTAGAAAGCAAATCTTTCTGAAACAGAATTCACCAAATCTGTATCAGCACCACGAAAACCGTAGATGGCCTGTTTTGGATCACCCACCCAATAAGAATGTCCATCACCCTGGGCAATAAGCTCGGATAAACGATTGAATATCTTCAGCTGTATGGGATTTGAGTCTTGGAACTCATCAACCATAATCAACCGGTAGTGTTCTCTAACATAGTCTTTCACTTCCTGCTCTTCGGTTATCAGATACAGGAATAGACGTTCCATATCATTATAGGATATGATATGGTTAAGCTTCTTATATTGTTTATAGTCATCCCTCCAATCTTTTGCGAGGGTGAAAATCGACTTAACAAAAGGTTCAAGGATGACAAGCTCTTCTGTTGAAGTAGCAGACTCTTCAAGAGCATTAATCAACTGAGCATAATGAACACAATCCTTCTGGGCACTTTTCTCGGCCACAGGATCACTCATCAACTCTTTAACTTCCATAAGCCAGTTATGATCTGGCTTCATTTTGAGAAGTCTAACTATTGTTGCTGCTTGTGTTGCTGCTTTATCCCCGGGTTCTTTACTACGGCCTTGACAAAAAGCACCATATTCCTTAAGAGCTTCTGCCATCATTGAGTAATCCGGCTTTCCGCTGGTATATAGGGCTTTTAACGTTTCAAGACTCTTTTCGATACTGGTTTCTATCTCATTGACTTCATAATAGTCCATCTTCTCAACAACCTCATTAAGGTGTCTCTGCCAAAAAAGATAGTCTGGATGGCTGAAACCGTCGCAAATATCATAATAGTCACGGAATCGCCTAAAGTTTTTCAAGTCCTGTTGCTTAATTAGTTTCCCGTTTTCATCTTTTTCGCTGACAATACGAGCAAGCGACTGACTCATGTAAAAGTCTTCATCTCTTTCAGAAATGGTTTTTATCTCAGCTCCATAGTCTAACAAATACCAGAACTTCTTGATGAATTGCAATGCTACAGAGTGCACCGTGCCTATGGCCGCACTATCCATTTGTGCAGCTGCTCTAAAGTTACCATTCTCTAGGATCTGTACTCTTGCCTTCTCGCGGAATTCTGCTGCTGCTAAATCTGTAAAAGTTGTCAATATAACCTGTGATGGCATAATCACAGGATTGTCATTATCATCTCTCTCAGACAGTTTCTCAGCCAGAATTCGTGTCAGAGTATATGTTTTGCCAGAACCGGCACCTGCATTGATATATGTAACGTTTCTCATTTTAGTCTGCCTTTTAATACGGGATGTGATGTCGCAATATCAGATGGTTCCTTGTCGTTATTATCAAACGAAGGTTTCTTAGAAGGTCTGAAGATACTTTCAGAAGCTTTGTTGGCAGCGGTCACGACTTTTGACTTTCCTCGTCCAGAAGTTTTTATATCTACCGCCATTGGGCATAGATTCATATTCTCCTGATCTGCATAGTAGCAATTTTGCACTTTAAGCAAATCCATTGTTTCTGCTTCTTCAATATGCCCTTTATGTATCTCTTTCATCCTGTATTCATATGAATGTTGGATGCTTTCTATCAGTTCATCCTCACTTCCTGTCTTATCGATATGAACTACAAGCTTACTATTTGGTATTTCTTCTAAATCAGTGGTTACCAATTGTTTTCTTGGCATAAGATAATAGCCAACAGCAGCCACGTCCTTATTTGGATATGTCGTCCTTACCGCTTGGCGATAGAGCTCCAGCTGGATGGATAGATTATCTTTCAACTTCTCTGTATATTGTTTGCTGTAACTCCATTTGAAATCAAAGATAACATATTGCTCCTGGCTATTCATCAGCAAAAAGTCAATTCTTGCGCCAAAATCACCTAAGCCATCTAACGTGAGTGAATCATCAGAACTTGCTGGGAAAGGAACTTCGCATCCTATAGGTTTAAGTCTATAGGCTTCCATAATATCAATAAGGGCTAACATACTCTCCTGCAAATGACTACGGAAATCGTTTAGAGTGGTAGCATTTTCCTGTAATCGCAAGACAAGTCCTGTCGCATCTATTGACGATTCAAGTCTTTGCTCAAACTCTGTAACCGTTAGTTCTCGCATGATGGAAACATTCTGATTACCATCCTCTATGATGTGCTGGAAGAAATTATGTGCAACAAGTCCGATTGTAGCATATGGACTTTTTATTTGTTCATCATCAGGACTTGGCAATTTGGCCACATATTGCATAACATAGTTGAATGGCAAATTTATCAGAGTGTCAATAGAAGTATTACTTTCCTTGCGGCCTTGATAGTCAATTGCTCCTACTTCATAAGATAGTTCTGGTTTATATACATCTATAGAGCCTTTTTCTATCTCAATCTTCTTCATTGGGAACAATTCTTCTGAACTTATTTTGGGGAGTTTTTTACCGCTTAAATAGTTGGCTTCCGCAATAATGGAATGTTCTCCAAGCCGAGTCGTGCCATCATAGGCACTCTTAACAAGAATAATATTATCAACTTGATTGAGTTTGTAAATCCTCTCATTGTGGGCATATTCGAGATGATGTGCAAAATCTGGAATATTAACGTCATGGTCCTTTAAATACTTTCGTTCTTCTGAACTAAGGAAGTCGTATGGATCAGCTTCAGTATCTTCCTGCTGACAGTCAAGCCATATCAGATTTTTTGCAGGGATAGCCATAGAACGGACATCACTGATGACATTTATTGAACCCGACTCTGCTTGCTGAAGTTGATAATTCATCGGACGATATATTTGCATAATCAGCTTTTCAATATCTGAATACTGCACTATTGTATCAAGTGATTGTAAAGACACTTGGAATGACATCAACAGGCTAGTCAATTCTTTCAACTGTTGCATCCTTTCCAGAGGTTGTTCCTGATCGGCCTTGCATCCATTAACCCATTGAATGAGTTTAGTAATATAGTCGGCTATCTCTGCCTTTGCAATCCCATCTTGATAATTTGCCCTTATGGGGGTGAGTAATGGCAATTTCTTTGCCTTTGCTTGCGGAGTAGCTTTGCCTTCGTTATTCTTAAACTCATAAGTGGCAATTACTTCTTCCCAGTCATCGCGCCATTCGCCATCTTCCCTTTGTTGCTTGTCACCGAATCCCCCATTTCTCAACAATATCTTTGCCAAACTGTGGCGAAGATCTCCAGGGATCGGACTCATCGGAAGTTGCAGGTATGATACGAGGTTGTGTATGTTTAACGGACGCGAGAATATGCTCATACTCAATTTTAACAATTGTAGCAATTGGGGATTACTCTGAATTAGTGAAGCACATACCATCGGCCTGTTCCATGTGTAAAGAGTATGGTTGAGCCTTACATTATCACGGTTAATAATGACCGTTTTCTCGGGGAGTCGTTCAACTTGGGAAATCCACTCATATGCTTCGTTTACATCATGAAACTCAATTACTTTAATACTCGATACGTTGAAATCCTGTTGGGTGCAGTTTGACTCAAATGTTATGTTACCTTGATGGAATATTAAAGAAAGTGTTCTTTGTATGATTTCTGGCAAATCCATTCTTGTTGAGTCGAACCTAATCTTATCAACCATTCCTGCCAACACATTCCTTTGAGAATATACTCTATGTATTTCACGCCAGCAGTCAGCTTCTCCAGAAGAGTGAAAGTCCTCTTCAATTTCTGCAAGTGCTTTAAGTTTTTTGCAGTTGTCATCGGTACAAGTTCCGTCCCATCCTGCCATCAGCAGATTGTCACGCCACTTCAAAAGCTTTCCTGCCACACCAAATTTATCTACCTGTGCCGCACCCTCGAAAAAGACATGTTCCTTTCCTTGTTTTTTGACAAGGTATGCATCCAAAGCATTCAGGTAATCAGCCTCACGCTCCACATCAGCCTTGATATTGAGATGAATTCCTGCCCTCAATGCAAGTTGTTCCATGAGGCCTTTATTCCCAACATACAATGTCCCCATTGCTTCGGGGGCATCACCAAGGTATGTCTCCCCATCATAATGGGGACTATACACAATCGTCAGCTTTGTCTTAGGTTCTATTGCCATATACCTTACTTATACTAGTTTTTGGAATTATTATTGGCAAAGATACTAATTTTGTTTGATTTTTCGTGTAAAACAAACAAAAATTAACCTCCAAAGGCCAGATTTTCGCGTTTTTCTCATCATATTTGATTTTTTTTCTCTATTTTTGTCATCAGAAACTTGAAACTTGTCACAAAACATTGATAGTTATGGAAAAAAACGATTATGTAATGTTTGCCCAAACCTATAATCAGGTTAAAGCTATCTGTAAAGAGATAATGAATAAGCTGTCTTGCGAAGAAGGGGGCGTTGTGAATGAATGTATTGTCAATTCAGAGTATCCAGAATTCGAGAGCCTTTATATTAATAAAGATGGTGATGTCGAATTTGTATGGAATGAAGAAGAATATGGCAGAGAGATAGAGCGTGGAACAGTATGTGTGCCCAAAGAAGTCTTCATTAACGGTAATATTGACGAATGGTGTGAAAGTGCCATCATGGAACATAAAAGACAAATGCAAGGCTAAAATAATACATCTATGAGAGTAACAGATAAACACGTATGTTTCTGGAACGAATGGCCAAGCAATTGGCATCCAGCAGAATTTGACATTGAAGTAAACGAAGTACACTGTCACTTCTATAATACTGAGCAGTATTTCATG
>Ga0247610_10003289_pt1 | contig 17861 bp, 18 predicted proteins | sample 174DNAGHGhighgp2_FD_193483 | JGI IMG/M metagenome (GOLD analysis project Ga0247610, IMG submission 193483) | Sheep rumen microbial communities from Palmerston North, Manawatu-Wanganui, New Zealand - 1742 DNA GHGhigh gp2 | ecosystem: Host-associated > Mammals > Digestive system > Stomach > Rumen... | reverse complement strand
TGCGAGAGGTAAGCCCGGCAGGAAGTCCAAGGGCTGTGAATAAACAAATACGTGGTGGAGTAGGGGCAATCCCTACTCCTTTTGTATATTGGAGTCAAAGGCCTCCTGCACCTCCGAAAGAATGTTATGTTTTATTCTCCAGCGCAGCAATCGAACTGAAGACCGTATCACGTAAGAGGTGGGCATAGTGCCGTGTCATACGGGTATTGGTATGGCCCATGATCTTGGCAACTACTTCGATGGGTAGTCCTTTGTTTAGCAAGTAGCAGCCTGCGGTATGCCTTCCTAGGTGGGTATGCAATGTTTTATCAATCCCACAGAGGTCGGCGATCTCTTTTAGGTATCCGTTGTAGCGCTGGTTGGAGATGACGGGAAGTCGGAAGTTGTATTTCCTGGCAATCTCAATAGCATCTTCGAATAGGACGGTACAGAACAGTACTTTGGTTTTGGCCCGGTGTTTCTCGATGTAAATCTGCCCGAAATGGTTTTGTTGGAAGTCGTCAGGAACTAGAGCCGCCATGTCACAGTAGGAAAGTGCGGTGAAGCACTGGAACAAAAACAAGTCCTTTACCCTTTCCAGTCGCTCATTTGGCATTTGTTTCTTGCGGATTGCATCGACTTCATGAGCGTTGAGGAAAGCTACTTCTTTCGTCGTCTTTTTAATATGGATGCCTTTGAACGGGTCTTCAGCAATACGCTCTATGCTCATGCCGAAAAGGACAATGCTTCGGAATTTAGAAAGCATATTGGCTGCAGTAGAATCAGCAAAGTGGGCCTTGAGGTAACGCTCGAACTGGACGATATGAAGATGGGTAAGTTCTGATACTTGAGCGTTAGGAGGAAGGATGTTGGAAAAGAAAGCCTCTATAACCAGTTCGTATTTCCGTTCATTGCGAGGTGTAGTTCCCTTTTTCTGGAAATTGGAGAAGAAAGACTCCCATAGCTCCAGCATCGTGTAGTTAGTGTTGAATCCATTTTTGACATATTCTCGTATAACGTCAATGGTGAATCCTTTATTCTCTGAAGCACGCTGAATTTGGAATGCTTTGATCTGGGACTCCACCGATTCAAGATACTTCTTTGTGTCATTCGTTGTTTTGGAGGCAACTTGTTTTTCAAATCTGTCCGGTGCCATTTTCACGGGAAGATTGATGAACCGCCTCTCGCCGTTCATGCTGACTGCGAGTTCAATGGGAGCCAACCCTTTTCTGTTAACCTTACACTTTCGGCAGTAGAAGGTCATGTCAAGTGTGTTACGCATACTTAATTGTTTGTTAATTAGTTTTTTTGCGTAACTTTTGTGACGGACTTTTGGCAAGAAACTGTTCAGTCACAGATTAGGACACAAACAGTCACAAAAAACGGCCATTTCCAAAAAAGAAAAATGCCTCAGAGCGCGTTGTAAGGCACATCTAAGGCATTTTCTGGGTGGATGATGGGGCTCGAACCCACGACACTCGGAACCACAATCCGATGCTCTACCGACTGAACTACATCCACCATGTTTGGGACTGCAAATGTACGGATTTTTTCTGCAATTCCAAAAATATTTTGCGGTAGATGTGATAAAAAGCCTCTACAAGCACAAAATCCAAGAATTATTGCTACATTTGTGGATACGCAAATTGACAAATAACCCGATATGGCAAAACGTGAAATCAAGTTCTCCCTGGTTTACAGGGACATGTGGCAGAGTTCCGGGAAATATGTTCCCCGGGTGGATCAGCTTGTGGAGGTGGCGCCCGCCATCATCGACATGGGCTGCTTTGACCGTGTGGAAACCAACGGCGGCGCTTTTGAGCAGGTGAACCTCCTCTTTGGCGAGAACCCCAACAAGGCCGTGCGCGCCTGGACCGCGCCTTTCCACAAGGCCGGCATCCAGACCCACATGCTGGAGCGCGGTCTCAACGCCCTGCGCATGAATCCGGTTCCGCTGGATGTGCGTGAACTCATGTTCAAGGTCAAGAAAAAGCAGGGAACGGACATCGCCCGTTCCTTCTGCGGCCTCAACGACCACCGCAACCTCAAAGGCTCCGTGATTGGCGCCAAAAAGGGCGGCATGATTTCGCAGGTGGCCCTGTCCATCACCTATTCCCCCGTGCACACCGTCGCCTATTACATGGATATTGTGGACAAGGTGGTGGAATACGGCGCCGATGAAATTTGCCTTAAGGACATGGCCGGTATCGGCCGTCCCAATATGCTGGGAGAGCTGGTGGCCGATATCAAAAAGAAATATCCGCACATCAAGGTGCAGTACCACGGCCACACGGGCCCCGGTTTCTCGGTGGCTTCCATGCTGGAAGTGGCCCGCGCCGGCGCAGATTATCTGGACGTAGCCGTAGAGCCCCTTTCCTGGGGCAAGGTGCACCCGGATGTGATCACCATCCGCGAAATGCTCCGCTGCGACGGCTTCCTGGTAAAAGACCTGAACATGGACGCCTATATGGAAGTGCGCCGTCTCACCCAGAAGTTCATGGACGATTTCCTGGGCTACTGGATCAACCCTTCCAACAAGCAGATGACCTCGCTGCTGGTGGGCTGCGGCCTGCCCGGCGGCATGATGGGCTCCATGATGGCAGACCTGAAAGGCTTCCAGGGCGCCATCAACGCCGCCCAGCGCTCCCACGGCCGTCCGGAAATGAGCCTGGACACCCTCATGGTAAAACTTTTCGAAGAAGTGGAATACGTGTGGCCGCGCCTGGGCTACCCGCCGCTGGTCACCCCGTTCAGCCAGTACGTGAAGAACACGGCCCTGATGAACCTGTTCAACATGCTCAACGACAAGCCGCGCTGGACCACCATCGACAAGGATACCTGGGGCATGATTCTGGGCCATATGGGCAAACTGCCCGGAGAACTGGCGCCGGAGATTGTGGCCCTGGCCAAGGAAAAAGGCCTGGAATTCACCACCGGCAACCCGCAGGACAACTACCCGGACGAACTGCCCAAGTTCCGCGCGATGATGGACGAGGAAGGCTGGGATTACGGGCAGGACGATGAAGAACTCTTTGAGCTGGCCATGCACGAGCGTCAGTACAGGGACTACCGCAGTGGCATTGCCAAGGAGCGCTTCAACAAAGAACTGGAGGAACTCAAGGCCAAGGCCGGCGCCCCCATTATAGTGGAGCGCCCCGTGGTGGAAATGCCCAAATTCAGCATTGAAGAGTATACCGCCCGTTATCCCAAGGCCACGCCCGTGCAGTGCCCCGTCAAGGGCCAGCTGCTCTGGGAAGTGGATGTGGACGATGACTCCAAGGCCCCGGTTGTGGGGCGGAAGGTAAAAGCCGGAGAAGTAGTGGGCCACGTGCAAACCTATTATGGGATCGAAGACCTTGTTGCCGCTGTAGACGGACAGTTTGTTGCCGTCCCTGGCAAGCAGGGAGATGCCGTTCAGAAGGGAGAAATTGTTGCATTTATCCAGTAGAAATCGGTAGAAACAGCAAAAAAACATGTGAAACAACACAATCTTTCAACCGATTGTGTTGTTTTTCATTTTTATGCCGTATCTTGCCGGTCCCCAATTTTTGCTTGCCAGGGCGGGAGCGTAAAGGATGAGGGGTTTGGTATTATGCGAATCAAGGAATTGTGCCCGGACGAAAGGCCCCGGGAGAAAATGCGCCTTCGCGGCGCAAAGGCCCTTTCCAATGCCGACTTACTGGCCATCCTGCTGGGTAGCGGGACCGGCGGACGGAGTGTAATTGATGTGGCGCAGGAACTGATGGTGAGCGCCGGCGGGCGGCTGAGCCTGCTGGGGGTGATGCCCCTGGAAAAACTGGTAAGCCACAAGGGCGTGGGAGAAGCCCGCGCCATCACCATCGCCGCTGCTCTGGAACTGGGGCGGCGCGCCCTGGAAGAACAGGTCCTTGTGGACAAGCGGGCCATCACCTCGCCGGAGATGGTCTACCAACTTATGCTGCCGCAGCTGAAGAACCTGGACCACGAGGAGTGCTGGGTCCTGTACCTGAACCGGTCCAACTTTCTGATTGGCCGGGAAATGATTTCCTCCGGGACCCTGGAGAGCACCCCCATCGACGCCGCCCGGATTCTCCGGAAGGCCATCGAGAAACAAAGTTCCTATATCATTCTTGTACACAACCACCCGTCGGGCTCCCCCCTCCCCGGGCAGGCGGACATTTACCAGACGAATGTGCTTCGGAGGGCCCTCTCCATCGTGGAAATCCGTCTGGCAGACCACGTCGTCATTGCCGACGACTCCTTTTACTCTTTTAGCGAAGAACGCGTGGGAAAGGCTTAATAATTTACTACGAAAATTTGTACAGTACGAAAAATTGTATTACTTTTACACCTGGAATAAAATGAAGACCGAAACAATACTTATTTCAGTAAGCACGGAAGAAGCAGACCTGATTGCGGCAATACGTAACTACGTAAAAACCTACCCGGACGGATACCCAGAACTGTTGGACTACGCTCAAAGACTATTTGATGACCTTACATACCCCTATAATGATTAGTAATTATGGAAATTGTAATGAAACGAAACGATCGGATACAAGTGACCGACATAAAAAAAAGACTTTCATCCATTTACATGAAAATAACATGGAGGGAAATTGCCAGTGACTATTTTGGCAAGTCCCCATCCTGGCTCTATCATAAAATGGACGGCATTGACGGGAATGGAGGACGGGGCGGCTTTACGGAGGAAGAACTTAGAACACTGAAAGGCGCCCTGGTCGATTTATCAGATAAAATAAGGAAAGCGGCCGATACGCTCTAATGCTATCAAAATTATTGTTATCTTTGTGGTTGGACCCGAAAAACTGAAAGCGTATGAAAGTCGTTAATCTTGGACAGCAAAACACCATTCTGAACACCTATGTGGCGGAAATCCGCGACGCCCGCATCCAGAAGGACAGCATGCGTTTCCGCACCAACCTGGAACGGGTTGGCTGTGTATTCGGCTATGAAATTTCCAAAACGCTGGATTACTCGGTAAAGGACGTAACCACGCCCCTGGCCGTTGCCCAGGTATCCACCCCGGACACGCCGCTGGTGGTAGCGGCCATCCTCCGGGCCGGCCTGCCGCTGCAAAGCGGCCTGCTGGACGTCTTCGACCACGCAGAAAGCGCCTTCCTGTCCACCTTCCGCAAATACGGAAAAGGAGATTACTTCAAGGTCTTTGCAGACTATTGCACCTGCCCGGATCTGGAAGGGAAAACCCTCATTGTAGCAGATCCCATGCTTGCAACCGGCGCGTCCATGGAGAGCGCCCTGAACAAGTTGGAGGAGGAAGGCGGACAGGCCGCCGTGATTCACATGGTGTGTCCGGTTGCCAGCCGCTACGCCGTAGACCAGCTCCAGCAAAAACTGGATAACAAATATACCCTTTGGGTGGCCGCCATTGACGAAGAACTCACCAGCCACAACTACATTATCCCCGGTCTGGGAGACGCCGGCGACCTTGCCTACGGAGGAAAACGATGAAGAAAGCCTATATTGAAACATACGGGTGTCAGATGAACGTGAATGACACCGAAGTCATTTTTTCCATCCTGCAGAAAGCCGGCTACACCCGCACGGAGCGCATGGAGGAAGCCAACCTCATTATGGCCAACACCTGCTCCATCCGCGACAACGCGGAGCAGCGCATCTGGGGCCGCCTGGAGGTTTTCAACCAGCAGCGCAAAGCCCGTCCCGGCACCCTGGTGGGCATTGTGGGCTGCATGGCAGAACGCCTGAAAGACAAACTGCTGGACACCCGGAAGGTAGATCTGGTGGTGGGCCCGGACGCCTACCGTTCCCTCCCCCGCCTGCTGGAGGCCATCTCGCCGGACAGCCCGCAGATTGATGTTCTCCTCTCCCGGGAGGAGACCTACGCGGACATTACGCCGGTGCGCACGGACAAAAACGGCATATCGGCCTTTATTTCCATTATGCGCGGGTGCAACAATGTGTGCTCGTACTGCGTGGTGCCCTATACCCGCGGCGCGGAACGCTCGCGGGATGCCCACTCCATTGTCCGGGAAGCCTGCGACGTGTATCAAAAAGGGTATAAAGAAGTTACGCTGCTGGGACAGAACGTGGACAGCTACCTGTGGAAGAGCGAGGCGGAAACCGTGAATTTTGCCGGCCTGCTCGAGCGTGTGGCAGCCGTGGCGCCGGACCTTCGCGTGCGTTTTGCCACGTCCCACCCCAAGGATATCAGCGACGAGGTCATTGAAACCATGGCCGCTCATCCCAATATCTGCCACCACATCCACCTGCCGGTACAGAGCGGCAGTTCCCGGATGCTGGAACTGATGCGCCGCAAGTACGACCGGGAGTGGTACCTGGAACGCGTGGCCAAAATCCGCAGCATTATGCCGGACTGCGGCCTTACTACGGACGTGATTGCCGGTTTTTGCTCGGAAACGGAGGAAGACCATGCGCAAACCCTCAGCCTCATGGAGGAGGTAGGCTTTGACTGGGCCTTCATGTTTGCCTATTCGGACCGCCCGGGCACCCTGGCCAACCGCACCATGCAGGACGATGTCCCCGCGGAGGTCAAGAACCGGCGCCTGAACCAGATTATCGACCTGCAAAACCGAAAATCCCTGGAACGATACCGCGCCATGATTGGGAAGACGGTGGAAGTGCTGGTGGAAGGCCCTTCCAAACGGGATCCGGCGCAGCTGTGCGGGCGCGCGTCCAACAACATGATGTGCGTTTTCCCTGCAGAAGGCCGCCAGGAGGGCACCTACACCACCGTGACAGTGGTGGACAGCACTTCCGCCACCCTTATCTGTAAATAGAAAATTTTCACTACCTTTGTGTCCGTGAAACTACTCAAGCATATCGGCCTGTTTTTTGCAGCGGCCCTCCTCGTTTGCAGCTGCGGCATGTCCAAAGTGAAGGACATTGCCATTACCTCCGTTGGTGTGTCGTACATTGTCCCCACCTCCCCCCGCTCAGTAGACGCCAAACTCATGCTGGGCATTGACAACCCCGCCCGGAAGTTCGCCGTAAACCATATTTCCGGTGTCATCCGCTACCAGGGAAAAGATCTCGCTCACTTTATCACGGGAGGCATGGAACTGGAAGGCGATGCAGAACAAGTGTATGCCCTCCCCTGCACCGTCACCCTGGCCGACGGCGTCTCCATCCTGGAAGTGCTGGTCATTGCCTCCAAAGGCTCCCTGACCGGGCTCACGGCCGATGTAGACATCCAGGCCGCCCTCCGGAAAAACGGTGTTCTGCGTGCCCCGTACCATTTTAGAGACCTGGATATTTCCCAATTTACCAAGTAAAAATGAAAAAGTTACTCCTTATAGTGTTGCTCTTCCTCGTGGGAATCGGTGCCGTCCGGGCACAGGATACCACCCGCGTAGCCCCCGTAGATTCCACCCTGGTAGGAAAGGACATTCTTTCCGTAATGGGGCCCGGCGTCACGGTGGACCAGACCACTCCGGTCCGTCAAGCCCTGCAGAATTACGTGCTGGACAATGCAGAAAAGCCCATTTCCGGCTACCGTATCCGTGTTTTCTACGACAACGGACCGCAGGCCCGCGACAAAAGCGAAGCCATTGAACAGCTGCTCAAAAAACAGTTCCCGGAAGTAATGGTATACCGCTCGTTCGAAAGCCCCAACTACAAGGTGAGCATCGGCGATTTCCGCACCAAGGACGAGGCCCTGCGCATTTACAACGCCCTCAAGGGGACCTATCCCACCGCCTTCATCATCAAGGAAAGCATCAATTACCCCCGCTAAGTCATGGCTGCCATCAAACAGGGACTTGAGCAAAAAATGCAGCAGAAGCTCTCACCGCTTCAAATTCAGACCATCAAGCTGATAGAGATGCCGGTGCAAGCCCTGGAGCAGCATGTCCGGGAGGTCCTGAACGACAATCCCGTCATAGACGACACCCCGCAAAAAGGAGAAGACGAGCCCCGCGACGTCTCCATCTCGGAGGTGGAAGAAAAAGAGCAGGGCACGTCCATGGAAGACAGCTACGGTTCCCAGGACGACGACATCCCCGCCTACAACCTCCACGTGAACAACTGGGGCAAGGATGAGCGCCCGGAGTACAACACCTTCTCCGTCAAGCAAAGTTTCACCCAAAGCCTGCAGGAGCAGCTGGGTTACCGGAACCTCACGGAACATCAGCGCACCATCGCCTCCTTCATCATCGGCTCACTGGACGATGACGGCTACCTGCGCCGCGACATTGAGTCTCTGGTAGACGACCTTGCCTTCCGCGCCGGTGTAGAGGCCACTCCGGAAGAAGTGGAGCAAATGCTCCGGGTGGTCCAGGAGTTCGAGCCTTCCGGCGTGGGCGCACGAGACCTGCGGGAGTGCCTCCTGATTCAACTGGAGAACAAGAAACGCACCCCGTCCGTTGAAAACGCCATCCGCGTACTGAGCGAGCAGTTCGACGCCTTCAAAAACAGGCATTTCACCAAAATCATGAGCCGCCTGCACCTTTCTGCAGACGAGCTCAAGGCCGTGATGGAAGAAATCCGTCGCCTGAATCCCTCCCCCGGCGGCCAAATTGACGATTCCTACAACGACCAGGCCCAGCAGGTGGTGCCGGACTTTCGCCTGGACTACGAAAACGGGCAGCTGCTGCTGAGCATGCCGCGCTTCTCCATCCCGGAACTTCGGATTAACCAGAAGTACTCGGAAATCATGGAAACGGGCCGCGTGTCGGAGAACAAGGCCGACAAAGACGCCGCCAGCTTTGTCAAGCAGAAGATCGATTCGGCCAAATGGTTCATCGAGGCCCTGCGCCAGCGCCAGAACACCCTGGAGAGCACCATGCGTTCCATCATCGACTACCAGCACGACTATTTTGTGGACGGAGACGAAAGCTCCCTGCGTCCCATGGTTCTCAAGGACATTGCAGAAATTACCGGCTTTGATATCTCCACCATCTCCCGCGTGGTGAACAGCAAGTGGATCGAGACCCACTTTGGCATTTTCCCGCTCAAATACTTCTTCTCCGAAGGACTGGAAAACAGCGAGGGTGAGGAAGTTTCTACCCGCGAAATCAAGAAGGCCCTGCGCGAAATGGTGGACGCCGAAGACAAGCGCAATCCGCTCACGGACGACGAACTGGTAGAGGGCCTCTCCGCCAAGGGCTACAAGGTGGCCCGCCGTACCATTGCCAAGTACCGCGCCCTCCTGGACATCCCCACCGCCCGCCTCCGCCGGGAGCTCTAATCCCCCCATTTAGGCGCTGAAGGTCCACACCCTGGACCCTCGACAACTCTTTTCACGCATTTTAGGCACTGAAGGTCCATTCACTGGACCCTCGGCAGCCTTTTTTGTGCCGTCTAAATATTTATGGAAAATTTTGTAAGAAAATGTAAGAAAATGGAAAACTTTTCTTACCTTTGTAAGCAAAGCGTGAAAGTATTAAGTTTAACTATGGTCAGATTTTACGGAACAGCCAGCGGAAAAGTGGACGACAAGGGGCGCGTAGTGCTCCCTGCCGCTTTCCGTGACGCCATGGTGCGGGGCGGTTCCGAGAATATGGCCGTTGTCGTAAAAAAGAATGTCCAGCAGTGCTGCATCGACCTGTTCCCGGAAGAGGAATGGGAAAAAAGGAGCGGCAAAGTGCTGGAAGGCATTGATCCGGAACTGAATACTGAGGACGCTGACTTTTGGACCAAGTACAATGACGGCGTTTATACCCTGGTTCTGGATGGAAAACTGGGCCGGCTTAACATCCCGTCAGAGCTACTGGAAGGGGCAGGAATTACCAAAGAGGTAGTGTTTGGCGGTGTGGGCTACAAGCTTCAGATTTGGAATCCGGAGCTGCGCAAGTCCAGTCTTTTAAGCGACGAAAAGTTCAAAGAGACCGCTTCCAGACTATCCTCCAGAAACAAATAAGGAGGAAGTAGGAATGTCAGAATATCATATCCCTGTGCTCCTGGCGGAAAGTGTTTCCGCCCTGGTCACAAATCCCGATGGAATATACGCAGATGCCACTTTCGGAGGCGGTGGGCACACCGCTGCCATACTTTCACGCTTACATGATGGCGGAAAGCTCATCGCCTTCGATCGTGACTCTGACGCCCTGGCCAATGCGCCCAAGGACGCACGGCTTACCCTGATTCACAACAACTTCCGCTTTATTGAGAATTATGCCGCCCAGCTGGGCGTGCAGTTCGATGGCGTGCTGGCAGATTTGGGGGTGAGTTCCCACCAATTTGACACGGCCGGGCGGGGATTCAGCTTCCGCTTTGAGGATGCACCGCTGGACATGCGCATGAACCAGCAGGCCCGTCTCACCGCAGAAGAGGTGGTGAACAGCTACCCGGAGGCAGACCTGGAGCGCATCCTGCGCCTGTACGGCGAGGTGGACGGCGCCCGCAATATGGCCCGCCTCATTGCCCAGGCACGCACCCAGGCGGCCCTCCACACCACCGGGGACCTGGACCGCGCCATTGCCCGGATGCTCCCCAAAAACGCAGAGCACAAAGTGCTGGCCAAGGTGTACCAGGCCCTCCGAATTGAGGTAAACCAGGAGATGCGTTCCCTGGAGAAATTCCTGGACGGCGCCACCCGCAGCCTCAAGCCGGGCGGAAGGCTGGTAGTCATCACCTACCACAGCCTGGAGGACCGCATGGTGAAGAACTTCATCAAAACGGGGAATGTGGACGGAGAGCAGCGCAAGGACGCCTTCGGGCGCATTCAGACACCGCTGGAGGCCGTGAACCGCAAACCGGTGGTCCCGGAGGAAAGTGAAATTGAGCGGAACACCCGCGCCCGCAGCGCCAAGCTCCGCATAGCGGAAAGGAGGGCGGAACAATGAACCTGAGTACCCTTTGGGAAGGCATCAAAAACGCCTTCAAGGCACTACGGAACGGCGAATTCCTGCTTCGTATCCGCGCCGACAAATATTACATGCACATCATGTACCTGTTCCTGCTGATGTGGGTGACCATCCTCCTGAGCCTGCAGGTGGACAAAACACTCACCAAAGCCGGAGACAACCAGGCCGCCATTGACCAGCTGCGCATTCATCATGCCGAGAAAGAAGCCGCACTGGTGAAACTGCACAGCGCATCGGCCGCCGAAACCAGACTGAAAGAACTGGGCGTGAACCTGACCCTGCCGCAGGAACCCGCCACCGTGATAAAGAAAAAATGAGCCGCAAACAGAGCGAAATACAGGACACCATAGAAAACCGCGACCGAATCCACGTGGTGATGTTCTTCCTGTCCCTGCTGTTCCTCTTCCTGGGACTGGCTATCCTGGTGCGCATCTGGCACATCCAGGCTACCTACACCGTGGACGAGCGGGTCATCAATTTGTTCCGCCCTGCCGTGCAAAAGCACGTGGATTATCCCGTGCGCGGCAAAATCCTGGCAAGCGACGGACGTCCGCTGGCCATATCGGCCCCTTTGTACGATATTTACATGGACTGCACGGTGCGCAAGGCCGAATATGCCGAGACCGGGAAGGACAGCCTGGAGCGCGCCTGGCAGAACAAGGCCCGCGACCTCTCCGTATACCTGAGCAACGAGTTCAGGGACAAGAGCGCCGAGGCCTACGCCAAAGCCATCCTGGACGGCCGTGCACGCGGGGCCAAGTACCTGCGCATCCAGAAAAACGTGGACCTGAGCACCCTGGACAAGGTGAAAACCTTCCCCCTGTTCAAGGAAGGACCCTACACCGGCGGCTTTATTGTGGAAAAGCACGAGGAACGCATCTACCCCTACGACTCCCTGGCCCGCCGCGTAATCGGTTATGTGAAGGAGCAGAACCGCATTGGCCTGGAATCCAGCTTTGACAGCGAGCTCCACGGCCGCGAGGGCTATGAGTGGCGCCGCGTCACGGACAACAAACGCTGGGTGCGCGACCTGGACTCCACGCAGGTGAAGGTGCAGGACGGCAATGACATCCGTACCACCCTCAACGTAGACTTCCAGGACATTGCCGACAAAGCCCTCCGCGCCCAGATTCAGGCCGATGACGAAGTCCGCGCCGGCATCTGTATTATCATGGAAGCCAAAACCGGCGCCATCCGCGCCATGGTAAACCTTTCCCGGGGCGACACCCCCCAAACCGTCCTGTGGGAAAGAGAGAACCTGATTCTCCGCGAGGTGGGCGAACAAGGCTCCGTAATGAAGACCGTCACCCTGGTTTCCCTGGTGGAAGACGGCTACGTGAAAACCCTGGACCAAACCATCCCCACCAACAACGGATTTGTCCCCGGCGGCTACAACCAGGACGTCCATATCCTGGACTATCAGCGGGAGACAGGACGCAGAGACATTACGGTGATGCACGGTTTCGAGATTTCCTCTAACTACGTATTCACCTGGCTGGCAGAAACTTACTACGGCAAGAAGCCGCAGGAGATGTTCGACCATCTGTATTCCTACCGCTTTGGCGAGGCCTTCGACTTTGACATCACCGGCATGGGCACCCCGGTCATCAACCGGCCCGGAACCCCCAACTGGTCCAGGACCACCCTGGGAACCACCGCTTATGGCTATAGCGTAGCCGTTACACCACTGCACATTGCCACCTTCTACAACGGCATTGCCAACAAGGGCCGCATGATGAAGCCCTACCTGGTAGAAAGCGTGGAGAAAGACGGCAAGGTGCTCAAACGCTTCGAGCCCAGCGCCCTGAACAGCAGCATCTGCTCCCAGGCCACGGCCGATACCGTCACCCGCGCTCTCCGCTCCGTGGTGAACGAGGGTACCGCCACACGCCTGAAAAGCGCAAAACTCCCGGTTGCCGGAAAAACCGGCACCGCCCGCGTGGTGCTCTCGCCCAAGGAAAGGGGCAGAAGCACCGACCCCTACAGCGACGAGTACGGCAGAAAGAAATTCCAGGGAACCTTTGTGGGTTTCTTCCCTGCCGATGCCCCCAAATATACCATCCTGGTCACGGTATACTCTTACCCCTCTCACCGGAACTTCTACGGCGGCACCAAACCCGCCCTGGCCGTCCGTGAGATAGTGGACAAGCTCTATGCCCTGGACGGGGAGTGGGATGCGGAAATCAAGCCCACCGCCGCGCTTCCGCAGATGGAAAAGGAGATTACGCTGAAAAAAGGGCTGGTACCGGACCTCAAAGGCTACGGCCTCAAGGATGCCTTGTACGCGCTGGAAACCCTGGGCATGCGCTGCCAGTACGAAGGCAGCGGCCATGTGGCGAGCCAGTCCCCCGCCCCCGGCACCAAAGCCAAAGCCGACCAAACCGTTAAACTGATACTGAAGTAATGAAACTGAGCGAAATCATACGCGACCTCACCATTGAGGAAATCAAAGGCCCTGCCGATGTGAACATCACTGCCATTTGCAGCGATTCCCGCAAAGTGGTGCCCGGAGCCCTGTTTGTAGCTGTAAGAGGCTATGCCAGCGATGGACACGCCTATATTCCGCAGGCGATTGAGAAAGGGGCTGTCGCGGTGATTTGCGAAGCGTTGCGAAGCGACGTGGAAGAAAGGGCCTCTGTGTCCATGATTCGAGTCGCGAACAGCCGGAAGGCGGTGGCCCTGGCGGCCGATGCCTTCTACGGCCATCCGTCCGGAAAACTCACGCTCGTGGGCATTACCGGTACCAACGGGAAAACCACCACCGTGACGCTGCTCTACAACCTGTTCCGGAGCCTGGGATACCCGTGCGGCCTCCTCTCCACCATCGCCAACTACGTGGGCGATGAACGCCTGGAGACGGAAAACACCACCGTGGACCCCATCACCCTGAACAGCCTCCTGGCCCGTATGGTGGACAAGGGCTGCGAATACTGCTTCATGGAGGTAAGTTCCATCGGGGTGGAGCAGGATCGCGTGACCGGCCTGGAATTCAAGCTGGGCATCTTCTCCAACCTCACGCACGACCACCTGGACTACCACAAGACCTTTGCGGAGTACCTGCGCTGCAAAAAGCTGTTCTTTGACAGGCTCCCAGAGAGCGCCATCGCCCTGATCAATGACGACGACCGTAACGGCCGCGTAATGGTGCAAAACACCAAGGCCCAGGTAGTTACCTACGCCGTCCAGGGCCTCGCGGACCACACCGCCCGCATCCTGGAACAGAACTTTGACGGCATGCTCCTCAAGATTGACGGGACGGACACCTGGTGCCGCCTGATCGGCCGCCACAACGCCTACAACCTCCTGGCCATCTACAGTGCCGCCGTGTGCCTGGGCGCCGACCCTACGGAAACGCTGGTAGCCCTCTCCCGCCTGGAGAGCGCGCCCGGACGCCTGGAGAACCTGAACGGGCCCAGGGACCTGTCGGTGATTGTGGACTATGCCCACACGCCCGATGCCCTGGAGAACGTGCTCACCACCCTCCGCGACATTGCCCCGGAACGCACACTTGTGTGCCTGTTCGGCTGCGGCGGCGACCGCGACAAAACCAAGCGCCCGGAGATGGCGCAGGTGGCCCAGAAGAAGGCCGACCGCATCATCATTACCTCAGACAACCCCCGCACGGAGGACCCGGAAGCCATTATTGCCGATATCCGCGCCGGATTGGACATCCAGGGACGCGCCAAGACCCTGGTCATCACCGACCGTCGCGAAGCCATCCGTACGGCCATCCTCACGGCACCGGAAGGCGCCACCATCCTGCTGGCCGGCAAGGGGCACGAGACCTACCAGATTATCGGCCATACCAAAAACCATTTTGACGAAAAAGAAATTGTGACTGAAACCTTTAAACTGCTTGCCCAATGATTTATCATTTGTTCCAATACCTGGAATCCGTAGGGGTCGACTTTCCCGGCATCGGCCTTATGAACTTCCTTTCTTTCCGTGCCATGCTGGCGGCCGTAACGGCCGTGCTGGTATCCATGCTCGCGGGGAAGCGCATCATCCGTCGTCTGCAGCTGCTGCAGATCGGCGAGACCGTGCGCGACCTGGGCCTGGAAGGACAAATCCAGAAGAAAGGGACCCCCACGATGGGCGGCATCATCATCATTGTATCCATCCTCTCGGGTGTGCTGCTGTTCTGCGACCTTACCAACATCTACGTGCAGCTACTTGTGGTGAGCACCCTCTGGTGCGGCGGACTGGGCTTTGCCGATGACTATATTAAGGTGTTCAAACACAACAAGGAAGGGATGTCGGAACGCGGCAAACTTATCGGCCAGGTGCTCCTGGGCCTGCTGGTGGGCCTCACCGTGTGGATGAGCCCGGACATTGTGGTCCGTGAAAAAGTGGCCGTGGACACCAGTGTTGAGCACACCCTGGAAACGGAGACCACCGTCACCAGCGGCCGGTATGTGGAAGAAGATGTGGTAAAGAGCACCAAGACCACCATCCCCTTTGTGAAGAACCATGAGTTCGACTACCGCTGGCTCTCGCCGGTAAAGGGCGTCTGGGGCTGGTATGCCAAATGGGCCATTTACGTGCTCATGATTGTCCTGGTCATCACCGCCTGTTCCAACGGAACCAACCTTACCGACGGCCTGGACGGCCTGGCGGCAGGGACATCGGCCATCGTGGGCGTGGTACTGGGCGTAATGGCCTGGCTGGGCGGCAACCTGATTGACTCCAACTTCCTGAATATCATGTATATCCCGGGGTCGGGCGAGATTGCCATCTTCATGAGTGCCTTTGTAGGAGCGCTCATCGGCTTCCTGTGGTACAACTCCTTCCCTGCCCAGGTGTTTATGGGCGATACGGGAAGCCTGGCCATTGGCGGCATCATTGGCGTGAGCGCCGTGCTCATGCGGAAGGAACTGCTGATTCCCCTGCTGTGCGGCGTCTTTTTCGCCGAAAGCCTGTCGGTGCTCCTGCAGCGCTTCTACTTCAAGTTCACCAAGAAGAAAAACGGCGTGGGCACCCGCATCTGGAGCATGACCCCGCTCCACCACCACTATCAGGACAAAAAGGCACCGGACGGGCCGGTGATTTTCAAAAAGCCCGTTCCCGCCCAACACGAAGCAAAAATCACCGTCCGCTTTTGGATTGTAGGAATTATATTGGCTGTTAGTACGTTAGCATTACTCAAGATTAGGTAATATATTATGGCAAGAGTAGTTGTTTTAGGAGGTGCAGAGAGTGGCGTCGGAGCCGCTGTTCTGGCAAAAGTAAAAGGATTCGATGTGTTCCTGAGCGACAAGGGGCAGATCAAGGAAGCGTATGCCGCTGAGCTCCGGAAGTGGGAGATTCCCTTCGAAGAGGGGCAGCACACGGAGGAACTCATCCTCAATGCGGACGAGGTGGTCAAGAGCCCCGGCATCCCGGGTACCGTACCCATGGTGCAGAAAATCCGCGAAAAAGGCATCCGCGTGGTGTCCGAGATTGAATTTGCGAGCCGCTACGACAGCGCAAAGAAGATTTGCGTCACCGGATCCAACGGCAAAACCACCACCACCTCGCTCATCTACTACCTGCTGCAGAACGCCGGCCTCAACGTGGGCCTGGGCGGCAATATCGGCAAAAGCTACGCCTACCAGGTAGCCACCGAGCATTTTGACTATTACGTCCTGGAAATCAGCAGTTTCCAGCTGGACGATATTTACGACTTCCGGCCGGACATTGCCATTATCACCAATATTACGCCGGACCACCTGGACCGCTACGACCACAAAATGGAGAACTACGTAGCCGCCAAGTTCAAGATTACCCGGAACCTCCGCAGCGACGACTGCTTCATCTTTGATACGGACGACGAAATAACGGTAGGACACTTGTCCAAGATTGTGCTTCGATGCAAGATGCTCCCCTTCTCCCAGGAGAAGGAAGTAAAGCAGGGTGCCTTCTTGAAGAATGACAAGATGGTCCTCCGGTATAACCAGGAAGAGACCGATATCTTCCTGCAGGACCTGGCTCTGGGCGGCAAACACAACATCTACAATTCGATGGCCGCCGCCCTGGCTGCCAAGGCCGCCGGTATTGAGAACGAGGTCATCCGCAAGTCCCTTGCCACCTTCCAGCCCATTGAACACCGGCTGGAACCGGTGCTGAGCATCAAGGACGTCCTGTACATCAACGACTCCAAGGCCACCAACGTGGACAGCGCCTGGTATGCCCTTGAGTGCCAGAAAAGGCCCGTCATCTGGATTGTGGGCGGCAAGGACAAGGGAAATGACTACAGCGTCCTCAACGACCTTGTGAAGGAAAAGGTGAAAGCCATCGTATGCCTGGGTGTGGACAATGCCAAAATCCACGCCGCCTTTGAGGGCATGGTGGGTACCATCGTGGATGCCCTCAGCGCGAAGGAGGCCGTAGAGAAGTCCGCCGCGCTGGCCAAAGCCGGCGACGTGGTACTCCTGAGCCCCTGCTGCGCCAGTTTTGACCTGTTCAAAAATTACGAAGACCGGGGCGAGCAGTTCAAAGCTGCCGTCCGTAACCTGTAGACCTGTATATGGTAGCCGAAGAAGAAGGAAAAACCCAAGACACGTTCCTTGGACACCTGACCAGTTTCATGGACCGGTTCACCGGAGACAAGGTAATCCTCCTGATTGCCCTGTTCCTCATGCTCATCTCCGTGATTTCGGTGTTCTCCAGCACCCCGCGCCTGGCAAACGACACGGGGATGGACCGCGTGAGCATCATGGTGAACCAGCTCAAGGTGGTGGCGGTGGGCTTTGTCCTCATCTTCTCCCTTTACTACTTCGGCCGCGTGGAATGGTACAAGAAGCTGTCCATGTTCGGCTTTGCGGTGAGCTTCGGCATCCTGGTCATCCTGGTGCTGAACCTGAACCTCGGCCTTGTGCGCGCCGGTGAAATCAACGGCGCCCGCCGAATTCTCATCATTGCCGGAAAGCAGGTGCACGTGTACGAGTTCGTGAAACTGTTCATGATCATGTACCTGGGCTGGGCCCTGGACGCCTTCAAGAACGGGGAATTCAAATGGGCGGGCATCCTGGCCGATAAATTTGACAAGCTCGCCTTCCTGCAAAAACCGCAGTGGCAGAAAATCACCTACATTTACCT
>Ga0247610_10003286_pt1 | contig 17880 bp, 15 predicted proteins | sample 174DNAGHGhighgp2_FD_193483 | JGI IMG/M metagenome (GOLD analysis project Ga0247610, IMG submission 193483) | Sheep rumen microbial communities from Palmerston North, Manawatu-Wanganui, New Zealand - 1742 DNA GHGhigh gp2 | ecosystem: Host-associated > Mammals > Digestive system > Stomach > Rumen... | reverse complement strand
TGCGTGATGCCCGACGATAAGGTGCAATTGGCCCGGGACATCGTCAATCAGGTGACCGGTGGGCTGGATACCCCGGATTCGGGCATCATGTTCGCCGTTCCGGCCACTTTCGTGGAAGGACTGGAAAAGAAGAAATGAACATTCTGCTCCTGATCGGTATCGCTATGGCCGCGGGCCTTTTGTTCAGCCGCGGCGCGCATTTGGTGAAGCTGCCCAACGTGACGGCGTTTCTGGTGGCCGGGCTGGTGATCGGGCCCTGCGTGGCCGGGATCATCGACAAGCCCACCGCCCAATCCCTGGGCGTGATCTCCGAGGCCGCCCTGGGCTTCATTGCCTATTCCATCGGCGGCGAATTCAAATTGAGCTATCTGAAAGAAATCGGCAAAGCGCCTTTGACCATTACCCTCTTCCAGGGCCTGACCACCGCGCTTTGCGTGGACATTGGGCTGATCGCCATCGGGGCGATCTTCCCCTCCCTTGGCGTCACCACGCCCCTGGCCCTGCTGCTGGGCGCCATTGCCCTGGCCACCGCCCCGGCGGCCACGCTGATGGTGGTGCGGCAGTATAAAGCCAAGGGCCCCGTTACCCAGATGCTTTTGCCCGTGGTGGCCATGGACGACGCGCTGGGCCTGATGGTATACAGCATCTCCGCGTCGGTGGCCCAGGGCATGCTGGGCGGCGAAATGACGGTGCAGAGCATGCTGCTCTCTCCCCTGATCGAGATCGTGGGCAGCTTCGCCCTGGGCGCCGCGCTGGGGCTGGTGCTGTCCTTCGGGGCGCGGTTCTTTGCCTCCCGGGGAAACAAGCTGGCCCTGTCCATTGCCTGCGTGCTGGCCGGCGTGGGCCTGTGCGATATGCTGAATCTGTCCTCCCTGCTGGTGTGCATGATGATTGGCGCGGTGATGGTGAATTTGAGCCAGCAGCGCGAGGTGCTCATGGAGCAGTGCGACCGCTTCACGCCGCCCCTGTTTCTGCTCTTCTTCGTGCTTTCCGGCGCGGAATTGGATCTGACCGTGCTGCCTGCCGTGGGCGTGATCGGCGTGCTCTACCTGCTGCTGCGCTGCGCCGGCAAGTGGGGCGGCACCATGCTGGGCGCCGCCTGTGTGCACGCGGATAAGAATATCCGGAAGTATCTGGGATTGACCCTGCTGCCCCAGGCCGGCGTGGCCATCGGTATGGCGTCGCTGGTTTCCGCCCGCTTTGAAGGGATGGGCGCCCAGATCAATACCATCGTGCTGGCCGGCGTGCTGGTGTTTGAACTGATTGGCCCTGTGATCACCAAGCTGGCCCTGACCAAGGCCGGAGAGATCCCCGCGGCGGGGAAGTGACGGGGACTATTCCGGGCTCTGCCCAGACGACCCTTGGGATGGAGAACGGACGGGGCGTTCTTTTCCGGAGTCCTTCCTGGGACGCTGTCCCAGACCCTGCCGGGGAGACTAAGTCTCCCCGGACCCCTCATCCCGCGGATGATACGTACGACGGAAAGCAAAGCAGCTTTCCGCAGATACTTGGATAGTGTGTACCGTCGCTCCCGGGCAGGCCGGCTTTGCCGGCCAGGCGGTGCGCAAGCGCACCGCGAAAAAAGACGTGGCAGACGGAAAAATGAGCTTGCTCATTTTTCGGCTGCCTCGCCTTTTTTCTTAATGCCCTGGAGCTGACTTGTGGCCGCTCATGCATCAGGCGCAATCAAGTTTGTTCGTCGTTATTTCATCGTTCGCCGGAATGAGGTCCGGGGAATAAAATCCCCTGGTTAGGGGTTCGGGGGCGAAGACCCACGAATAGCTTTCCCCCAAAATCATTTCTTCTCAAACCAGCGCTGGGCAAAGTCCGCAATGGCGGGGGTCAGCGATTTGATATCCCAATCGGAGGTATTCACGGTGAGGTGGTAGGCCAGGGGATCGCCCCAGGCGCTGCCGGTGATCATTTCCCGCACCCTGGCGCGGTTTTTGTCGATGGACTTGATTTTCTGCTGGATCTGCTTATCGGTCAGGTTTTCGCCCGCCTGGGCGCGCTCCCGGCAGCGCTGGATTTTGGCCTCCATACTGGCGCACACGAAGAGGCTGAGAGGATGAAACTCGGCCAGGATCACGTCGGCGTTGCGGCCTACGATCACGCAGTCCTCACCCTTGGCGGCGATATCCTCCAGCACCTTGCGCTGCTCCAGAAGCAGGTTCAGCTGATCCGTCTGGAACAGGCTGTCGGAAGAAAAGGAATGGCGGAAGGTAGGCGACGGCATTTGCCAGACGGGAGTCTCCAGGGCGTTTTCCACATAATCGCTGTTCAGGTGGCTGCGCTGGGCGATGGCGGCGATGATTTCCCTGTCGTAATACCGATAGCCCATTTTGTCAGCCAGGCGCTTGCCCAATTCCCGGCCGCCGCTGCCGAACTGGCGGCTGATGGTGATGATATGCATCAGGATTCCTCCTTAATTATGTACTTTCCTTCAGGAGGATTATACCACATTTCGGGGCGTTTTCGCAAGGGAAAGCGGCGCGTCAGCCCTGATTCTGGGCCTCCACCAGGCGCACGCCGCAGTATTGCTGGCGCAGCTTGGGCTTTTCGATCTTGCCGGTGGGATTGCGGGGCACCTTGGCGAAGATGATTTTCCGGGGCCGCTTGTAGCGCGGCAGATCCAGGCAGAAGTGGTTGACCTCTTCCTCGGTCAACTCCATGCCCTCCTTCACCTGAATGATGGCGGCGGCGATTTCGCCCAGGCGCGCGTCGGGCAATCCGATCACGGCCACGTCGTGGATCTTGGGATTAGCGGCCAGGAAATCCTCGATCTGCACGGGGTAGAGGTTTTCGCCGCCGGTGATGATCACGTCCTTCTTGCGGTCCACCAGGAAAATGAAGCCGTCGTCGTCCTGCTTGGCCATGTCGCCGGTGTGGAGCCAGCCGTCCTTGAGCACGTCCGCGGTGGCCTTGGGATCGTGATAGTAGCACTTCATCACGCCGGGGCCTTTTACGCACAGTTCGCCCACCTCGCCCTGGGGCACCACCTGGTCCTGCTCGTCCACGATCTTGCATTTCCATCCGAAGCCCGGCACGCCGATGGCGCCCACCTTGTCCACGTGGTCCAGCCCCAAATGCACGCAGCCGGGGCCGGTGGATTCGGACAGGCCGTAGTTGGTGTCGTATTTATGATGGGGGAAGTATTGCAGCCAATGCCGGATCAGGGAGGGCGGCACGGGCTGGGCGCCGATGTGCATCAGGCGCCACTGATCCAGCTTGTAATCCTTCAAATCCACGTCGCCCCGTTCGATGGCGGCTAAAATATCCTGGCACCAGGGCACCAGCAGCCACACAATGGTGCAGCCCTCCCAGCTGACGGCGTCCAGAATGGCCTTGGGCTTGTTGCCCTTGAGGATCACCGCCTTGCTGCCGGTAAAGAGGGAGCCGAACCAGTGCATTTTCGCGCCGGTGTGGTACAGGGGCGGGATGCACAGGAACACGTCCTCATGGGTGGTCAAATGATGCTTTGCCTCCATCCGGGCGGACTGCAAAAGGGCGGTATGATCCAGCAGGATGGCCTTGGGGAAGCCGGTGGTGCCGGAGGAATAGTAAATGGCGGCGTCGTCGGTGTCCTCGATGAGCACCTTGGGGGCGGCGGAGGAGCAGTTGGCCACCGCCTCGGTGTAGCTTTCGGCAAAGGAGGGGCAGCTGTCGCCCACGAAGTACAGCACGACCTGGCTGCTGATCCTGGGCACGATGTCCTCCACCCGGCCGATGAACTCGGGACCGAAGAAGAGCACGTCGGCGTCGGCCAGCTTCAGGCAGTAGTCGATTTCATCGGCGGTGTAGCGGAAATTCAGCGGCACCGCCACCGCGCCGGATTTGAGCACGCCAAAGTAAATGGGCAGCCATTCCAGGCAGTTCATGAGCAATATGGCCACCTTCTGCCCCTTGCGGATGCCCCGCTGCAAAAGCAGGTTGGCCACCCGGTTGGCCTTTTCGTCAAACACGCCCCAGGTGATCTCCCGCCGATAGGGCGCGGAAGCCGTGGGCTGGATCAATTCGTATTCCTTCCAGGTCACCTTGGGCGCTTCGGTTACCTCCGGGTTCATTTCCACCAGGGCCACTTCGTCGCCGTAGAGCTTGCTGTTTCGTTCCAATAAATCGGTAATGGGCATCGCTGGTTCGTCCTTTCTCCGGGGCGGGATTCCCGCACTTTATCGCTTTTACGCGCTAAAGAATCATACAACAAAAGCCGCGGCTTGTCAAGGGGAGGCGGAAAGATTGCCCCAAGCGGGCTGCTCCGGGATCAAATCAGCAAGAAAAAAGCCGGCGAGCCGCGGCTTTTCCGCAGACGCCGGACGTTTTTCCTCCATTTTATCTTCCCAGTTTTACCCGATAGAGCCCGTGCCGGTTGCAGGCGTAATACAGCCATCCGCCGCCCCGGATGAAAAACCGGGCCTCGGCGCTGCCCTCGGGGTAAAGCGCCTTCATTTCAAAGCGGTCCATGGTCACGTAAGCGAAAAAGGAAAGAAAATGCCGCTTGGTCATTTCGTGGGCGGCGGCGACATAGTATTCATCCTCCACCCGCTTTACCTGCACGCTGTGCTCCTCATCCGGCTCCTCGGCCTCCAGGGCGGGCAATTGGATGCCGCAGCAGGAAATCACCGCGTCGCCCTTGGAAAAAACCACGTTGCCGCACACGGGGCACATATAAAGCCGGCTCTTGAGCAGATTGGACGCCCGGTTGACGTTCACAACAGCCCGGCCGGAAAGCAATTCCGGCACCGAAATATGAAGCGAGCAGGCCAAAGGCTCCAGCAGGGAAATATCCGGAAATCCCCTTCCGTTTTCCCATTTGGACACCGCCTTGTCGCTGACGCACAGCTCCCGGGCCAGGTCCGCCTGGGTCATGCCCCGCTTTTCCCGAAGCATCCTGATGGCGGCGCCGGTAACATAATGATCCATGAAAAACGCCTCCTTTCAGGATCAGCATAGCATTTTGCCCCCGGGAAAGCAACCTACGCTTCGTAGACAGGGCCGATAAAAAACACGGAAAAAACCCGCGGGACTGTTTACTTCCACGCTTTAATGTGTTAAAATACTGCTATCCCGCTGCAAAGCAGGCGAGGGGAAAGGGGAAACAGCATGGCACGAAGCGGAAAAAAGGAACGCAGCCTGGCGCTGTACGAGGCCATCCTGAATTTGAAGGACCTGGATGAGTGCTGCCGCTTTTTCGATGATCTGTGCACCGGCAACGAGCTGCGCAGCATGGAGCAGCGCTTCGACGTGGCTACCTATCTTTTGCAGGACAAGGTGTATCTGGAAATCCTGGAAAAGACCGGGGCCAGCAGCGCCACCATCAGCCGGGTGCGCCGCAACATCCTGGATAACAAGGACGGCGGCATGATGCGGCAGGTCATCCTGCGCCAGGGCCTGGCGGAGAATAACGACGAAGAAACCTGAAGAGGAGACGATGAACATGAAAAAGCTTTTGCTGGGCAACGCCGCGGCGGCGCGGGGCCTGTGGGAGGCCGGATGCGGCGTGGTATCCAGTTATCCCGGCACGCCGAGCACCGAAATCACCGAGGAAGCGGCCAAATATGATGAAATTTACTGCGAATGGGCGCCCAATGAAAAGGTGGCCATGGAGGTGGCCTTTGGGGCCAGCCTGGCCGGCAAGCGCTCCTTCTGCGGCATGAAGCACGTGGGCCTCAACGTGGCGGCGGACCCGCTTTTTACCATCTCCTATACCGGGGTCAACGCCGGCATGGTGATCGCCGTGGCCGACGACGCCGGCATGCATTCCTCCCAGAACGAGCAGGACAGCCGGCACTACGCCAAATCCGCCAAGGTGCCCATGCTGGAGCCCAGCGATTCCAAAGAAGCGCTGGAATTTGCCAAATTGGCCTATGAGCTGTCGGAAACCTACGATACCCCGGTGTTTTTGAAAATGTGCACCCGGGTGGCCCATTCCCAGTCCATCGTGGAAACCGGCGACAGGACCGTGCCGCCCCAAAAGCCCTACGAAAAGAACATTGCCAAGTATGTCATGATGCCCGGCAACGCCATCAGGCGCCATCCCATCGTGGAGGAGCGCACCAGGAAGCTGGTGGCGTTTGCGGAGGAAACGGAGATCAACCGCCTGGAGCCCGGGAAGGATCACCGCATCGGCATCATCGCTTCCTCCACTTCCTATCAGTATGTGAAGGAAGTCTGCGGCGACCGCTACCCCATCCTGAAGCTGGGCATGATCTGGCCGATGCCGGAAAAAAAGATCGTGGAATTCAGCGCCGGCGTGGATGAATTGGTCGTGGTGGAGGAACTGGACCCCTTTATCGAGGAGCACTGCCGCAACCTGGGCCTGGCTCCCGTGGGCAAGGATTTCTTCCCGCTGGAGGGCGAACTGAGCCAGAATCTTATTGCCGACAGGCTGGGCATTCACCATGAAAAAGGCGTGGCGCTGGAGGAGAGCATTCCCGCGCGGCCCCCGGTCATGTGCGCCGGCTGCCCCCACAGGGGATTGTTCTATACTTTGAACCGCAACAAGTGTACCGTGCTGGGCGACATCGGCTGCTATACCCTGGGCGCCGTGGCGCCGCTTTCGGCCATTGAAATGACGGCGTGCATGGGCGCGTCAGTCAGCGCCATTCACGGGTTCAACAAGGCCCTGGGCGAGGAAAGCGAAGGCAAAACCGTGGCCGTCATCGGCGACAGCACCTTCATGCATTCCGGCATGACGGGCCTGGCCAACATCGCCTACAACCAGAGCAATTCCACCGTAATCATTCTGGACAACTCCATCACCGGCATGACCGGCCACCAGCAGAACCCCACCACCGGCTACAACATCAAGGGCGACCCGGCGGGCAAGATCGACCTGGAAAGCCTCTGCCGCGCCATGGGCTTCACCCGCGTTAGGGTGGTGGACCCCTACGACCTGGCCCAGTGCGACCAGGCGGTGAAAGAGGAGCTGGCGGCCAGGGAGCCCTCGGTGATCATCTCCCGCCGTCCCTGCGCGCTGCTCAAATACGTGAAGCACAAGCCGCCTTTGAAGGTGAACACCGACAAGTGCGTGGGCTGCAAATCCTGCATGCGCATCGGCTGCCCGGCCATTTCCATCAAGGAAGGCAAGGCCCGGGTGGACCAGACGCTGTGCGTGGGCTGCGGCGTATGCAGCCAGCTGTGCAAATTCGGCGCGTTTGAAAGCACCGCGAAGGAGGGCTGAGCCATGAATACGAAAAACATCATGATCGTGGGCGTGGGCGGCCAGGGCAGTTTGCTTGCCAGCAAATTCCTGGGCCATCTGCTCATGGAGCAGGGGTATGACGTAAAAGTATCGGAAGTGCACGGCATGAGCCAGCGCGGCGGCAGCGTGGTCACTTACGTGCGCTACGGCGACAGCGTGGCTTCGCCCGTTATTGATAAGGGCGAAGCGGATTTCATCGTCAGCTTTGAATTGCTGGAGGCCGCCCGGTGGCTGCCCTTCCTCAAGCCCAATGGCCAGATCGTTACCTCCACCCAGCAGATCGACCCCATGCCGGTGGTGACCGGCGAGGCGGAATACCCCGAAAACCTGGTGGAAAAAATGCGCGCCGCCGGCGTAAAGGTGGACGCGCTGGACTGCCTGGCTCTGGCCGAGCAGGCGGGCAGCAGCAAGGCTGTGAACATCGTGCTGATGGGCAGGCTGAGCCATTACTTCGATTTGCCCAAGGATGCGTGGATGCGTTCCCTGGAGGCCGTGGTGCCCGCCAAATTCCTGGAGCTCAACAAGCGGGCCTTTGAATTGGGCGAAAAAGCGTAAAAGGCGTTTTTTCAGGCATCATGCGGATTGAGCCGCTGAAATGTCATATTTATGACACGATCAGCCTGGATGATGTATAAAAATTCCAACGAAGAAGGAAGGAAACCGCCTATGGCCGAACGTTTCTATCAGCCCGAAATCGAAACCGCCTCCCGGGAGCAAATCCAGCAGTGGCAGGATGAGCGGTTGGTCAGGCAGGTGAAGCACGTGTGGGACAGCGTGCCCTATTATCGCAAAAAGATGGAAGAGAAGGGCCTGACCCCCGACGACATCAAAAGCACCGCGGACCTGCACAAGCTGCCGTTTTTAAGCAAGTACGATCTGCGCGACGCTTATCCCTACGGCCTGCTTGGCGTGCCCAAGGACCAGGTGGTGCGCATTCATTCCACCTCCGGCACCACGGGCAAGCGAGTGGTGGCCTTTTACTCCCAGGGCGACGTGGATCTGTGGGAGGATTGCTGCGCCCGGGCGCTGACCGCCGCGGGAGCCACCGAGGAGGACGTGTGCCAGGTGAGCTACGGCTACGGCCTGTTCACCGGCGGCATGGGATTGCACGGCGGCAGCCATAAGGTGGGCTGCATGACGGTGCCCATGTCCTCGGGCAACACCGAAAGGCAAATCATGTTCATCCGTGATCTGGGGGCCACCATCCTCTGCTGCACCCCCTCCTACGCCGCCTACCTTGGCGAAAGCATGAAGGAAATGGGCCTGACCCCTGACGAAATCCCCCTCAAGGCCGGCATTTTCGGCGCCGAGGCCTGGAGCGAGGAAATGCGCCGGGATATTGAAAAGACCCTGGGCATCAAGGCCTACGATATTTACGGGCTCACCGAGCTGTCCGGCCCCGGCGTGGCCTTCGAGTGCTCCGCGCAAAACGGCATGCACATCAACGAGGACCACTTCATTGCCGAGATCATCGACCCCGATACGGGCGAGGTGCTGCCGGACGGGGAGCAGGGCGAATTGGTATTCACATCCATTACCAAAACCGCCTTCCCCCTGCTTCGCTACCGCACCAGGGATATTTGCGTATTGTCCCACGAAAAATGCTCCTGCGGGCGCACCCACGTGAAAATGAGCAAGCCCCGGGGCCGCAGCGACGATATGCTCATCATCCGCGGCGTGAACGTGTTCCCCAGCCAGATCGAAACGGTGCTGCTCAATCAGGGCTATTCCGCCAACTACCAGATCATCGTGGACCGGGTGAACCATACCGACACCCTGGACGTGCAGGTGGAAATGACCCCCGAAATGTTCACCGACAACATGGGCGAGATCGCCCGGCGGCAAAAGGAGATCACCGACGGCCTGCGCAACATGCTGGGCCTGGGAGCCAAGGTCACGCTGGTGGCGCCCAAGTCCATCGTGCGCAGCGAAGGCAAGGCCGTGCGCGTGATCGACAGGCGCAAGATTTAAGGAGGCAGCGGCATGAGCGTAAAACAGATTTCCGTGTTCCTGGAAAACAAGCCCGGCGCCCTGGTGGAGCTGACCCGGGTGCTGTCGGACAACAACATCGACATGCGGGCCTTCTCCCTGGCGGAGACCAGCGATTTCGGCATTGCCCGGGTGATCGTGGATGATCTGTACAAAACCACCACCACCCTCAAGGACGCCGGTTTCATCCATTCGGTCAGCTCGGTGCTGGCCGTGGCCATTCCCGACGTGCCGGGGGGATTGACCCAGGTGCTTTCCGTGCTCAACGGCCAGGGCACCAACATTGAATACATGTACGCGTTCCTGGGCGGCAAGGCCGGCAGCGCTTATATGATCTTCAAGGTCAAGGGCCATCATCAGGCCGCCGCGGCCCTCACCGCCGCCGGTATCCGCCTGGTGGATCAGGATGAATTGAGCGAACTGTAAACCGCGGCGGCCCCTTCGATGCATCCCCGGGGTTTGCCGACAGTCTGAGCGAAGGCTTTGCCCTTCGCTTTTTTGCTTTATGGCATGGACAAAACCGTGGAAAGGCGGTATGATGATACAAGGGAGACGATGAACGAATGAAGAATGGAGACGACAGAAATTGAAAAGGATCATTCCGCTGCTCCTTGCGCTGGCGCTGACGGTGGGGATTTGCCCGATGGCGGCGCTGGCCCAGCAGCCGCTTTCCCTGGAGGGATATATCGGCATTTACTCCAGGACAAACGAGACCGCTATCCGCAGCGTGGACAAGTGCGGCTATAATCTGGCGGACGTGCGGGGGGACGAGTATGCCTCCTTCTGCTTCCGGATCAAAAATACCTCCGGCAGCAAGGTGACCGTCAGGAATTCCTATATGAAAGTCGACGGAAAAACGGTGGTGTCCTGGCAGGATTTCCAGCTTTTGAGCGGTGAGGACACCTGGGTGCATGTGTATTGGGGAAACATGAAAAACTATGGCCCGGGCATCTATCACGCGGAATACTACGCCAACGGCGAAATGATCCGCGAGCAGTACTTCACCCTCAGCCGGGACTGGAGCCAAACGGTGAGCCTGCCCTCGGAACAGTCCATTCAGGCGTATTTCACCAACAACCGGTCTCCATACATCTGCTGCCTTCCAAGCTTTCCAGATACAAACCGGTTCACCTCCTATTCCGTGGACGTGAAGGCGGATTACGATCCTGACGGCACCTACCTGTGCGGCTGCAACTGGGACATGGACCTGGGCGTGCTGCGAAAGAAATACGCTTCCGTGTACCGGGATTACAACGGCGTGGCGGCCTACGCCGGGTTCCAGGTGTGGGACAACAGGGAACACGGCTTCATCATGTCGGTGTGGAACACGTATGCCAAGGATAAGAAGGGGAATGTGACCACCTTCCGCCCCAGCGTGACTTATTCCAAATATACCCACGTCAGCCAGCCCTTCGACGGGGAAGGCAGCGGCTTTCAGTGCCTGGTAAAGTATCGGTGGGAGGCCGGCAAGCCCTACCGGATGATGATCCAGCAAACCAAAGACGAAAAAACCGGCAATGCCGGGCTGGTCCTTTGGGTATGCGATCTGGAAAAAATGGCCTGGGAGCGCCTGATCGAGTATGATCTGGGCATCCCAAGCAATTATATGACCCGGGCGGTGGTATTCCTGGAGGATTTCAAGACCAGCACCGCGGCGAAAATCCGCACCATGGAGCTGAGCAATTTCCGCGCGCAGAGCCAGAAAACCGGCAAGTGGGTGGCAGCCAAAACCGCTTCCTTCGAGCAAAACTACGATCATCCCGGCAGCTACGCCTGGGGCGCCGACAGCCGGAGCTTCTGGGCCATTACCACCGGCCTTCCCAACGTGTGGACCAAGCCGAAGGACGGCAAAAAATACACCGTAAAATACGCGGAATCAGGGCAGCCGTTTTGAGGCTGCCCTCAGGCTGTCGAAAAACCTCAGGATAGCCCGAAAGGGCCGCAGACCTTTCGACTATAATCCGCATCCGCCGGCTTTGCCGATCGCTTCCTTCTGTGCTTATGCCCGATATACCGTCCGGCCGCTTATGATAGCGCGCCGCACCCGGCAGCCTTCATCCAGCAGCAGGATGTCGGCGTCCTTGCCCGTTTCCAGGGACCCCTTGGTTTTTTCCGCGCCGATGGAGCGGGCGGCGTTCAGGCTGGCAGCCCGGACGGCGGCATGCATCGGCACGCCGGCATGGTCATGGAAAATGCGCACCGCGTCGTTCATTTTCAGGGCGCTGCCGGCCAGGGTGCCGTCCGGCAGGCGGCATTGTCCGGCGGACAAACGGAAGCGCTGGCCGCCCAGGGTGTAGTCCCCGTCGGGCATGCCGGCGGCCCGGGCAGCGTCGGTGATCAGCACCAGACGGCTGTCCAGCAAACGGTGCAGCAGGGGAAACAGCCCGGGATGGACGTGGAATCCGTCGGCGATCAGCTCGGCGTACACGCCGCCCTGCAGCGCCGCGGCGGCAGCGCCGGGCGCGCGGTGATTCACCGGCGGCATGGCGTTGAATAAATGCGTGGCCCGGCTTACGCCCCAGCCAATGGCAGCCATGGCCTGCTCAAAGGAAGCGCAGGTGTGACCCATGGAAAGCACGATCCCCGTTTCTTTCCGTATGCGGCGGATGAAGCCTTCGGCCCCCGGCATTTCGGGAGCCAGGGTGAGGATGCGGATCACATCGGCAAAAGGCAGTATCGGCTCAGGATCGGGGGGCAGGATGTGCTCCGCGGCCTGGGCCCCCTTTTTTTCCGGGTTGATGAAGGGCCCTTCGGCGTGGCAGCCCAGGATTTGGGCGCCGGAAAAGCTGCTTTCCCGGCTTTCCCGCATCAAAGACCGCACGGAGGCAAAGACAGCGGCCAGCGTTTCCATGGGCATCGTCATGGTGGTGGGCAGGAAGGCGGTCACGCCCACGGCAGGCAGGGCGCGGGCCATGCGCCGGATGCCTTCCGGATCGCCGTCGGAGGCGTCGTCCCCCAGGAAGCCGTGAATGTGCGTGTCAATAAAGCCCGGGGAAACATACAGGCCCTTTGCGTCGATGACCTGCGCGTCCCGGGGCGTTTCCTCTTCCAGACCAAGGATTTTCTCATCATACAGCAGGGCTTTCCCCGTTATTTCCTCCCGGGGCAGCAGGATGCGGCCGTTTACAATGGCGTTCATGCGTTTTTCCTCCCCGTTTGCTGCCCTTATCATAATACAAAACCAGAGGAAATACAACCAAATTATGGCCGGCGATTGACAAGCCGCCGTGCCGGTGGTACGATCAAATCGCCAACAAAAAATGGAAAAACACGGCGATCGGAAACGAAACGGACAGAATCAAAGGAGTGAGCGGACGCATGATGCGGGGCGGGCCCATGGGGCGCGGCTATTTAACGGAAGAGGAAAAGCAAAACAGGCCCAAGGTAACGGGCGCTTTGATCAAACGGATTTTTTCCTACCTGAAGCCGTACTGGAAGCAATTCGTGCTGATCTTATGCGCCATCGCCCTGTCGTCGCTGCTGGGGCTGTACCCGTCCATCCTGACGGGGCAGATCGTGGACGTGCTGGCGGGGAAAGCGCCGGTGGGCGTGCTGGCGGGCAAGGAGCCCATCGAGGCGCTGGTGTGGCTGATCGTACTGTCCCTGGCGGTGACGCTGGGCAGCAACCTGATTGGCGTGGGGCAGAATTACCTCAATTCCTGGATCGCCCAGCATATCACCTTTGACATGCGCAACAAAATGTACGCCCATTTGCAGAAAATGAGCCAGCGCTTTTTCACCACCAACAATCAGGGCGACATCATCACCCGCATGACCAGCGATATTTCCGGGGTGCAGTCGGTGATCACCGGCACCTTTACCTCCATCCTTTCAAACTCCATCACATTGATCGCGGCGCTGGTGGTGATGTTCGGGCGCAATCCCATCCTGGCGGGGCTGGGCGTGCTGGTGATCCCCCTGTTCGTGATTCCCTCCCGCATGGCCGGCAAGACCCGCTGGAGCCTGACAAGGGAATCCCAGGCCTGCAGCGATGAAATCAACGGCATCCTCAACGAAACCCTGTCCGTCAGCGGGCAGATGCTGGTGAAGCTGTTCGGCAAGGAGGATTACGAGTACGGCCGCTACAAGGAAGTAAACGGCCGCATGATCAAACTGAACATCAAGGAAAGCATGGCCGGCCGCTGGTTCTTCATGATCATTTCCACCTTTTCCTCCATCGGCCCCATGCTGCTGTACCTGGTGGGCGGCCTGCTGATGATGAAGTACGGCTACGCGGACCTGACCGTGGGCGACATCACCGTGATGGTGGCGCTGCTGGGGCGCATGTATGGGCCGGTGAACCAGCTGCTCAATATCCAGGTGGAATGGATCCGGTCCATGGCCATGTTCACCCGCATCTTTGAATACTACGATCTGCCGGTGGAGATCGAGAACGCCCCCGACGCCGTTACGCCTGCTTCCTGCGACGGCAGCGTCGCATTCTCCCACGTGGATTTCTCCTACGATCCCGAGCGGCAGATCCTCCACGACGTGAGCTTCACCCTGGAGGCCGGCCACAGCGTGGCCATCGTGGGGCCCTCCGGCAGCGGAAAGAGCACCATCATCAACCTGATCCCCCGGCTTTACGACTGCCAGTCGGGCCAGGTCTCCTTTGGCGGCGCCGATGTAAAGAAGCTGGATCTGGCGTTCCTGCGCAAAAACGTGGGCATCGTCAGCCAGGAAACCTACCTGTTCAACGGCACCATCCGGGAAAACCTGCTTTACGCCAAGCCCGACGCCACCGAGGAAGAATTGATCGCCGCCTGCAAAAAGGCCAATATCTACGAATTCGTGCAGAAGCAGGAAAAGGGCCTGGACGCCATGGTGGGGAACCGGGGGCTGAAGCTGTCCGGCGGCGAAAAGCAGCGTTTGTCCATTGCCCGGGTGCTGCTCAAGGACCCGGCGCTTCTGATCTTCGACGAGGCCACCTCCGCCCTGGATTCCATATCCGAGGCAAAAATTCAGGAAGCCATCGAGCCCATCATCCAGGAGCGCACCAGCATCCTGATCGCCCATCGCCTGTCCACCATCCTGGCTGCCGATGAAATCCTGGTGGTGAAGGACGGCGCCATCGTGGAGCGGGGCCAGCACGGGGAATTGGTCAAGCGCGGCGGCGTATACACCGAATTGTATGAAACCCAGTTCAAAAAGGCCCTGGAGGCCGCCGACGCGGCGCAGTAAAGGAAATTGTTACATTTTAACGGTTGGCAGCCGGCGGATCAGCTGGTATAATCAAGGCAAAGGAGGAGTGATCCATGAAGAAAACCGCATGCCTGTTTCTTTCCCTGTGCCTGCTTTGCGGCGTGTGCGCCCTTGCGGAGGAGGATGCCGGCGGATTTGAAACCTATGAAAGCCCCATCGGCTTTGCCGTGCGCTATGACGCGGACCGCATCATGGCCTATGGCGTGCCCTCCGGAGAAGCGGGCCACGATACCGACTTTTTCGAGCCCGTGGCGGAGAATACCGGCGCGTATCTGTTCAGCTGTCTCACCGACAGCCCTGACGATCCCGACTGGCTGGGCATGGGCTATCAGCCTGTGACCATGGACGAGCCGGACATTGAATTGGACGTGAGCATGGACACCGCCTTCCGCCGCTTCCTGTCGCCGGACGGGAAACAGACGCTGGACGAAATCCGCCTGGATCTGCCGGACGGGGAGCGGCAGTGCATGTTCGCCCTGATCGCTCCCCTTGACGATCCCGACGGCTGGCGCGATGAACTGATCCGGGTGCTGGAAACTGTGGAATTTCCCGCGCAGGAGGCCGAAAAGGGCTCCTTCCGCCTGATGTTCGATCAGGGCGGCGCCGCCGGCATGCGCTTTGTGGACGTGCTGGTGGATATGGACGCGGAGCCCATCGTGCTTATGCCTCTGGATACCGTTTCCGGTTTTTCCCTGGAATTGCTGACCTGGGATGACGAAACCTTCACCGTTGCGAGCGCCCGGCCCGTCTTTACCGCCGATCCCCTGTCCCCGGGCGATAATCTGCGCATCCATTGCTATTTTACCGACATGTTCCCCGTGCTCCGCATCCGCTGCGTCAACGGCAGCGGCGAAGAAGAATGCTGGTACATCGCCGACAGCGCCCGGGACGGCAGCCTGCTGCTCCTCGGCGAAGCGGACGTGACGAATTGATCCGGCAGGACCGTCCCGGGTGCAGAGTCAGCCTGCGGGCAGAAGAAAAGCAGGTGATCCGGCTGGAAATGAGCTTGCTCATTTTTCCGCCTGGTCACCTGCTTTTTGCATGCGCCTAACGCGCGCCGGGCCGGCTTTGCCATCTTCCCCCGTATCTTCGCCCCGGGGAGAGCTCACCGATAAATGATCTCTTCCCGCTTGGGGCCGTTGGAGAGCATGGTGAGGGGGCAGTCGATTTCCTTTTCGATGAATTCCACGTACTGGCGGCATTTTTCGGGCAGATCCTCATAACGGGTGATGCCGCGGATATCCTTTTTCCAGCCGGGGAGCGTCACGTATACGGGCCTGGCCTTTTCCACCAGCGGGGTGACGGGGAATTCCTTCACCTGCCTGCCGTCGATCTCATAGGCCACGCACACCTTGATTTCATCCAGGTAGCCCAGCACGTCCAGGTTGGTCATCACGCAGTCGGTAGCGCCCTGGAGCATGCAGCCGTAGCGGGTGGCCACGGCGTCGAACCAGCCGACGCGCCGGGGGCGGCCGGTCTTGGCGCCATACTCGCCGGCGTCGCCGCCGCGGCGGCGCAGGTCCTCGGCCTCGTCGCCGAACAGTTCCGTGGTGAAGGGCCCGGCGCCCACGCAGGAGGAGTACGCCTTGGTGACGGCGATCACCTGCTCAAAGGCGGTAGGCGGCAAGCCCGCGCCCACCATGCCGAAGCCCGCCAGCGGGGAAGAGGAGGTGGTGAAGGGGAAAATGCCGTGATCCGGGTCCCGCAGGGTGCCCAATTGGCCCTCCAGCAGGATCTTCTTTCCCTCCTTCACTGCCTTATGCAGATACTGCGCCACGTCGCCCACCATGGGCTCGATCTTTTTGGCCAGGGCGAAATACTTTTCCGTCAGGGCGTCCACGTCCAGCAGGGGCTTGTGGTACAGGTTTTCCAGCATGGCGTTTTTCAGCTTGGCCGCGTTGGTGAGCCGGGCGTGGAGAATGTCCTTGTCCAGCATCTGGCAAAGCTGCACGCCGATTTTCATGTATTTGTCGCCGTAGAAGGGCGCGATGCCGGACTTGGTGGAGCCAAAGGACGCCTTGCCAAGCCGCTCTTCTTCGTAGCAATCGAAAGCCACGTGATATTCCATCAGCACCTGGGTGCGGTCGGAGATCATCAGCTGCGGCGCGGGCACGCCCCGCTCCTTCAGCATGTCCAATTCCTTGAGCAGCGCCTCGATGTCCAGCGCTACGCCGGGGCCGATCACGTTCATCACGTGCTGATGGCACACGCCGCTGGGCAAAAGATGCAGGGCGAATTTGCCGTAATTGTTGATGATGGTGTGGCCGGCGTTGGCGCCGCCCTGAAAGCGGATCACGATGTCGCTGTTTTCCGCCAGCATGTCGGTGATTTTGCCTTTTCCTTCGTCGCCCCAGTTGGCGCCCACGATTGCGCGGATCATTTGAAGACCTCCTAATTCAAGAGAGTGTGGAGTTAAGGGGGATTTCGCTGTACATTGTGCGGCAGATCAAAGAACTTTAGTAATGCGGTTTACGGCTTCCCTGGTGTTTTCCAGGGTGTTGAAGGCGGTCAGGCGGAAGTAGCCTTCGCCGCTGGGGCCAAAGCCCTCGCCGGGGGTGCCCACCACGTTGGCGCGGCGCAGCAAAAGATCGAAGAAATCCCAGCTCTTCATATCGTCCGGGGTTTTGATCCACACGTAAGGGGAGTGAACGCCGCCGAACACCTGGATGCCGGCGTCGGCCAGGCCCTTGCCGATCACCCGGGCGTTTTCCCGGTAATAGGCGATGGTGTCCATGATCTGCTTTTGCCCTTCGGCGCTGTAGATGGCCTGGGCGGCCCGCTGGGTCACGTAGGACACGCCGTTGAACTTGGTGGCCTGGCGGCGGCCCCACATTTTGTTGAGGCTGCAGCCGTCAAAGGTCAATTCCCTGGGCACCACGGTGTAGGCGCAGCGGGTGCCGGTGAAGCCGGCGGTCTTGGAGAAGGAGCAGCACTCGATGGCGCACTGCCGGGCCCCGGGGATCTCATAGATGCTCTGGGGCACCTGAGGGTCGGCGATGAAGGCCTTGTAAGCCGCGTCGTACACGATCAGAGCGTTATGGGCCATGGCCCAATCCACAAACACCTGCAATTGCGCCTTGGTGAGCACCGTGCCGGTGGGATTGTTGGGGTAGCACAGGTACACCACGTCCACATTTTCCGTAGGCAGCGGCGGCACGAAACCGTTTTCCGCGTTGCAGGGCAGGTAGGTCAGGCGGGTCCACCGGCCGGATTCATACTTGCCAAGCCGGCCGGCCATGGCGTTGGAATCCACATACACGGGGTACACAGGGTCGGTAACGGCGATGCGGGCGTCGGCGCCGAACAATTCCTGCAGATTGCCCACGTCGGACTTGGCGCCGTCGGAAATGAACACCTCGTCCCGGCCGATTTCCACGCCCCGGGGCGCGTAATCCCCGGCGATGATGGCGTCAATGAGCCATTCGTAGCCGAAATCCGGCCCGTAGCCGTGGAAGCCATCCGGCGTGCCCATTTCCCTGGCGGCCCGC
>Ga0247610_10003285_pt1 | contig 17884 bp, 17 predicted proteins | sample 174DNAGHGhighgp2_FD_193483 | JGI IMG/M metagenome (GOLD analysis project Ga0247610, IMG submission 193483) | Sheep rumen microbial communities from Palmerston North, Manawatu-Wanganui, New Zealand - 1742 DNA GHGhigh gp2 | ecosystem: Host-associated > Mammals > Digestive system > Stomach > Rumen... | reverse complement strand
TCGTCGCCGCGGCAATCATCGCATGCGGCGACGACGACCCCGTGACCCCCACGCCCAGCCCCACGCCGACGCCTGCCGACACCGTCCCCTCATCGCCGACAGACCCCGCGACGACCATCGACGGCTGGCCGGCCGACTACGGAGGTGTCATCCTCCAAGGCTTCTACTGGAACAGCTATGGCGACACACAATGGTCGCGCCTCGCAGCGCAGGCCGACGACCTCGCACCATACTTCTCACTAGTATGGGTGCCACAGAGCGGCAACTGCGGCGGCACGAGCATGGGCTATGACGACCTCTACTGGTTCGACAACTACAACAGCTCCTTCGGCACCGAGGCCGAGCTGCGCAACATGATACATACGTTCGGACAGAAGGGCATAGGCACCATCGCCGACGTCGTCATCAACCATCGCCGCAACGTGTCCAACTGGGTGGATTTCCCCTCAGAGACCTACAAGGGCGTCACCTACGAGATGCTGCCGTCCGACATCTGCGCCAACGACGACGGCGGCAAGACCGCCACATGGGCATCGCAGAACGGCTACAGCCTCAGCAATACCAACGACAGCGGAGAGGGATGGGACGGCATGCGCGACCTCGACCACAACTCGGCCAACGTGCAGACCATCGTGAAGGCCTACCTCGACTTCCTGCTCAACGACCTCGGCTATGCCGGCTTCCGCTACGACATGGTGAAGGGCTACTCCGGCAGATTCACCAAGCTCTACAACGAGAGCGCCAAGCCGCAGTTCTCCGTCGGCGAGTGCTGGGACGGCACGGCAACCATCAAGAACTGGATTGACGCCACGGCAAGGACGAGCGCCGCCTTCGACTTCCAGTTCCGCTACACCGTGCGCAACGCCGTCAACACAGGCAACTGGGCACGCCTCGGACAGCAGAACGACGGCAACTGGCCCCTCGTCTCTGCCAACACCCTCAGCGGCAGCTACAGACAGTGGGCCGTGACCTTCGTCGAGAACCACGACACGGAGTACCGGGACGCCGCCGCACAGCAAGACCCCATCAAGAAAGACACCCTCGCCGCTAACGCCTTCATGCTCGCATCGCCGGGCACGCCCTGCGTATTCCTCAAGCACTGGAAGGCATACAAGCACGACATAGCACGCATGATACAGGCCCGCCAGCTCTGCGGCATCACCAACACCAGCGCCTTCAGGCAGCTGCAGGCCACCCTCGACCACTATGCCGCCACGACGACAGGCACCAAGGGCGACCTCACGATGTGGCTCGGCAACCAGAGCGATGCCGCCACCACGCTGACAGGTCTGACATGCATCCTCGCAGGGCAGAACTACAGCTACTGGGTGGAGCCGGCACTCGCCACACAATGGCGGGCACTGGCGGAACCGACCTTCCAGGAGGACAACGTGCAGCGCCACGACGTCACCATCTACCTGCGCGACCCGGGATGGCAGAAAGTCTATTACTACGCCTGGGACGGCAACATGTACATCGACGACTCATGGCCCGGGCTGCCCGTGACGGCAACCCGCGACATCGACGGCGCGCGCTACTACTACCGCACCTTCAATGTCTCGGCCGAGACGTCATACTCCATGAACGTCATCTTCAACCAAGGCTCCAGTGAGGCGCAGACCATAGACATCACGGGCATCACCGCCGATGCCTATTATGAGATTGGCGAGCGCAACGCCGACGGCAAGTTCACCGTGCGGCAGCTGCCAAACCCGTAAAGACGTGGCAAAAAGCCACACCTATGCCCCAAAGCCGCAAAAGCGTTGTGAGCCGACATGCCGGCTCACAACGCTTTTGCCTTAGGACTTCTCTGGTATGCCAACCGTTCGTCACCAGATGCCAAGTAGATGACGCCACAATAGGAGAAGCCGTGCTTGGTCAGGTTGTGCTGCATGATTTTATTGTCGCGATGTGTGTCAATGCGAAGGTGCCATATACTCACGATGTATTCGCCATCCTCATAGAACTCTATGTGTAGCCCTATCGGATTCTCCGGACAACAGCCGAAGCAGTTGTATTCTGGCTTGTGTAGCCAGGGGTTGATAATCTTCTTCATAATTGTAAATGATTATCCGCAATCGTACCACCAAGACGCTGGAAGCGTCTCCTCTCAATAACCGGGGGTGCGCAGTACCCCCGGATAGGGACAAAAAAGGGGAACATCGACCCTGAAGGGGTCGCCCATTACGCTGTTCGGGCACTCTTTCAGAGTGCTTGCCTCTATAGCGCTCAATATCCGGGGGTGCTCGCTACGCTCGTACCCTCGGTTATTGAGCGAAGACCGCGTTGCGGTCTCTTTGGTGGTATGATTGCGGATAATCATAAATTTAATTATTGATTATTGTTGCAATAAATTGTTGGATATTGTTGTGGATTGTTTTCTCTCACTCGAAAGCCGCGCAGCCTTTCGCTAAGAATTTGAGAAATTCGATATAATTGAATCCTATCAATAGGACATGTGATTCGTGAAATTTGTGTAATTCGTGGTTTAATTCATTCTTCATTTTTCATTGCTCTTTATAATATAAATAGGTGTATTTTGAAAAAAGTTCATATTATTTATTGTATATTTCACTCTTTATTTGTATTTTTGCGCCGTTATTGACCAAAACATAGAAAATTATCATAAAAAACTAATTATTAATTAACAAAACAAATGAAAAGAAAATTACTTTTCGCGATCGTCGCACTGATGTGCTCGGTCGGAACATGGGCACGAGAAGATGTGACAAGCACATATCTCACAGATGCCGCTCTCGAGAATGAGACTGCTAATTGGGCTCTTAACAGCACTGGAGGTAACCATAATTGGGATGGAGATTACAAGTATCACGAGTCATGGAACAACACTTTCACTATTACCCAGACAACAGAAGCACTGCCTGCTGGTTATTATCAGTTATCTATTCAGGCGGCTGTGGAAGGTGGTAATTCTAATACTATTTCTCTTCAAGCTACCTCTGGAAGCAATTCGTCTGTTGCAGCCTATCCAAAATACTCAACAGCAGGTAGCTTTTCAGATATGGCCGCATGGTGGGGAACTGATGCAAACCATACTGTAAACCGCAATCTGAACCGCATCTTCACCACCGTTTATGTGGAAGAGGGACAGACATTGACGGCAACTTTCAAGCAGACTAACGGCAGTCAATGGTTTGTTTATGGCCAAATGCAGCTCCATAAGCTTACCGATGAGGAAGGCCGCAATGCACAAATCTTCGAGGCCATATATAATCCTATGACCAATCTGGATATGGCTACAGGACGTTTCAAACAACGCTTTGAAGATTATACTGGAGGTACTGTTACAGGTAAAAAACTTGTGAAGACAATCTCCGGGCTTCCTAAGGGCAAGTATAACGTCACGTTAAACGGTGGCGCTTCATATACCTCTGGCCGAGGTTTTGACGGTGCTACAGGTGATGGCTTGACAACTTTCTATGCCAACGACGCATCAACGAACGTCACGGTCGTTGAACGCGATAATATTGGAAATGATGCATTTACTGATTACACAGCAACTGGAGCTTTGGTTACGAATGGTAGTTTGGAAATAGGATACAATAATAGTGCAATCGGTGCCAACTGGTTCGTAGGCTCTGTTAAGTACATTGAACTCACTGAACCTTATGTTTCTTACATAGCCACTGAAATCCCAGCTGCTACCGCTACTGCTCTTACAGCTGACAAATGGTATAAGTTCACGCCAGCCAGCAGCGAGGATTACGCCTTTAATGCCACTACTCTTGGCGATGTTATTTACACGACCACTGACCAGCTGCCGAGCACAGCAACAGGCGATGCAACATCAGCAACGATGGCGCTGACGGCAGGTACTACCTATTACATCAAGTCATCATCAGCACAGACTCTGACCATTGCCCCGCAGAACTTTACCTATACCGTAGGTGAGGCAACAGCTGACAAGGCTTTCATTCAGCCAGGCAACACGGTGACTATTACCTACACAAGTCTGGGAACGGATGATCCCAGTGCAACGCTCATTCAGAACTTCAACGGTGTGACCTTCGGCGGTAGCAGCATCAGCTGCACAGCAACCGCTAATGGCTTCACATTCGAAATTCCTGCCACTGTTACTGCTAACACCAATTATGAACTCATAATCCCTGCCAATACCATTGGTTATAGTGCTGGCGAAGGCACTTATAATGCTGCCCAGACCCTTACCCTGAAAACTCCCACCGTGTTCGATGGCACTTACTATCTCTATAATCCATACACACAGCGTTTCTTAGGCCGTGGAGCAGCATACGGTACATCTGCCGTTGTCGATAAGTATGGTATTCCTTTCACACTTACTGTTCAGGAAGATGGCTCTGCAAAGATGGTGTTCCTTGATAACAATCAGGGATTCTTTGGCGATTCTTGGTGTTATGCCGACAACGCCGCACAAGCATACCTTTTTGAGAGTGCAACCGAAGGAAGCTATTCTGGCTATACCCTTAAGCGCACAAGCGTTAGCGAAAATAATAAAGTTTATGCCTATACTAAGGAAGACGGTGACCAGTATCGCGTAGCAGCCAATGCTATGATTGATGGCGACAATGCTAATATCACTGACTGGGCACAGACCATCTGGCAGCTGAAGACTCCGGCCGAGCGTAATGCTATTTTGGATGCTTATCCCTCTGATAACAAACAGCATATCATCACAGCAGCAAGCCTGAGCACAACAACTGCTGAATTCGAGACTTACCTTACAACCAATTATGCAGGTAAGGACTATACCGACCATGTGGGCACAGCTAAGATTACTAATGCTGCTGGTGACTGGACATGGAATGAGGTGAAGAAGCAAGATAACCAGCCTGCCTACAACAATGCCGCTGAGGCTTGGTGTGCTACGGGTAGCTGGACTCAGACCATTACAGGTCTTCCTGAAGGTATCTACCGTGTCAAGATCAATGCCTTTGAGCGCCGTGCTAACAATGCTACGTCATATCAACTTGGAGAGAATGGCTACGGCAATGTAACCAGTTCTTATCTGAAGGCCAACGACGAGCAGGTACGCTTGAAGTCCTGGTATGAGGAAGTGGTGAAGAATGGCGACACCTACAATCCCAACTCCATGAGCGAGGCTGTTACCGCTTTCAATAATGACAAGTACAAGAGTGAGGTTTATACCTACGTTGGTAATGATGGCAATTTAACTATTACCATTGCTAAGCCCAACTACATCTATGACTGCTGGTTGCTGTGGAATAACGTGACATTGACTTACTTCTCTGACGCAGTAGATCCCGCAGATGTGACAGCATTGCTGGCCACCGCTGCAGAGTATTTGGAGAAGCCAATGCTCGCCACTCTGAAGACTGCCATCAGCGTTGCAAAGAGCGCTTTGGAGGCCGATGGAACCATCGCTAACTATAATGCTCTTCAAGATGCTATTGACAACTCACAGACATCTGTCGATTCATACGCATCGATGAAGGCTAACTATCTGGATCCTCTGGCTGATGTGTTGGCAAATACGAATGTCTATACTACTGCTGCCTACAATAGCGTCTATGCCGATTATCTGACAGCTTATAATAATGGTACCATTCCCAATGCAGATGCCAATGCTTTGAGATGGAATGCTGGCACCAACGGCGCACGCCCCATTGATGGCCTGCTCATGTCTACATGGACTATCGGCGAAAATGCTCATGGTAGCGCTTTCTATCAGAACACTTGGTCAACGGAGGGCAATAACGACGGCAGCGACTTCCGTACACCGTTCTTTGAGTACTGGGTAGCTGATGTTAACGTGCTTGCCGCTACAACTCTTAAGACCACACAGACAGGACTGAATGCAAATGGTATGTATAAAGTTACTGCATGGGTACGTGTACGTGAGAGCGACGCTGGCACCAAGAGTGACGAAGGTGTAACTCTTCAGGTAGGCGACGGCGCTACCGTTGATGTATCTGCAGGTGAGCAGATTGGCGAAAGCAAGCTTTATATCGCCGAATATACAGCCTTCGGACAGGCTGACAGCGAAGGTAATCTGACAATTAAGTTCATTGTAGCAGAAAACAGCAACATCAGCTGGTTGGCATTCAAGAACCTGAACTACGAGGTTGCTCCTGAGGTAACAGCAAACATGACTGTCAAGGCTAACAAGTATGGAACTTTCATCGCTCCGTTCGATGTGACAATTCCTACCGGCATTGAAGCTTATACGATTTCCAACATCAATGAAGGCAAACTTGAACTGGCAGCTGTTGAAACAACAATCGAAGCCAACACACCAGTTATTTTGAAGAATACTACCTCAACCGAGTACACCAATAATTTCACTGGCTATTCTTCTGCTACAGCAGAAAGCTATACCGCGAATTATCTGACAGGTGTCTATACGGCAGCTACGATTGCAGAAAGTACGAATAGCGAAGTTCGTTATGTGCTCCAGACTCAGAATGACACACAGGCCTTCTACAAGGTTACTTCTGCATTCACTGCTACTGCTAACCGCTGCTATCTGACCATACCGGCTACTACCGGAAATGGAGTTAAGGCCTTCTTCCTCGGCTTCAACGATGCAGATGCCATCTCCAGCATCGAGGCAGAGACCGAGAATGCTGAGATCTTCAACCTCGCTGGTCAGCGTGTCAACAAGGCTCAGAAGGGCATTTACATCATCAACGGCAAGAAGGTGCTCGTGAAGTAATAAATTAAGAAATGTAGAAAATAAGAAAGGGTGGAAATCTACCCTGATGAAGCCCTTTCTTTTTCTTATTATCTAATCATCTAAATTTCTAAATTTCAGAATATGAAAAAGACATATATCAATCCAAGCACCGATGTCGTGACCTTGAACGTAGAGAACATGATGGCTCTCAGTACGAATGAGGCCTCTGCCAATCAGTCATATGGCATGGACGTTAAGCAGGACTGTGGCGACCGCGGCAGCCGTTCGGACTACAACGTCTGGAACGACGACTGGAGCAAGTGATCAGCTACGCTGAAGTGAACAATGAATGAGTGAAACGTGAAAAATGAATATTTCCTTTCACTCTGAACGGCATCAATAACTATCCTCTCATGGCTGCCGCATACGTCACACGATGATGTATGCGGCAGCTCTTTTTGTGGGTCGGCAGGGCGGAAGGGTGAGAAAAGGGGCTGAAAATTTGGTGGGTAGGGGAAAAGACGTTATCTTTGCGGCGAGAAACAGAGAACGCTATGAGAACAAGTAGTGATTATATCGATATCATCAGGCAACATGCTGATGACCTGAAAAGTCGGTTCGGCATCACCTCCTTGCGTCTCTTCGGCTCCGTAGCGCGTGGAGAGAACAAGGAAGGCAGCGACGTTGATGTGTTTGTGACTATGCCTCCCACTTTCTACAACTATGTAGCCGCGGCTCAATATCTTGAAGAGTTGTTCGGATGTAATGTCGACCTCGTACGTGACCATCGTCATTTACGTCCGTTCTTTCGTCAGCAAATAGAACGTGATGGAATTACTGTCTTTTAGACAACTGGCCATTGTTGACGATCTGTTAAGGCAGATTCGCAAAGCCATCTTGGATTTGCAAGAATGGAATAGAGACATTCAGGATGCTGATGACTGGCTGACTTCATCCGATGGTATGAAGACCCTTGCTGCAAGTTGTATGCTTATCGAAGCCATAGGTGAAGGCTATGGAATATTGATGAACGGACATCAGGACAGCTCTTGGCTCACCGGCCAGAGATACCATGGCGACAAGTCATAGGGATGCGTAATCGTATCGCACATGGCTACTTCGATATTAATGCTGAGTTTGTATGGGATATTGTTCAAAACGACTTGGCACCGTTATTGTATGCTACAGAATTTTTCTTGGACAATTTGTATAGCATAATCCCGGCTGATGACTCGGGCAAGTGAGAGTATTTGCGCCAATGGAGCAATTGATAATGTATAATTGATAATGTATAATTGAATGGACCATGCGGCTCGCTACCGCTGCGTCTGAATGATAGCGCGAAGCCCTGTGGTGATAGGCCACGGGGCTTCGTCGTGAATATTATGCGATTAACACTTTTTAGCCTTCCGAAAGAACCGCTGTAACAGTGCAAGTAACCCTGTGAAGGCTTTGTTCCTCGGCTTCAACGATGCAGATGCCATCTCCAGCATCAAGGCTGAGACCGAGAATGCAGAGATCTACAACCTGGCCGGCCAGCGCATGAGCGGCCTGAAGAAGGGCATCAACATCGTGAACGGCAAGAAGGTGCTCGTGAAGTAATAATCAACCACAGGATGATACGGATTGTACGGTCTCTGTGAACACTGAGAGGAATGGTTTCCGCGACAGGCTGTCAAAGAGCCGTAGAATCCGTAGCATCCGCAGTTCATCCATCCATACAAAAAACGTATTTACCACTATGAAAAAGATTCAGTATATCGCGCCTGCCATCTGCATCACCACGGTAGGCCTGGAGAATATGATTGCTGTCAGCGGTCCTGGTATAACTTCCAACGCCGCCTCTCAGGATGCCCACATGGACGTGAAGGCCGCATCACGTGAGGACTACAACGTCTGGGACGAGGACTGGAGCAAGTAACCCCTACAGCCCCTCGGGGCTGCACAGAGAGGCTGCCGCGGGCAGGGATGCCAGCGGCAGCTGTTAGTTAATTTCAATATTAAATTCAAAAACGAAGAGGTCCTGCAGCGAAGCAGGACCTCTTTATTAATAGGTATCGTTTCCGATGTACGGCTTTATTCTGCGCGGAGCGTGAAACGCTTGAAGGCGGTGACGGTGAGATCCTTATCGACCTCCTTGAGGAACTGTGCGATGGTCTTCGTCTTGTCCCAGATGTACTCCTGGTCGAGGAGGCAGTTCTCCTTGAAGAACTTCTTCAGACGACCCTGGGCGATGTTCTGAATCATCTGCTCGGGGAGGTTGGCAGCCTTCTCCTCGGCAACCTTGACCTTGAGCTCGCGCACCATGGCAGCCTGCTCGGGTGTGATCCAGCCCTTAGCCATGTTGCTCTCGATGTGGTCGTCGCTGTCAACGTGTGCGGGGTTGACGCCAGCCTTGCGGATAGCGGCCTCTACAGCCTTGGCAATCTGCTCCTCCTTGGTCTTCTCGATGGCGACGCGGAGCTCGCTGTCGATGACCTCCTGAGGCACGCTCTTCTCGTCGATGGCGACGGGAGCGGCGCTTGCCACCTGCATGGCAACGTTCTTGCCCACGGTGGCGTCATCGATAGCCTTGTTGAGAGCCACCATAGTGCAGAGAGTGTGCTTGCTCTGGTGGTCGTAGGTGGCGATGCACTCGCCCTCGATGACGCTGTAGCCGTCGAGTTCCATCTTCTCGCCCGTGATGCCACTGCGTGCCACGACGGCATCCTGCACGGTGCCTTCGCCCATGGGCAGAGCCTTCACCTCGTCGAGGGTCTTGCAGCGTGCTGCCACGGCGGCATCGATGATGTCTTGTGTGAGCTTTACGAAGTCAGCATTGTTGGCCACGAAGTCGGTCTCGCACTTCAGGGCAATCATAGCGGCGAAGTTGCCATCGACCTTCACGAGGACACATCCTTCGGCAGCCTCGCGGTCGCTGCGCTTGGCAGCAACGGCCTGACCCTTCTTGCGGATAATCTCTATGGCGGCATCGATGTTGCCATCGGTCTCGGTGAGTGCCTTCTTGCAGTCGGCAAGTCCTGCGCCTGTCATCTCGCGCAGCTTCTGTATGTCTTTGATAGATACAGCCATGTGTGTAAAATTATGAAAAGGTGTGAATAATGGGTCAGCTTATGCCTCGGCGGGAGCTTCCTCCTCGGCCTCGTCGGCCTCGTCCTCCACGCGGGCGCTCTTGCGTGTGCCGCGCTCGCCCTTCTCGCCGGCGGCCTCAGCGTCAACGCGCTCGGCCTTGCGCTCCTCGATGCCCTCGGCGATGGCAGCGCAGCATGCGTCGAGGATCACCTCGATGCTCTTGCTGGCATCATCGTTGGCGGGTATCACGAAGTCGATGTTGTCGGGGTTGGAGTTGGTGTCCACGATGCCGAAGACGGGGATGCCCAGACGGTTGGCCTCGCGGACGGCGATCTGCTCCTTCAGCACATCGACGACGAAGAGAGCTGCCGGCAGGCGTGTGAGGTCCACGATGCTGCCGAGGTTCTTCTCGAGCTTGGCACGCTGGCGGCTGATCTGCAGCACCTCGCGCTTGGAGAGGTTGGAGTATGTGCCGTCGGCGGTGAGCTTGTCGATGCTGGCCATCTTCTTGACAGCCTTACGGATGGTGGGGAAGTTGGTGAGCATGCCACCGGGCCAGCGCTCGATGACATACGGCATATTTACCGACGTGGCCTTCTCGGCGACGACGGGCTTGGCCTGTTTCTTAGTAGCAACGAAGAGGATCTTGCGGCCGGTCTTGGCGATGTTCTTCAGAGCCTCGGCGGCCTCGTCGATCTTCACGACCGTCTTGTGGAGGTCGAGGATATGGATGCCATTCTTCTCCATGAAGATGTACGGAGCCATGGCGGGGTTCCACTTGCGCTTGAGGTGGCCGAAGTGTGCACCGGCCTCAAGCAGTGTGTCGAAATTTGTACGTGACATAGATGTTGGTTGATAATGTGTTGTTTACTTTCTTTTGGGTTAATTGTCAGGTGGGCCTTGATGCCCCACCCTAACCAATCGCAGGGTAGCTTGATGGAGCTGTCGTCGTGTCGTGCCACCGTCACTGCGGGCGCTTCGCGGGCCTCGCCGTGCCGTGCAGGTTGCGAGCGTGTCAGGGTCTCTGCGATTTAGATACTAAACACTGTCATATTTACGATTCAGCAACTTACGTTCTACGCTATTGCCTGCCCTGTCCTTGGGATGCCGAAATCCGCTGACGGCGACAGGTCAAGATGGCAAACAGTAAATTCGTAAGGTGGGTTCCATGAGGCAGAACGCACCGCAAATAGTAAATCGAATCAGCGTTTGCTGAACTGGAAGCGACGGCGTGCCTTGGGCTGACCCGGCTTCTTGCGCTCCACGGCACGTGGGTCGCGCGTCATGAAGCCTTCTGCGCGGAGGGCCTTCTTGTCGTCAGCGTTAATCTTCACGAGGGCGCGAGCTATGGCGAGGCGCAGAGCCTGGCTCTGGCCGGTATAGCCGCCGCCGAAGAGGTTCACCTTGATGTCATACTTCTCGGCGACGTCGAGGAGCACCAGCGGCTGCTTCACCACGAACTGGAGGATCGAGCTGGGGAAATACTCTGCGAGGTCGCGCTTGTTGATGGTAATCTTACCAGTGCCCTCTGTAACATAAACTCGGGCTACGGCGCACTTGCGGCGTCCTAATGCATTTACAACTGCCATTTCTGTTTACTTTAAGAGGTTAATATCAATTGCCTTGGGCTCCTGTGCCTCGTGCTTGTGGTCGGGACCGGCATAGACGTAGAGATTGGTGATGAGGCGGTTGGCGAGGCGGTTCTTGGGCAGCATACCCTTGATGACCTTGTGGAGCAGACGGTCTGCGCCGTTGGGCTTGGCAAGGATGTCGGCCGGAGTGCTCTTCTTCTGTCCGCCGGGGTATCCGCTGAAGCGCAGATATACGCGGTCGGTCATCTTCTGGCCGGTGAGCACGATCTTGTCGGCATTGATGATGATGACGTTGTCTCCGCAGTCCACATTGGGAGTGAACGAGGGCTTGTACTTGCCACGGAGCAACTTTGCCACCTTCGTGGCGAGGCGACCCAGAACCTGGTCGGTTGCGTCAACAACGACCCATTCCTTCTGCACTGTAGCCTTGTTGGCAGAAATGGTCTTGTAGCTGAGTGTGTTCATTCTTCGTTGTTTCTTAACTAAGTTGTTTTTTACTACTGATTGTTGTTTGCTGCCGCCCACGGGGGCGGCGATGGTGTGCATTTGCGATTCACTAACCACGCTCCCAGGCCATCGGAAAACGCTATTAACACGCAGAATGCGAGCCCATTACGGGCTTCCTTGATAATAATCGGCGTGCAAAGGTACGACTTTTATGCCATTCAGCAAGCGTTTTGCGTAACTTTTTTTATGTGAAAAAAGCTTAAACACATGCCCTTACCGTGCCAACTCTGAAGTTTTTGACCTACCTTTGCAGCCGCTAACGTCGGGCATGCCCGGCCTAAGCACGCATCAACAACCGCACACACTCACTATGCTCACCAACAAACACCCCCTGCGCCTGGCGCTCTGCATCCTGGCCGCCGCCGTCATCTGCGGCGCGTGCAGCAAGAACGAGACCTACGCCCAGCAGAAAGAGAAGGAACGCAAGGCCATCAACTCATTCCTCGACCGCGACATCGCCATCCTCGACAACGAGGGCGACACCGTGGTGCACGTAGGACGCATCAACACCATCAGCGAACAGCAGTTCTACGAGCATGACAGCACCACCGATGTCTCGAAGAACGAGTACGTGCTCTTCGGCAACACCGGCGTGTATATGCAGATCGTGCGCAAGGGTGCCGGCAGCAAGCTCGCCTCGGGAGAGTCGAAGCGCGTCATCACGCGCTACGTGGAGTTCAACATCCTGCGCGACAGCATACAGTCGCGCAATGACGTGTTCTACTACCACACCAGCCCCGACATCATAGAGATTGCCAATACCTACGGCACGTTCACGGCATCGTTCAGCACCGAGAACGGCGGCGGAGCCATGTACCGCATCTACGGCCGCACGGAAGTGCCGGCGGGATGGCTCGTGCCTTTTACATATATTAATATAGGTCGTCAGGTCGAGGCCGACGACCGCATCGCCAAGGTGCGGCTCATCGTGCCGCATTCGTCAGGGACCTACGAGGCGCGCCAGAGCGTATATCCCTGTTTCTACGAGCTCACCTTCCAGCAGATGAGGGAGTGACGCAACGGCACTGACACCACATACCGCCATGACACCAACAGGTCGAGTCCTTCTGATATATACCGGCGGCACCATCGGCATGGGCCTCAACGCCAAGAGCGGTGCGCTGGAGCCTCTCGACTTCAACCACCTCGTGCAGCGGATGCCCGAGTTCGATGCCATACCCGCAGGCATCGACGTCCACCAGTTTGCCGAACCTATAGACAGCAGCGACATGAACCCACGCCTGTGGGGACGCATCGTGGAGATTATCGTGGGAAACTACGACGGCTACGACGGCTTCGTGATCCTGCACGGCACCGACACGATGGCCTTCACGGCATCGGCGCTGAGCTTCATGCTCGAGAACCTCACGAAGCCCGTCATCCTCACCGGCTCGCAGCTGCCCATCAACCAGCTGCGCACCGACGGCAAGGAGAACCTCATCACCAGCATAGAGCTTGCCGCAGCACGCCATGCCGACGGCACGCCGCGCGTCCCCGAGGTGTGCATATACTTCAGCGGCAAGCTGCTGCGCGGCAACCGCAGCACGAAGATCAACAGCGAGGGCTTCAACGCCTTCGACAGCTTCAACTTCCCGCCCCTGGCCGAGGCCGGGGTGAACATCAACTACCGCTACGACCTCATACTGCGCCCAGACTTCGCACGGCCTATGACGCCCCACTTCGTGATGGACACCAACGTCGTGGTCTTCACGCTCTTCCCAGGCATTAAGGAGGCCATGGTGCGCCATCTGCTCAGCGCCCCAGGCCTGCGCGGCATCGTGATGCGCACCTACGGCAGCGGCAACGCGCCCCAGCAGCCATGGCTCATGGATGCCCTCAGCGAAGCCACGGGGCGCGGCATCGTCATCGTCAACGTAACGCAATGTGCTGCCGGCCCCGTGGAGATGGCACGCTACGGCGGAGGCTACCTGTTGCAGAACGCCGGGGTGATAAGCGGCCACGACGGCACCGTGGAGTGCGCCATAGCGAAGCTCATGCATCTCCTGGGCCACAGCCGCGACACGGCTCTCATACGCGCACGGATGAACAGCCCTCTCTGCGGCGAAATCACACTCACGGCATAAAAACACGCCCGTCTTTGAAGATTTTTGCACGAAACAGGAACACCGTTTCGGAGATTCTCCGTAACTTTGCCAATGCTATGAAGACAAGAGAAATAATGCTTGCTGCCGTGCTGGCCTTGAGCGCCACGGGCAGCCTACAGGCCCAGAGTGGCGTCGGAGGCCACATCAAGGCAGACATAGTAAGCCAATACATCTGGCGCGGCATGGATCTCGGCCACGTGTCGGTACAGCCGGAGCTCTCCGTGGGCTGGAAAGGCCTGAGCCTCACGGCGTGGGGCAGTGTGGGGCTGACGCATTTCAAGGACGACATGCGCGAGATAGACCTTACGCTGGCCTACGAGCGGGGAGGCTTATCACTGGGCATAGTGGACTACTGGAACGACGATCACGACAAGCGCTACTTCTACTACAGGACTCCCGACACCGGCCATTCCTTCGAGGGCTTTGTGGCCTACGACTTCGGCTTCCTGAGTGCCTCGTGGCAGACCTTCTTTGCCGGCAGCGACCTACAGCAGGCCAGCGGCAAGCGGGCCTTCAGCTCATACCTTGAGCTGTCGGCACCCTTCCGCCTCATCACGTGCGAATGGGAGGCCACCGTCGGCGTGGTGCCATGGCGTTCCGACTACTACGAGGTGAACCGCTTCAACGTCACCAACGTGTCGCTGCGGGCCACGAAGGACATCCCGCTCAGCAAGTCCTTCACGTTGCCGCTGTTCGCACAGCTCACGGCGAATCCCGCCAGCGGACATTTCCATTTCGTCATAGGACTCACGGTTAACGCACTCACAAGATAACCTGTCTGGCGGGAGGCCGAGCCATGGGTGTGCGCGCCCCCGGCAGTGACGGGACACCACCTTACGGGTTCCGCCATTCAGCGTTGTTTCCACACCGACTCATCATGCACGCCAAAGCCCCTAGGGGAGTTACATAACTCGCCTAGGCGAGTTACAATACTCCCCTAGGCGAGTTATGTAACTCCCCTAGGGGCTTAACAGCCTTCGCCGACAGGCATGACAGCCTTCGCCGACAGGCATGACAGCATACGCCGACAGGCACAGGCGCAACGGCAGAAACGGAGCCGCCGGAGCACGAGAGGAAGCGGGCAGAAGGCTCCGCAACCCCGAACTCGTAAAAAAACATAATTTTGAAGCATCATGCGGAAGATGTTGCCGAGGTTTGGAAAATAGTCACTACCTTTGTAGCATCTTTGCGCAGACGACACGCCGCGGCATGTATGCCGGAAGGCAGCGGAGAGCGCACAGACACAATCACCCACACTATGGCAAGACATCAGACACAACTCAGAGAACGGCAGCGGACAGACCAGAGGGAGCCGCGGCGATATAAGGTAGTCATACACAACGACGACGTCACGACGATGGAGTTCGTCGTGATGATACTCGTACAGGTGTTCATGAAAAGCCGCGAGGACGCCGTGGCACTGATGCTGCAGGTACACAACTCCGGCAAAGGCGTGGCGGGCATCTACAGCTACGACATAGCACTGTCGAAGGCTCGCAAGGCCACCAACATGGCACGCGAGCAGGGCTTTCCGCTGCTGCTGACGGTGGAGCCCGAAGGCGACGACTGAGCCCGAGAGAAGCACAGGCCCGCCTATGCCTCTACGGGCGTGGGCAGACCCGACGTGAAACATCAAGACAGACAAACGACATGGCAGAAGAGATACGACAGAAGGAACGAGTGACTCAGATAATGAGCGACGCATACAACAAAGCCAAGGAGAACAGGCACGAGTTTGTCACGCCGGAGCACCTGCTGTATGCTATGACATTCAACATAAGCTTCGCATACACCCTCGAAAGGTACAGCAAAGTGAGGTCGCTGCAAAAACACCTGACAGACAGGCTGAAGACCCTGGAAAAGATGCCGCGGGACGTAGAATACGAGCCCATGCCATCGATGCAGATGGACATGGTCATTAACGTCGCGAAGAGCCAGATGACCGACAGCAACGCCACGGAGATGGACGTCCCGCATCTGCTGAGAGGCATATTGCAGCTCGAGGAGTCGTGGGCATGCCACCTGCTGAAGCAAGCCACCGACGACGACCCGGAACCTTTCATAGATGAGCTGACGACGATCTACGAGATGGACGACTTCATGGAGCGGGACATGGACATGGACGAGACGGACTTTGACGACTTCGAATTCGAAGACGCCGAAGAGGCCCTGCTGCAGGGAGAGAAGCAGGAGCTGGAAGCGTGGCGGCAGCTCGTCACATGCATGAACGACCTCTATGAGCAGCAGAACCCGCTGATAGGCAGGGAGCACGAGCTGCGCCGCACCATACAGGTGCTGTGCCGTCGCGACAAGAACAACCCCCTGCACGTAGGTGAGCCCGGCGTGGGAAAGACGGCCCTCGTATGGGGGCTGGCACGCCTCATCGAAGAGGGGGAGGTGCCACGACGCCTCATTGGCAGCCGCATCTACCAGCTCGACATGGGGACGCTGCTGGCAGGGACGCAGTTCCGCGGCGACTTCGAGAACCGCATCAAGCAGATCATGGACGGCGTGGCGGCAGAGGGCGACAACAACATCGTGTATATCGACGAGATTCACACCCTCGTGGGGGCTGGCGCCACAGGCGAAGGAGCCATGGATGCGTCCAACATGCTGAAGCCATACCTGGAGTCGGGAGCCATACGCTTCATAGGCTCCACGACATACGAGGAGTACAACCGCTACTTCTCGCGCTCGAAGGGACTGATGCGACGTTTCCAGCAGATAGACATCCCTGAGCCGGACATCGACGAGGCAAAGCATATCCTGCGGCAGCTGAAGCCCAGGTATGAGGAGTTCCACGACGTGAGGTACGCCGACGAGGCCATAGACTTCGCCGTGGAGGCCAGCGCAAAGCATATCAACGACCGCTACCTGCCCGACAAGGCCATAGACCTCATCGACGAGGCCGGAGCTGCGGCAGAGGCCGACGCCACCACGCTGCCGACGCCACGGACAGCGACAGGCAAAGGGGGCGCGAGACGACGCCACGCCATCGGCAAGAAGGAGATAGCCGACGTGCTGTCGAAGACGTGCAAGGTTGACACCCTGACGATAGCTCAGAACGACGACTACAAGAAGCTGAAGACGCTGTCGGAACGCATGCTGTCGCAGATCTACGGACAGGACGAGGCCATACGCCAGGTGGTGGAGGCGGTGCAGATGTCACGCGCAGGACTCCTCGACGACGACAAGCCGCTGGCATCGCTGCTCTTCGTGGGACCCACGGGCGTCGGCAAGACGGAGGTGGCAAGGGTCCTGGCCAAGGAGCTGGGCATCGAGCTAATACGCTTCGACATGAGCGAATATACCGAGAAACATGCCGTGGCAAAGCTTATCGGCTCGCCGGCGGGATATGTGGGCTATGAGGACGGAGGGCTGCTGACGGATGCCATCCGCAAGTCGCCCAACAGCGTACTGCTGCTCGACGAGATAGAGAAGGCGCACCAGGACATCTACAACATTCTGCTGCAGGTGATGGACTATGCACGGCTGACGGACAACAAAGGGCGCAAGGCCGACTTCCGCAACGTGGTGGTAATCATGACATCGAATGCCGGAGCGCAGTTTGCAGGACAGAGCATAGGCTTCGGCAGCAGCGTCAGGCGCGGGGATGCCATGATGAAGCAGGTGAAGAGAACGTTCAAGCCGGAATTTCTCAACCGCCTGTCGGGGACAGTGGTGTTCAACGACATGGACAAGGCGATGGCGACGCTCATCCTGAAGAAGAAGCTCCGTGAACTCAAGGCCAAGCTCGACGCCAGGCAGGTGAAGATGACGCTCGCGCCGGAGGCCTTCGCCCACCTGCTCGCCGAAGGGTTCACGGCCGAATACGGGGCTCGCGAGATGGACCGTGTCATAGCGCAGCAGCTGAAGCCGCTGCTCATGCACGAGATCCTCTTCGGCAACCTAAGGAAAGGCGGCAGTGTCACCATAGCTTGCAAGGACGGCAGGCTCATCGTAAGTAAGTGACC